>RRZU011860872.1_pt1 | contig 17489 bp, 18 predicted proteins | sample 2165561 | NCBI WGS metagenome assembly RRZU01 (sample SAMN10456909, study PRJNA506462) | wastewater metagenome | isolation source: wastewater sludge | place: USA: Moscow, Idaho | reverse complement strand
TGCCGGATTTCCTCGCGCCAGCGCCGCACCCAGGGCCGCGATCGACCAGTCGGGCGGCAGCGGGGCGCTGAGCCGCCTGGTCAGGTTCACCTGATAGACCCCGCCGGCCGCGATCTCGTCGCGGATCGCAGCGACGCCGGCGTTGAAGGCTGCCTCGTCCAGCGAGGACGTCCAGGAGTCGCGCGCCGGGCCGCGCCAGGGGCGTCCGCGCCACGGCGTCGCCGGCCTCACCTGGTCGAAGCGGGCGCACACCGGGTCACCCTCGAAGGGCAGCACCACCGCCCAGAAACCGGACGAGTCCAGCGCGGCCAGGTCGGCGGTCACATCGCGCAGACCGGTCGCCAGCCGTCCACCGACCACCGCGAGTGCCTCCACCCGGTCAATCCCACCATGCCGGACATGAACGACCCAAGCGGACGCGTCATGTCGCCGCCGAACCGAGATCCCGGCGTCCGCCGGGATGACGAAGAGCCCGGACGCTGCCCGGTCATCCCGGCGAGCGCCGGGATCTCCGCAGCCCAGCTGGCCAAGCGGGCACTCATCGTCCGGCATCCCCGCGACACGGGCAGCTCCGCGCCCTGCCGGCAACCGGCGACAGGTGATTAGAGTGTGGAGCTATGACCGAGATGGCACCCGGCGCACAGACGATCCTCGACGAACGCACCGAGCAGCGGGTCGACCCGGGCGATCACGAACGGTTCAGCCACTACGTGCCCAAGAACAAGCTGACCGAAGCCATGGTGATGGGCACGCCGGTGGTGGCGCTGTGCGGCAAGGTCTGGGTACCGAGCCGCAACCCCGACAGGTTTCCGGTGTGCCCCGAATGCAAAGAGATCTGGGCCTCCATGCGGCCCGGCGGCGACGACGAGTCCTGAGCCATGACCCGCACCTTGATCGTGATGCGGCACGCCAAGTCGTCGTGGGGCACGTCCGAGCCCGACCATCAGCGTCCGTTGAACAAGCGCGGACGGCAGGACGCCCTGGCGGCCGGCGCCATTCTGGCCGACTACCCGCTGGACGCGGTGCTCTCGTCGTCGGCGACCCGCACCCGGCAGACCTGGCAGCGGGCCGCCGAGGGCGGCGCCCAGTGCGCGGACGTCGAGTTCACCGATGCCCTGTACGGCGCGTGGACCGACGCGGTGATCGACCTGGCCGGCGAACTGGAGGATTCGGTGAGCACCGCATTGCTGCTGGGCCACGAGCCGACGGTCAGTTCGGTGGTGCACCGGCTGGCCGAGCCGTCGGAACTGACGGATCAGGCCGCGGCCGGTTTCACCACCTGCGCCATGGCCTTTCTGGAGTTCCACGGCACCTGGGCCGAACTCGCCCCCGGACGCGCGCGGCTGGTGCGCTTCGAGGTGCCGCGCGGCTGAGTTCTGCACCCTGTCCCGGACGGGAGGCGCCGTCACCTCGGATGAAGGACGCGGCACGGCTCACGCGTCCGCGCGCGGACACCGCGCGCTCGCCGTCAGCAGCCCCTTTGCACCCGGTCGATCACGCGCAGGTCGGAGCTGCTGATCGGCAGCTGGTAGCTGCGCGCCACCTCGACGAACCGGCTGACGAAGAGGCACTGACCGGCGGGCGACTCGGGCAGCCAGGTGGCAGGCGTCCGGTCGCGTTTGGCCAGGTTGGCGGACGCGGTGGTGACCACCAGGTTCAGCGGGTCGTTGGCGAAGTCGCGGCGGCGCTGCGGCGTCCACTCGGCGGCACCGCGGTTCCAGGCGGCCGCGAGTGCGAACACATGGTCGACCGGCACCTGATCGGCGTTCTGCTTGGTGAAATGCACCTGCCGGCCGGTGTAGGGGTCGACGAAATCGCCGGCGAGCACCACGCATTCGCGGGTGCCGGGGCGGTGGACGCGATTGGACAGCGTGGCGTTCAGCAGGTCGTTGCGGGTGTCGCACCCGTTGTGTCCACCGGCGACGGCCACGTCGTCGCTCCAGGCCGGCCCGAACACGCAACCCTCACCGGCCTTGCAGCCGCGCTCGTAGCCGGGAACGGTGACGATGCTCGCATCCGGCACCACCTGCACGCCCTCGGGTGGGTGGGGCGCGACCCACACCACGGCGCCGATGATCGCACCCAGCACCAGCAGCACGGTGGCGGCGACGGCGAGCGCCCGGCCCCATCGCCGGCGTCTCAGCATGGGTTATCGGGACGGCGCTCAGTCACGAATCGCTGCGAGATGCGCCAGGGCCAGGTCGTACCCGCCGAGGCCGAGACCAGCGATCACGCCCAGCGCGTACGGCGACACCACGGAGTGCCTGCGGAACTGCTCGCGGGCGTGCACGTTGCTGATGTGCACCTCGATCACGATCGGCACCTGCGCCACGGCGTCCGCGATCGCGATCGAGTAGTGGGTCCAGGCGGCCGGGTTGAGCACCACCGGAACGTCCGTGTCGGCGGCCTCGTGCAGCCAGCCGATCATGTCGCCCTCGCTGTCGGTCTGTCGCACCTCGACCGACAACCCGAGACCCGCACCCGTGCCGACCAGATGCTCGGCGAGTTGGGCGTGGGTGACGGCACCGTAGACGTCCGGTTCACGGGTGCCCAGCCGACCCAGGTTGGGCCCGTTCAGAACAAGGACGCGTTGCGGTTCGAGGCTGGTCACGCCGGTCATTGTGCCAGCCCGACCGAGCCTACGCCGCCCCTCTGGGTTCAACGCCCCCCTCACCATCTCTGGCCCGCGTAGCTACGCGGGCCAGAGATGGTGAGGGAGGCGTTGGGTGGGCCGGGCTAGGCGACGCGCCCCAGCCCGATCTGCAGGTAGGCGGCACCGAACAGGCCGGTGAGCAGCAGGGTCGCGTAGCGCTCCATCACTGAATCGGTGGTGTGCGTCAGCCGGGTAACCCGAATATCGACCGCCTCGGCGGTGCGCTGCAGCCGCAACCTGGCCTCGGCGGAGGCCTCGTCGTCCAGACCGTCGTCCACCAGCACCAGGCCCGGACGCCGCTCGGCCGCACCCTCGTCGAACGGATCGGCGAAAGGGTCTCGTGGACGCACCTGCTGGATCAGGCTGACCAGGTCGGCGGAATCGGCCGACAACCCGATGTGCCCGGACGCCAACCGCAACGCCTCGACGATGCGCCGGCTGGCGCGGGCCGCCAGCACCGACCCGCCCCAGACCAGCGGTGCCGCCTCGGCCAGATCGAGTGCCATGGCCTTGGCCGGGTTGACCGAGACGTCGGTGCGAGCCGAGCAGTTCTCGGCGACCAGGTCCATGGCGGCGGCGATCGCGTCCGGATTGGTGGCGGGGCCGAGCCCCAGCCGGTGCAGGGCCACCAGCGCGACCACGGCCGCGGCCAGCGGGTCACCGGTGTTGACCGGGAGCAGGGTGGTGGACCGTGACGCGGCTTGCTTGGCCAGTGGCGAGTCGGACGGGCAGACGGCGATCAGCCGAGCGCCCCGTCGTACCGCCTCGTAGGCCACCGCGAGGCTCTCGGGGCCGCGCCGTCCGATCAGCAGCACCACGTCCAGCGGACCCACCCAGCCGGGCAGGCCGAGCGAGGGCCACGCGACGAACGGAACCGGGCAGACCGGTTCGAGCACCGAGCGCAGCAGCCGCGCCTCGGGGCCGTAGGCGATCACCGCACGGGGACGGTCCGAATCGGCGAGCGCCGCCAACTGCCCCTCGGCGAGCGCGGCCTCACGCCGCACCCGCGCGCCCGAACTGGCCAGGTTCATCAGCAACGGCGAGGCATCGGCCAGCACCTCGGCGTTCTCCAGCCGGGAGTCGTCGAAGTCGAACATCGGCTCAGCCCCGGGCCGGCCGGCGGGCTTCGTCGATCAGCAGGATCGGTATGCCGCCGCGCAGCGGGTACGCCAAGCCGCAGTCGGCGCCGGTGCAGACCAGTTCGGACGCCTCGTAGTCCCAGGTGAAACCACTGTGGCAGGCCGGGCAGACCAGCAGTTCGAGCACGTCATGGGTCAGGTCAGGCATCGGATCCTCCTCGGATGACGGCCAGGGCCTCGTCGCGCAGGGACGCCATCAGCTCGGGCGTCCGCGCCTCGACGTTGAGTCGCAGCAGGGGTTCGGTGTTGGACGGCCGGACGTTCACCCACCAGTCATCGGTTTCGATGGTGAGCCCGTCGGAGCGGTCATGGGTGCCGCGGCCCTCGAATGCGGCGGCGACCCGATCGATCACCGCGGGCACGTCCGCGACGGTCGAGTTGAGTTCGCCGGAGGCCGCGAACGACGGCAAGCGGGCGACCAGTTCGGACATGGTGCCGCTGCTTCGACCGAGCTGGGCCAACACGTGCAGGGCGGCCAGCATGCCGGTGTCGGCCCCCCAGAAGTCGCGAAAGTAGTAGTGGGCAGAATGCTCGCCGCCGAAGATCGCGTGGTGCTTCGCCATCAGCGCCTTGACCGAGGTGTGCCCGACATTGCTGATCACGAGTCGTCCGCCGGCCTGCTTCACCACCTGGTTGACCGCGCGCGAGGTGATGGTGTTGATGACGATCGTGGCGCCGGGCTCGCGATCGAGCTCCTGCTGGGCGATCAGGGCGGTGATCAGCGACGGGCTGACCACCTCGCCGCGCTCGTCGATGATGAAGCAGCGGTCGGCGTCGCCGTCGAACACCAGTCCGACGTCTGCCTTGTGCTCGCGGACGGCTGCCTGCGCGTCCACCAGGTTCTGCGGCTCGAGCGGGTTGGGCGGATGGTTGGGAAAGCTGCCGTCGAGGTCGGTGAACAGGCCGATCAGCTCGAGGTTGAGCGGTGCCAGCACGGCCGGCGCGGTGTGACCCGCCATGCCGTTGCCGCAGTCGTAGACCACGGTGAGCCGCCGCAGGCCCTCCAGTGGCACCAGCGCATGCAGGTGCGCGGCGTAGTCGGCCAGCAGATCGACCTCGCGGCACTCGCCCGGACGCACGGTGGGCTCGATCGGCGGGCCCATCGCCACCCGGGCGATCTCTTTCAGCAGCGCCGGCTCGATCGGTGCTGCCTTCGCTAGGCAGAACTTGAGCCCGTTGTAGGCGGCCGGATTGTGCGAGGCGGTGAGCTGGACGCCGGGCACGTCCAGCATGCCGGAGGCGAACCACAGCTCATCGGTGCTGGCCAGCCCGATGTCGATCACGTCGGCACCCTGGGCGGTGGCGCCCTCGATGAAGGCCGCGGCGAGTTCGGGGCCGCTGGTGCGCATGTCGCGGCCGAGTACGAACGCGCCGGTCGCCAGCCCCAGCACGTGGACGAACGCGCCGCCCAGAACCCGCGCCCCCTCGGCGTTCCACTCGGGATCATCACCGGTGACGATGCCACGAATGTCGTTGGCCTTGAAGATGGACGGCGTCAGCACGTCCGCAGCCTATCCCGGATCAACCGATGGGCGCCGGGGCCAGAGGCACCGGGTCTGGTGGCTGGCAATCCCGGGGCCGGGTGGTGTCGTAGTACCCGCCCGACGGGACAGTTCAGCTGTCGGCGATCACCGCGAGATGACCCTTGCGCCTGGTCACCGCTGGTTCGGGACGCACCTCGGCCTCGGCGCCCAGGCCGGCGACCCGGACGGCCCGCGCCAACGCCAGCAGGTCGTCGGTGGACGGGCCTGCGTCGGCTTCGGCGTCGGGCAGCCGGATCACCTCCCAGCCGCGCGGCACCGACAGGCTCGCGCTGTGGGCGGCACACAGGTCGTAGCATCCGGGTTCGGCGCGCAACGCCAGCGGGCCGAGCACGGCGGTGGAGTCGGCGTAGGCGTAGGTGAGAGTGGCGATCGCGCGGGCGGAACACCCTGAGCGCGAACACGACCGGAACTTCACCGGCGTGACATTACCGGCTTGGCCTAACCTTGGGCGCATGGCACACCGCAGGGAGCGACATGGACGGGGCCTGCGCGGTCCCCTCGCCCTGCCCAACCCCCTGACCGGCGCCCCGGTGCCATTGGGCAGCCGCCCGCACCGGGCGGAGTTCTTCACCGCCTGCGTCAGTGCAGCACTGGGCCGGGTGTCCGCGGCCTGCCCGCGCGCGCTGACCGGCATCGACGTCGGCGTCGAGGACGTGCCTGTGGTCGCCGGCCCGTGGAGTCGCGACCGGGTGCCGCTCGCGGCGGCCATCGGTCCGGTACCGCCGGCACACGGGCAGGTGGTGCTGTATCGGCGTCCGCTCGAGCACCGGGCGCGCACCCGCAAGGGGTTGCGCATTCTGGTGTTCCGCACGCTGGTCGAGCAGTTGCACGCCCTGACCGAGATTCCCATGGAGGAACTCGACCCCGAAGGATGGGCGGCGGACGAGGACTGGGACTGAACCCGGAGGCGGCTGAACCTACTTCCACCCTCCCCCGACGGGGCTTGGACGAACGGTAGGGGTAACCGACCCCGAACTCGGTTCACAGGCGAGCCACAGGATTCAACACGCGACTAGGGCCGACTAGGGCGTGTCGCCCGCAGCCGCCGGAGCGGTTGCGGACCCGCGCTACCTACCCGGCGCAGCAGCCGCCGGATCCGGGGTGATGCCGTCGGGAAACCAGGGTCGTGATCGCCACACGAACAACACCCAGAACGCCACCACCAGCGCCAGCAGCACGAACTCGGCGACCAGCACCGGGGCCACCATCGCCGTGAGCACGACCACCAGATTGGCACTCCCGTGGATCAGCACCGCCAACGCCCAGCCGAGCAACCGGCGTCCGGCCACGATGCCCCAGAGCACCAGCACACTCAGCCCCACGTGCAGGGCGATGGCACTGACGCGTTCCAGGCCCGCCAGGTAGAACAACTCAGGCGAGGTGGCGGTCAGCGTGGTCTTCAGCGCCTCGATCCGCTCGGGCGACAGGCCTGCCGGGGTCTGGCCGGAGTTGATCAGAATCGCGAGCACCAGATTGCTGACCGACGACAGTCCGACCACCAGAATCGCCTCGAGCCCGCCGTGGCCAAGGCCGAAGGACACCCCGTCCACCCAGCGGTGAAAACGCTTGAGCAGCCAGAGCATGATCAACAGCCGACCGGTCTCTTCGAACAGGCCGGCGGTGAAACTCGCGACCGGCGCCGAGACCAGAACGGCGGCCCAGGGCTGCTGAACGGTCGAGAGGAACGCCATCAGCGGCAGCCGGGTGAGCACCTGCGAGACGGCGAAGGCGAGCATGCCGCAGACGAATGCACGGCCCAGCTGCGGGTAGCGACGTGTTCCGTCCGGGGCTCGTCGGGTGATCAGCCAGATCAGTGCCCCCACTGGTAGCAGCATCGCGATCGCAGCGGAGACCCCCATTCCCACCATCGCGGCAACGGGCACCATCGGACTCACCTTTCGTCGGACGTGGAATCGCGGAGTTGGCCGGTCGATCCAACGGCACGCTGATCCAGCGTGAATCGAGCCTATCGAGACCCGCGCAGCAGGGAATCGACACGCTCAACCAACGGATCGCACAACTGATCAGCCCGTACCTACGAGCCGACCCGTGGGTCCTGCCGGATCGGCGGCAGCGTCGCCGCGGCCGCGCCGGGCAGCACGGCCAGCGAGGCGACACCCACCACAGCGTCCACCTTCGTCTGCACATACACCGACGCGTGGACGCTGCCGGCCACGGCCGGTTCGACGCTGACCAGCACGTCCCCGGCCTTGGGCAGCGTCAGCGTGCTGTCGGCGAAGCCGGGCACGCTCACCGTGCGGTCCAGCAGGGTCGACCCCCCAGGGTTGGTCACCCGCACCCGCACCGACGCCGGTTCATTGGTGCCGCCGGTCAGGTGCAGCACCGGTGAGACGGCCGCGCCGGGTGAGAGCGCCAGCACACCGGGGCCGGTCAGTGGCGCGGTCGCGACCTGGGTCGCGATGTCGATCGCCGCGGCACCCTCACCGTTCGAGCTGAGCACCCCGGCGGTGATCTTCTGCTCCGACGACAGCCGCAGACCGCTGGCCGTCTGCGCCAGGGCACCGCCCAGCGGGATGGAACGGCTCGTGCCGGGCGGCAGGTCGAGCGTCTCGAAACCGGGGACGGCCGTGGGGCCGTCCGGGCCGAGCACCTGAAGGGCGACGCTGGCGGTGCGGTCGCCGGGGTTGACGACCACCAGGTCGCGGACGCCCTTGCCCGCGGGCAGTCCCGGAATGACCACGGCGCTCGCCGGGTCGGCGGTCGGCGGCAGCCAGTCGCTGCCGGCCGGTGCGTCCCCGTTCAGCATGCGCTGCCGGACGGCTGCGGCGACCCGTCCGGCCGAGGTGGCGACCTTGATCGAGACGGGCTGTTCCGCAGTGAACAGCGGCCCGAGCGGCACCACCCGCCGGCTGTGGGCCGGCACGATGATGCCCCGCGAACCCGGTGCGGTGACCCGGCCCCCGGCCCCGTAGACGGTGAGATCGACGGAGGCGTCCTGGGCGTCGGCGTTGAACAGCACCAGGTCGGCGGTGCCGGTCTTCGACGACTGCACGCCGGTGAACCACTGGGACGCGGTCGGACGGTCGCACGACATCATCGACAAGCCACGGTCCGAGCCGGCACTCGCCGCGGTGCGGGTGGTGCCCGAGAACACGTCGAGCCGCGGCGCGGTGACCAGCATCGGCCCCGAGGCCTGCGTGGTGACGCCGAAGCTGCCGCTGATCGCGCTTGCACTGTCCGGACGGGCCAGTGGTGCGGTACCCAGGCTGCCCTGCGGAGACCCGGCGGCGATCGCGGTGATCTCGGCGGTGCCCGCCACGGTGGGACAGACCACCGCGACCCTGGCCCGGTCGTCGTCGGGCGTGCCAAGCCCCGCGGACGGCACCTGCACGGGCAGTACGGACGCCCCGGCGAAGGCGCCCGCGAGCGCCAGTACCCCCACGGTGGGCCAGACTGCGCGGTTCATGAACGTCTCCTCACCCGGGGTGCCGCCAGCACGGCCAGCAGCCCGATGACGGCCAGTTGCACCCATGGCCAGACGGGGGCGCCGGGGTACAGCCGCAGGTGCAGCACGCCCGACTCGGCACCCAGGGTGAACGCCTGCCGTCCGTCGGGCAGTGTCAGCGGGGCCAGCGGACGTCCATCGACGTCTGCCTGCCAGCGCGGGTCGGCCGGCTCTGCGAGCACCAGGCGACGGGTCGCCGAGCCGGCGGCGACGGTGCGTCCGTCGCCGGTGAGGCTGACGCCGTCGCCGTCGATCACCGCGCGCCCGGAGTTCGGCACCGGCCAGGTGGCGCCGTCGTCATCGCCGGTACCGACGCCCAGCCCGGGTACGTTGCCGATCGCGGTGCGCAGGTCGGGATCGCTGCCCCTCAGCCACACGTACCCCACCCCCAGCCGGGCCAGGTCGGCGCTCAACTGATCATCGGCGCTGCCCGACAGCAACCGGTTGACCACGGACGTCGCCAGCGCGCGTTGGGGCTCCAGCGTGCCGGGCAGCGCGCGCTCGTCCTCACCCAGCCGAGGCAGGTCGCCCTCAAGCAGCGCCCAGCGGATCTCGCCGGCACTGCGCGCGATGGCCAGGGTGCGCACCGGAGCGTCCGAGGTCATCGCGACCCGGACGAACGGCGGGACGCCGTCGGACTCGGTTCGGCGCAGCCCGGACGTGCCGTCCCAGGCCCACCACGCGGCCCCGATACCGACCGCCACGATGACCAGGGCGCTCACCGCGAGCACGCCCGCATGCCAGGCGCCGAGCGTCCGGTTGCGTAGTTCGGCGGACAGGCCCGACAATCCGCGGGCGGCGGCCAGCATCAGTCCGCCCAGCATCAGCACCAGCCACGGCAGGGCCTGCGGACGCGCCTGGACGCCGGGCGGCACCACGACCACGAGCCGGGTCAGCAGCACCGCGGCCAGCAGGCCCAGCCCGGCCGCGACCAGGCCGGGGGCCGCATCGCGGGGCCGCCGGAACAGGCCCAGCAGCGCCGCGAGCCATGCGACGCCCACCACCACCGCGCTGATCCACAGCGGGGCGACCGCCGCACCGCCCGGATGCGCCAGTGCCAACAGCCACGGATCGGGCGCGGTCAACGAGGCCAGGGCCGGCGATGCCGAGGTCAGGTAGCGGCCGGGAAAGGCCGTCCAGGCGACCAGGGCGGGGCCGAGCGCCACCGCGCCGGCGGCCGCCACGAGCAGCCAGTGGCCCACCCCGGGGCCGCTGCGCACCGCCGGCAGCGCCGCCATCGCCAGCAGCGCCAGCGGCCAGGCCAGCGGCACCTGCACGGTCGCGAAGGCCAGCCACAACGCGACGGCTCCGGCCGTGCCCCAGCCGGGCCGCTCGGCCCAGACGATCAGGGCGTGCGCGAGCAGCGGCAGCAGCACAGCCCAGGTCACCACACCCAGCCAGCCGCCCCCCACGGCGCCGGTCAGTACCGGGGCGAGGGCGTAGCCGAGCGCGGCGATCACCGCGGCCGGGCCCTCCACCCCCAGGGCCCGCAACGTGCGCAGGGCCAGAAACCAGGCCAGCGGCACCACGACCAGGAAGGCCAGGGTGACCAGCCATTCCACCTGGCCGAACGTGGCCAGGGCGGCCAGTGCGGTCGCGCCCAGCCACGGCGGTCCGGCCATGCCGGCCTGCCCGGCGACCGGGTCGAGCCAGGCGGCGACCAGGTCGCCCCATGACGTCTGCGACGGCAGCAGGCCGGCGCCGGCGAGCCGTCCGGCGCCCAGCGGCCTCCACCCGGCGACCACAGCCAGGATGCCGACCACGTAGGCGCCCAGCGCAAGCGGCGACAGGCTGCGGCGGCGACCCTTGGCGGCGAAGTCGTCACCGGTCAACTCATCCAGTGAGGTGTCCGAGCCCCGGTCGGCCAGTCCGGCCCAGGCTTCGGCCACGGACCCGGCCGCGCGGTCGGCGGCTTGACCGATCAACTCGCGGCGCGACGGGCTGAGGCCCTTGAGCGCCTGCGCGTCGACCTCGCGGCCCGCCAGGGCCGAGAAGGCCTCGCGATCGCCCAGCCAGGCACCGATCGCGCGCAGTTCGGCGCCGGCGCGGGCGGGGTCCTTGCCCAGCAGAAAACCCAGTGCACCGAGCAGGCTGCCGATCAGCAGTCGCAGCCTGGTCCACAGCGACCGGTCGGACGACGCGAGGCGCAACTCCCAGGCGCGCTGCTCGACCGGGTCGGGTGGGGCCGGCGTCGCCCGGACGACGCGCGCCGCCGGCTCGGCCACCACGCGGCGACCGGATGAGTTCACCTGGCGGCCGAGTTCGAGCCCGGCCAGGGCGGACGGCAACTGCGGCACCACGCCGTTCGCCTGCTGCCACACGTCGCGCCGGACGAGCGCGGCGGACGCGTCCACCCCGAGCACGGCCATGGCCGACAGTTGTCCCTGGTCGGGTTCGCCGCCCTCGACGGCGGGCACCAATCGTCCGATCGGGGTGAGCGTCAGCCCGCAGGATTCGATCAGATCGACGCGGGCCCGGCGCTGCGACTGCACCATCAGCGGCCCGATCAGCCCGATGCGTTGCGATTCGGCGCCGGTGCGCAGCAACTGCTGCAGGGCGTCCGGGGCGGGCTGCACAGCCTCGGGGAACAGCCACAGCCACTCGCCGGTGGCCCGTTCGGCACCCTCGGCGAGGGTGTCGGCCACCAGAATCTGGTGCGGCGCGGTGGTTTGGCCGTTCAGGAACGGCTCGACCGCCGCCTGCACCCGGGTCAGCACGATGGCGCTGACCGGATGGGCCGTCGCGTCGAGTTGCGGCTCGTCACCGTCGCGTCGCAGCCAGGCCCAGGGATCAGTCACGCTGCCCTAGGGTACCGGCCCAGGACCGGACGTCCTGACGGAGCAGGACGGCAGGCCCCTACACCGCGCGTTTCTTGAGCTTGCGTCGCTCGCGCTCGGACAGGCCGCCCCAGATGCCGAACCGCTCATCTTTGCTGAGGGCGTATTCGAGGCACTCGCTGCGCACCTCGCAACTGAGGCAGACCCGTTTTGCCTCGCGGGTGGAGCCACCCTTCTCGGGAAAGAACGCCTCGGGATCGGTCTGGGCGCACAGGGCACGCTCTTGCCAACCCAGGGCACCCTCGTCGCCTTCTTCGTCAAACTGCAGAGCTACCAACTCATGCATGGCATTCCTCCTCGACCCGGTGTAGCCACGCGGAACTACATGGAGGAAATTACATTGGTGTTGTTCCCGTAAGTCAACCCGGGGGGTGTGCTATTTTTCGCCGTTCTCACGTGGACGGGGTTTCCACTGCCGTTCGGACGGCGCGCGCGGCGTCTCGATCGCCGGCGTCTCAGGCTGCGCGCCCGCATCGGGACGTGCCCCGCTGGCCGCCTCGCGCGCACTGCGCCAGGCCGTTCCGGTGGCCTGCTCGGGACGCCACACCGGCTGCTGCTTGGCCGTCGTGCCCATCTCGGACGCAGCGGTGGCCTCACCGACGGCGGGGGCCAGGTCGAGGCGTCCGGACTTCACGCCCTTGACGATCACCCACAGCACTCCGGCCGCCAGCGCCTTGAGGGCAATGTCGAGCACCCCGCCCAGAATCTCCATGATCAGCCCGAAGGCGTTGGCCGAGGCGGCCAGCCCCAGCCCCAGGCAGACCAGCTGCAGCAGGGTGCCGACGCCCACCACCCAGGCCGACACCTTGGTCAGGGTGACGGCGCGCGGAGTGGTCGGCGCAATGAACAGGCAGGTGCAGACCAGGGCCACCAGCACGATCACCAGCGACAGGTTCATGATGGACGATCCGATGTCGGCGAACGCCGCGAAGACCTGCGTCTTCTCCCAGAACACCAGAATGCTCAGCCGGACGATGCCCAGCACCAGGCTGGCGCAGATGATCACCAGCACCGCGATCGTGACGGGTTCTCGGATGCGGCCCAGGTTCTCGAGCATGGTGTGCTTCTTGACCGCGGGGTGATCGGTGTCAGACATGTGTCTCCCCTGCCTCGGCCCGCACCAGGGCCACCAGTTCGCGCACCCGTTCGGCCTGGTCGACCGGCGAGACCATGGTGGTGGTGGGGGTGGTGACGACGACCAGGCCGGTGCAGCCCAGCAGTCCGATCAGGTGGTTCTCGCCGGCGGTGTTGATCACCACGTTGTCGTGCGAATCGAGCCGTACCGAGGGCCCGATCAGCGCGTTGCCGGCCGCGTCGTGGGCCAGGATCTCGGCGAGGGAGGCATACCCACCGACGTCGCGCCACTGCACCGGCAGCGCGACCGCGACCACGTGCGCGGTGCCGGCACCGGCCGAGACCGGCTCCATGATTCCGTAATCGACCGAGGTCTTGTGCAGGGTGGGAAAGATCGCCGCCAGCCGTTCGGGGTGGGCGGCCAGCTCGAGCACGGCGGCATGGCTGGCGGGGTGCAGGGCCTCGAGCTGCTGCAAGAAGGTGGACGCCCGCCACACGAACATGCCCGCGTTCCACCAGTAGTCGCCCGAGGCGAGGTATTCGCTGGCGGTGACCAGATCCGGCTTCTCGCGAAAGTCGAGCACCTCGTGGGTGTGCTCGTGGCCCTCGATCGCCGCGCCGCGGTGCAGGTAGCCGTAGCCGGTGTGCGCACTGGTGGGCACCACGCCCAGGGTGACCAGTGCGGACGCGTCGGCCTCGGCCACCTCGAACGCCTCGCGCAGCGCGGTGGTGAACACCGCGACCGGTTCGATCAACTGGTCGGCGGTGACCTGAGCGATGACGGCCTCGGGGTCACGCGCCGCGATCACGGCCGCGGGCCAGGCGACGGCATTCAGCGAGTCGCGTCCCTCGGGTTCACCCAGCACGTTCTCGGCAGGCAGTTCGGGCAGTTCGGCGCGCACCTGATCGGCGTAGGGGGCGCCGGTGCAGACCAGCACCCGCTCGGGCGGCACCAGTTCGCCCAGCCGTTCGAAGGCGATGCGCAGCAACGATTTGCCGTCGATCAGCCTGAGCAACTGCTTGGGCGTGCCCTTGCGCGAAAGCGGCCACAGCCGCGTGCCCGCACCGCCGGCCATGATCACCGCGAACCGCATGCTGCTGACGATATCGTGGCGCTTCCTAGGATGCTGGCATGGACATTCCCGCCACGCTCGCCGCGTTGCAACGCCGGGCCCGCACCGCCGGCGCCGAGCCACTGCTCACCCACTACGACCTGGGCAGTGGCGCGCGCACCGAACTGAGCGTCGCCACCCTCGCCAACTGGGTCGCCAAGACGGCCAACCTGATCGAGGACGTGGGCGCGGACGCCGGCCAGGTCGCGCTGCCGCTGGCCGCGAGCCGTCCGGGGCACTGGATGACGCTGATCTGGCCGCCGGCCGCGTGGCAGCGGGAATGCACGGTGAGCGTGGACGTCGCCGGCGCCGATCTGGTGGTGATCGGTCCCGACGATCCGGTCGCGGTGCTGCCGGGCGCCACCTTCGCCTGCTCGCTGCATCCGCTCGGGCTGGGCCTGCGCGACCTGCCCGCGGGTGTGCTCGACTTCAGCACCGAGGCGCTGGCGCAGCCCGACCAGGCGGGCACACTGCCGTCCGGGCCGAACGCGCCGGCGTGGATCGACGGTGGCACCGTGCTGTCGCACGCGCAGGTCGCGGACGTGACGCCGGTCGCCGGACGGGTGCTGGTGCGCCCCGGCGACCCGCTCGGCACGCTGCGGGCGGCGATCATCGCTCCCCTGCTGGGCGGCGGTTCGGTGGTGCTGGTCGAGGGCGAGGCGGACGACGCGCGGCTGGCGGCGATCAGGCGGTCCGAGCGGTGCGTGGAATGATGACGGGGTGACTTCGCCGCTGCCGATGCCCGTCTTCTCCCGCCGCTCGGGCCTGCTGGCCCTGGGCGGCACGCTGGTGCTGGCGGGGTGCAGCGGGGGGGCGTCCGTGCCGACCCCGACGGCTTCGCCCACCGGATCGGTCCGCGATCAGCTGCAGGCGGTGTTGGAGGTGATCGCGGCGGGCCAGGACAAGCTGGGCGTCGCCGTCCAGGACCTGCGCAGCGGTGCCAGCTGGAGCTTTCGCGGCGACTGGGCCAGCCAGAGTGCGTCCATGGCCAAGCCGATGATCGTGTCGATGGCGCTGCGCAAGGCGCGCACCGACAAGCTGCAGCAGCCGCTGCCGGCCGAGCAGGACGCGCTGGCCCAGAAGGCGATCAAGAACTCCGACAACGACGCTGCGGACGCCCTGTGGACCTGGGCGGGCGCCCGTCCGGCCTACGACGCGCTGGCCAAGGACCTGGGCCTCAAGGCCACCCACAGCGCACCCGAGAAGGACTTCTGGAGCTGGACCTGGACCACGCCCGATGACCAGTTGTCGTTCATGCATCAGTTGGTGAAGGGCTCGACGAAGGCGTTGACCGACAGCGAACGCGACTACCTGCTGGGCCTGATGGGGCAGGTCGAGGCCGACCAGACCTGGGGGGTCGGTGCGCCGAAGAGCGCGTCGGTTCAGGTGCAACTGAAGAACGGCTGGGTGCAGTTTCAGTCGACCGACAACCTGTGGGCGGTCAACTCGATCGGTCACGTCGAGGGCGACGGACGCAACTACCTGCTGACCATCATGACCCGCGACTCCACCTTCGATCTGGGCAAGGCCTACTGCAATGCGATCGGCGACTGGGTGTTCCGCGTGTTGGGCTCCGGCACGCTGACCTGAGCTCCTCCCCCGTCCGGGCTGTGAGTCGAACGTCGGGTTCTCGCCCGGCGCACCGAACGCGGTCGATCCGGTGAGCCGGATGCCGGGTCAGCTGACGGTGCAGACGGCGTCCAGATCGCTGGTCTGTGTGCCCGATTTGGTGGTCGCGGCGGACGGCTTGGCCGAGGCTGATCCGCTACCGCTGGCGGACTGCGCCGGGGTGCTCTCGGCCTTGCTGCCCTTGCCGTCATCGGCGTTCTCGGACGCCTCGATGGTGTCGGCAACGATCTGCCGGATGCGGGGAAAGTCGGGCTTGGCGGGCTTGATCAGCGGCGGGGCGAAGCTGACGCTGCTGAGCGGAAGCGAGCGGCCCTTGGCGGCCAAGTCGAGCAGTGTGCCCAGTTGCGAGGTGGGCACGTCGGTCGACACGATCTCTTCGCCCGCCTTGGCGATGTCTTGGAACTTGGTCAGCACCGTGGTCGGGTTGAGCTGCTTGACCATGGCATTCAGGACGCATTTCTGCCGCGCCATGCGCTCATAGTCGGTGGAGCCTTCGCGCGAGCGGGCGAACCACAGCGCGTCATGGCCGTTCAGATGCAGGTTCTTGCCCGGGCCGATGTAGCCGGTGATGGGGTACTTGCGGCCCGTGGTCAGGTCGGTGCCGCCGCCGATCGGCACCTTGCGGGCCACGTCGAGCGTGATGCCGCCCACGGCGTTGATCAGCGCCTCGAAGCCCTTGAGGTCGACCAGCGCGTAGTAGTTGATGTCGAGCCCGAGAATGTTGCCGATCACCTCTCGGGTGGCCTGCACGCCGGGGTTCTTCACCCCTGGAAACAGGTTCTTGTGGTCCATCGCCAGCGTGTACACCGCGTTGAGCAGGCATGACTGGTCTTTGCACCAGTAGCCGTTCGGGTACAGCTTGTGCAGCGGCGATGACTCCGGGAACGGCGCCCACTGCAGGTTGCGGGGCAGGCTGAACAGCACGGTGCGTCCGGTGGAGGCGTCGATGCTGGCCACGATCATGGTGTCGGGACGCAGCCCCTCCCGTCCGGCGCCGGCGTCGCCGCCGAGCAGCAGCACGTTGTAGCGACCGGAGCTGGTTTCGGCCTTGCCTCCGCCACCGAACACGTTGCCGACCAGCCGGCTCTGTGCCTCGAAGGCGTTCGAGAGCGTCCACGAACCCCAAACCACGGCGAGGGCGAGCACGAAGGCGACCGCGGGCACGATCACCTTGCCGGCCGGTGACAGGGCGGACGGGTTGGCGATGCGCCAGGCGTTCACGAACAGCGCGGCCCAGCCCAGACCCAGCACCAGGCTGGCCCAGCGCAGCACTTCGAGGCTGATCGGGTTGGCGTAGAGGCCGAGGGCGAAGGCCCGGGTGAAGGGCACCACCAGCAGCAGCACGAAAACCACGGCCAGCGCGATCAGGGTCAGCCAGATCCGAACGGCGAGACGTCCGAGCCGCTCGTTACCGGCGACCAACTGGGCCGATCCGGGCACGACCAGCGTCATGCCGAGCATGGTCAGGCCGCGGCGCAGGGCGATGCCCTGGCTGCGGCTCTGGGCGTCGGGCAGGGAGGTGGCGGCGGTCACCGAACCAGTCTGCCGCCTGTCCCCAAGCCCATTCGGTCGGCTCGCCGGGGGTGAGGCAGGTGTCTGACAACACGGCGGGACGATGCCGCGGCGGGGCTAACCTCGGCGGGTCGGGCACGTGCTGATCAAGGGCGCGACCCGTTGGCTGAACCTGGCCGAGTCCCCTGGTCGTAGGGTCCCGACCAGCTCAACCAGCGATGGAGTCCCGACCAGCTCAACCAGCGAGGGATGAGTGTTTTTCGGGTATCCGCCCGCGGCGCTTCCGGACCCACCGAGTTCTTGCCGACCCCGCTCCGGGTCAACGCCCCCGGACGGCCGCGCCCTTGGCCTGCGCTGCCGCCCGCAGCTCGGCCTGAAAGTCCAGCATGCGTTGCTGCAGCACCTCGTCCGCCACCGAGAGGATGCGCACGGCCAGCAGTCCAGCGTTGCGGGCGTTTCCGACCGCAACGGTCGCCACCGGTACACCGGCCGGCATCTGCACGATCGACAGCAGCGAATCCAT
>RRZU012571824.1_pt1 | contig 17493 bp, 15 predicted proteins | sample 2165561 | NCBI WGS metagenome assembly RRZU01 (sample SAMN10456909, study PRJNA506462) | wastewater metagenome | isolation source: wastewater sludge | place: USA: Moscow, Idaho | reverse complement strand
GTCCTCGGACGTCATCTTGTCCTTTTCCATCTTGCCGTTGGTCGCGATCATCAACGGATCCGCGACGACCCGCACGGCGGGGACGGACATCGCCAGCGGAGTGCCGTTGCGGTCGGTGATCTCCCCACGGCTCGCCGGCAGGGCGCGCTGGTAGGTCATCTCCTCGGCGGCGGCTTGCGCGTAGGCGCTCGGGTCGAAAACCTGGATCGTGATCGTCCGGCCGGCAGCAATCGACGCCAGGATCGCCGTGGCGATGAGAACGGCCTGAATCCGACGCTGCGTGGAACCCAACTTGAGCGGCTTCGTGCGCTTGGATCGGCCCGGGCCTGCCTCAACACGGTCGATGAGACGCTCCAGAAACGGTGCTGACTTCTTCGTGGACGGCATGGGCTCAGCCCCCGTTCGACTGCGCGTCGGCTTCCGCCCGAGCGGCAGCCTGCGCGGCAGACTCTTCGGCGCTGGTGATGACGATGGACGATCCGTCACTGTCCTTGACCGCCACCGGTTTCCCGATGATCTTTCCCGACGGCAGTTGGACGTAAACCGCGTGCTCGTTGGGACGCATTCCGAGCGCCGACGCCAGGGCCGCCAGCGATTGTGGCGAGCGAGCCTTGTCGACCTCCACTTCGAGCGACGCCTCGCGGTAGCTCAACTCCGTGGCCTCCCGCTTCAGGTTGGACAGCTCGAAGGCTTGATCCTGCAGCTTGGTGGTGAGCATCAGCAGCCCGAACATCCCCACGGCCAGCAAGACCACGAAGACCAGGATGAACGGCACCTGACTGGTGGCGCGTCGTGTTGTTGGCACGGCGCGAAGGCGAGACACGAACGACCGTCCAGGCGTTCGTGGCGAGGGTGCTCGCAGGCTGCTCATGCGTCCTCCAGGATTCGTTCGGCGACGCGATAACGCGCGGATGCCGAGCGGGGGTTTTCGTGTATCTCTGTCGGTTCTGGCCGATCGGCCCCGTGCGTGACAAGGCGGAATCGGGGTTGCAAATGCTCTGGCACGACAGGCATGTGTGGGGGTAGGGAGACCTCGGAGCGCGCACGGAAGGCCCGCTTGACCGCCCGATCCTCCAGTGAGTGATACGCCAGGACGGCGACGCGCCCACCGACCCGAACGGCCTCCAGAGCCTGATCGAGCACGCCTCCCAGCGCGTCGAGTTCGCGGTTGACCTCAATCCGCACGGCCTGGAATGTCCGCTTGGCCGGGTGCCCTCCGGTCCTGCGCGCGGCCATCGGAATGGCCGATGCCACGACCTCGGCGAGCTCCGACGTACGCGTCAACGGCGCCCGTGAACGTGCCGCAAGGATGGCCGTCGCGATCCTGTCGGCGAAACGCTCCTCGCCGTACACGCGCAGGATGCGAACCAGATCGGATCGCTCGTACGTGTTGACGACCGTCTGGGCGCTCACGGCGTCGCTGGGCGACATGCGCATGTCCAGTGGTGCGTCCTTCGAGTACGAGAAGCCGCGCGCCGTGTCGTCGATCTGCAGCGACGACAGCCCTAGATCGAGCAGCACAGCGCTGACCCGGGGAGTGGAGAGGTCGGCGAGGACATCGCGGAGTTCGTCGTAGACGGCCTCCACCAGCGTCACTCGATCACCGAACTCGGCGAGTCGGACGCGAGCCCGTTCGAGGGCCTCGGGGTCTCGATCGATTCCGATGAGACGGGCCTGCGGACAGGCCGTCAATAGCGCCGCGGAGTGGCCGGCCAGCCCAAGCGTGCAGTCGACAAGGACCGAGGACGGTTCCTGCAGCACAGGGGTCAGGGTGGAGACAACCTCGCCGAGCATCACCGGCTCGTGCGTGAAGTCCACGTCGTCCCTCCCCTGTCTCACTTGGCTGGTTCCCGGGATCCGGTTTCGATCCGAGGGCAACCACCTGGCACCGGGGAAGGTGCGCCAGGGTGCTGCTGCCTCGGGTCGAAGCCGCATCCCGGGACTTGCGTCCCTGACTGTCATTGGGGGAACACGATGTCGTTCATCCCCGCGAAGGCCTCTGCCTGAGCGGCCGAGTAGGCCTCCCAGCCGTTCGGTGACCACATCTCGACGCGATTCAGCGCGCCGATCACGACGACGTCGCGTTCGAGCCCTGCCCATTGCCGCAGCAAGGGCGGAATCGTGATGCGGCCTTGTTTGTCGGGTAGTTCCTCGGTGGCGGTCGCTGCGAGCATCCGCGTGTAGTCGCGCACCTTCTGCAGCGTGGAAGGACTTTCGAGCGCGCGCTGCGCCTCGGCCTCGAAAACGGCCTTCGGCCACACCACGATGGAGTGTTCCTGGTTGGGTGCCAAGACGAGTCCGGCCGCCAGTTCGTCGCGGAACTTCGCTGGCAGAATCACCCGGCCCTTTTCGTCGAGCTTGGGGGTGTAGGTGCCTAAGAACACGGTGACCCCCTCCTCGCTCCACGATCCGTCCCCGTTCCTCCACTGGCCCCCACATTACTCCACTTCCCTCCACTTCCCTCTGAAAAAAGGGCCAGCTAGCGCCCGGGCGTGTCCCCAGGCAGGGGTTTTTGGCTTGATGAGTACGACGCGCAGGCCTTGTATCGTGGGGAGCACGACTCAGTGGGGGGGCGAGTGACTCAGACTGCACCGGCCATGGCAGACCTCGAACAGGTACGAGAGATCGCCCGGCGGATCGCCGCGAATGTCGAGACGGTCATCGAGGGCAAGCACGCCGCCGTCCAGACGGCCCTCACGGTTTTGTTGGCCGAGGGGCACCTCCTGCTGGAGGACGTCCCCGGAGTGGGCAAGACCATGCTGGCAAAGGCGCTCGGCCGGTCGATCGACGCGAAGGTCTCGCGCATCCAGTTCACTCCCGACCTGCTGCCTACCGACATCACGGGTGTCTCGATCTTCGACCAACACACGCGGGACTTCACTTTCAAGCCAGGTGGAGTGTTCGCCCAGATCGTCGTCGGGGACGAGGTCAACCGCGCCTCACCGAAGACGCAGTCCGCATTGTTGGAGGCGATGGAGGAACGACAGGTGTCGGTGGACGGGACCACGTACCCGTTGCCGGCCCCGTTCATGGTCATCGCGACGCAGAACCCCGTGGAGATGGAGGGAACCTTCCCCCTCCCAGAGGCACAGCGCGATCGGTTCATGGCACGCATCGCCCTCGGTTACCCCGCACGCCGCTCGGAACTGGCGATGCTGGACTCCCATGGGACCGGCGACCCACTCGCGAGCTTGGTGCCGGTGGCTGACGCGGCGACGATCCGCTCGCTCATCACCACGATCGGCACCGTGTGGGCGAGCCCGGCCGTCAAGGACTACCTCGTGCGGATCGTCGAGGCCACTCGCACCTCGTCCGAGTTGCGCTTGGGGGCCTCGCCCCGCGCATCGCTTCACCTCTTGCGAGCCGGGAGGTCGGCGGCCGCCCTCGAGGGTCGAGACTTCGTCATCCCTGACGACATCGCCCGTCTCGCACCCGACGTCTTGGCACATCGCGTCCTTCCGGTCTTCGACGGCCGCCTGTCGCGGCGCGACGTCGCAGATGTCATCACGGCGATAGTGAAGGGCGTTCGCATCCCGACGGGACGGGAATGATCCCGAGTCGCTGGCTACTGACGGGGCGCGGACTCCTCATGGTGGTGATCGCGGCAGCCGCTGGCGGGGTCGGATACGTCATGGGCATCGCGGGCATCGTGTACGTGGCGCTGTTTCTCGCCGCCGTTGTCGTCGTGGGTATCGGCTGGGCATTACGCAGTCGACCGCAGCTGAGCGTGACGAGGACCGATGGGCCGCTGATGGCCCCTGTGGGGACTCGGCTGGACAACGAGGTCAAGCTGATCCGTGCCAGGGGGCTGGGCGCCACCACCTTGATGGTGGAGGAAGCCGTTCCCCTCGAATGCGGGGTTCCTGTCCGGTGCACCTTCTCCGGTGTCCGCCGATCGTGGAGCCGATCCCTGCGGTACCACCTGACGCCTGCCTTCCGGGGGAGGTACCACCTCGGCCCCCTGTCCGTTGAGGTGTTCGACCCGTTCGGGGTCGCGCACTCACGGCGATCGTGGGGCGGTACGACGGAGGTCATCGTGCCCCCAGCCATAACCACCCTTGCCTCCGTCCCGTCACCCAACCCGGCAGGTATCGCCGCCCAGGCATCGTTTCTGAGCCACGCGGGCACTGACGATGTCTTGCTGCGCGAGTACCGGTCGGGCGACGACATGCGCAGAATTCACTGGCGCTCATCGGCACACACAGGATCATTGATGGTCCGCCGCGAGGAGCCTCGCCGCGAGGCAATAATCACCGTGATTGCCGATAACCGGTCGGCCGCTCACCCCGATGGCCCCGGTTCCGACACCTTCGAATGGGTCGCTGCCGCGGCTGCATCGATCGCGATGCACTACGCACGGGAGCGCCTGACCGTTCGCAACCGCAGCAGTGACGGTTCCTTCGACCTCGACGCAGGTTCCACCGACATGACCGGGATAATGGCCTGGTACGCCGACCTGACCGAGTCGGCGGCTTCCGGCGTCCTGGGTGGGGAGCGGATGGACCCACACTTCGGCCATGTGTTCGCCGTCACCGGCGTCTTGACCGGCGACGACCACGAACGGCTCCTCTCTGCGGCGGGTCCGCGACCCGGCACGGCCTTGGTGTGCACCTCCGATGACTCTGACGAGGACACCCGGACGGCTGTCGAGGCGCTGACTAGCGCCGGGTGGACGGTCGTGCGCACAGACGCCGGCGCGGATCTTGACGCGGTCTGGGCGCATCTGCTGGCGGGCGGGAACACGCTGTGAAGGGTTCACCGGCGCTGGCGGTGGCGGGAGTCATCGCCACGACGACGGGAGCGATGCCTCTCACGCTGATCACCTCCGACAGCGCGCTTCTCAGCGAGACGGCCTTGTTTGCCCTCGTGTTGCTGGGGACGGGAGTGGCGGTTCGTGCCACTCGCTTGCCGTCTGCCCTGGCACCCGTGGCGGAGGCATTCGTGTGGCTGGGCGCCGGTGCCCTCCTTGTTTCGCGACTCGCCCCGGGAGCGTCGGTGGCAGAATCGCTGTCCACCGCGTTTTCAACGGCGATGCAACACGTCGCGACGCACACGGCGCCTATGCCGCCGGAGCCGTCCGTCCGCTTCCTCCTCGTCATGTCTGTGGGGCTGAGCGCAATCCTGGTCGACTGCTGGGCAATCGCCGCGCGCACGCCCGGCGCGGCCTTGATCCCCACGGGTTTGCCCTTCGGCATCGTGACCGTGGCCGCGCCAACTGGTGTGACGCCCGCCGTCTTCGCTCCCGTGGCGCTGGGATGGTGCCTAATCCTCATCGCCGCCGAGTACGAGAGGGCGCGCGCGTGGCCGTCACACCGAGTCGAGGCACCCAACGCGCGGCCGGGGCTGCGTGGCGGATCAGCACTGGTCGCCACCGTTGGCGTTCTCACCGTGAGCCTGGTCTCGGCCTCGCTCCTGCCCTCGCTGCAACCGATGGCATGGCAGCGAGGCAACGGTTCTCGATTGGTGTTGTCGGACCCAAACCTTGACCTGCGACGCGCGTTGGTCGAACAATCCGACGAGACCGTCTTGCAGTACAGCACCGACGCCCCGACGCCGACCTACCTGCGCGCCGCGACGCTGGCCCGCTTCGATGAGGGCGGATGGACACCGGCATCGCAGTCCATTCGCTATGGCGCAGTGCCTGACGTGCCTGGGTTCACGAGCACAAGTGCCCCCCGATACACGACGAATGTCGACCTGGTCGCCATGACGACCCAGTGGCTACCCCTGCCCTACGCACCGCGGGGCCTGGTGACCGGCGCCGGAAGCTGGGGTTTCTCCGCCGAGTCCTTGGACGCGATCGGCGACAAGCCCCTGTCGTCAGACATGTCATACACAGTTGAGTGGGTTGATGTCCGTCCGACGAGCGGCCAACTGGCGACGGCGAGCGTCGGCAATCCCCGTGAGGGAGTTACTGCTCGGGAACTGCCCAGTGACCTGCCGGACCAGGTCCACTCATTGGCACAGCAACTCACCGCGGGCCAACCAACCCCGCACGGGCGAGCGATGGCGATTCAGCGCTATTTGCGTTCCTCGCCTTTCCGTTACAGCACCTCTGCGCAGCCCGGCTCGGGCTACGACGCCCTGACACGGTTCTTGTTTGACGACCACACCGGCTACTGCGAGCAGTTCGCTGCGGCCTTCGCGGTACTGGGCAGGGCCGCCGGACTTCCGACTCGGGTGGTCATCGGATTCACCCCCGGGAAGCGCGTCGGCGATGGCTATGTCGTGACCGGGCGGGAGATGCACGCCTGGCCCGAGGTGTTCTACGACGGGCTCGGGTGGGTTGGCTACGAGCCCACGCCGGGGGTCGCCAATCCCCCCGCCTATGCGGTGGATTCGCCGCAGCCGACCGCCGCGACGACGACCGGCGGCGACGCGGCAAACCCGAGTCCCTCGCGACGCCCGTCGGCATCGGCAAGCTCGGCACCCACAGGGCATCCGTCCGGAGGAGGGTTCGCCGACGTTGTCATCCAGGCGGGTGTGCTCGCGATCGTCGCGCTCGTGGCTGGCGTCGTGGTGCCCGTCTTGATTCGGCGTCGACGTCACGCAGTCCGTTTGAAGATCGCTCGAGGTGGGGATTCGACGACGCGAGCGGAGGCCGCTTGGGCCGAGGTGCGAGACAGCGTCATCGACGCGGGCCGGGAATGGCCGATGGACACGCCTCGCCGCACAGCCACACTCGTCACCACATCATTGCCGAAAGCCGCTGACCCGATGGCCGCGATCGCGGGTGCGATCGAACAGGCCCGGTACGCCCGGAGCCCGGCGGTACCCGACGACCTCAGCCAGTCCGTCGTGGCCGTGCGGCAGGCCTTGCGCGATGAAGCCACGGCCCTGCAGGCGTGGAAGGGGGCGGCCCTCCCCCGCTCGGTGTGGCGGGGTGATCGGCGCAGGTTCTAGGCGACCGCCTGACCGTGTTTGGTGGCGATGACGGGATGCCCCGCGCTTGCCGCCTGCACGATGGGATTGGTCTTGCGGCGGGTCCACAACGGACGGACCGCCCATCCCCGTCGAGCAACGAGCCACCCCAGCAAGACGCACACGATCGCCAAGACCACGACGGTGATGACGCTGCCTTCCAGCCCGAACTCGCCCCCGTTGAGGAGGACCGAGCCGAGGGGTTCGCTGACGAGGAATCCGCGCGCGTCGACCGCTCCGGAAACGGCCGATCCGATGATGGGGCCCTGCGTGAGGTTCCAGGCTGCATGCACGGCCATGACGAACCACAAGGACCTCGTCGCGACGTACATCAAGGTGAGCATCACCCCCGCCACGATGATGTTCAGTGCCCCGATGAGGGTCGCCTCGGCGTTTCCGAGGTGAATCAGGCCGAACACGGCGGCCGAACCGGCGGCCGCAGGCCACGTCCCCAACACGCGCTCGAGGTTACGGAACATGACACCCCGGAAGATGATCTCCTCGGAAATACCCGCACCAAGACCCATCATGAGGAGATCGGCCCACGGGCTGTACGTGTTGTCGATCCCCACGATCGCCCAGGCGCCACAGGCAGCGACGAGACCGACACAGACCCACATGAGGACCGACCCGGTCAAAAGGCCTGCCCCGACGCCCGGCAGAAAGCCGCGTGCTCGGAACTCGACCGGGTGCCGTCGGCCCTCGATGACAAAGATCAAGAGCACGTACGCGACCACGGCCCCGACGAGTTGGCTGCTGGAGCCGACGATCATGTAGGTCGTGTTGTCGCTCTGGACGCGGTCCGGCCCCAGGACGAGGGTGAGAACGACGGCGGTGACGAGGATGCCTGCGATGCCGATGAGAAGGAACAAGACCCACGTCAGCCACCACCGTCGGCCGATCTGCGCGCCTCCATGACGAACCGGCGGGAGCGGTTGATCGAAAGCAACGCCGTCCTCGCGGAGCGGCGGTGCCAGGAGGACCGACGGCGCAGGCGCGTCAGAAACAAACACTGGTTTGGCGGTGGCGTTCGACCCGCTTCAAGCCAGCGGTGGTGATGCGTCGTTCACGACATTCCTTCCAAGGGTTTCGCGTGCGTCCACATCTTGCCCACGTCAGCGGTCCCTCGATGCGCCGATGGACCCCTGAATCCCCCCGACTCCCCCCTGATTTTCGTGGGGCGACATGCGACAACCCGCACGCTCGGCGTGCGGGTTGCTCTAGTGCTGCGACCTCAAGGTCGCATCGTCGGTTGCCGTTGGCTCAGCGATCACCGCCGTCTTCGCGCATGCGCCGCCGCCACCGCTCCTCCAGCCTGTCCATGAACTGGGTTCCGGTCTGTGCCGACCGTGGTTCGGGTGTCTCTTCGACCGAGTCTTCGCTCACGTGCTTCCAGGCAGAAACTGCCAGGATCGCCGAGGCCAGCATGATCACGAATCCCGCGACGCTAACCGCCGGATGGAACTGAATGCCGACAACCAGCGCGGCGATGCCGAGGACGAATCCGAATCCTGCCAAGGCAGCCTGGCGTCGATGGAGCTTGCGCTGCGTGGTACCACGAAGCGTGCTGGCGAGGCGCGGGTCCTCGGCCGCCAGCGCGGCCTCCATCTGATCGAGCAGCCGTTGCTCTTCCTGCGAGAGGGCCATGGTCCGCCTCCATCTAACTCATCGCATGATGTTCCTTCTCAGTGTAGGCATCATGGAGGAGCAATGAAACACACGCAAGCCACTTGGTTGTCGCGTCTCCACTCGTCGCGTGCAGTTCGAGGCCTGCAGATGGGCAATTGGCGGCGCCGACGTGGTGATCCGGACCGGCGCTGGATGGACGAATCCCCTGCATCGTGGCGGTCCTGAACGCCAGACTGGTGAACCATGACCAACGCAGCAGCGGACTCCGCACCGGCGACACCGTCCTTTGATGGCGTACTGGCGGCGGCCAAGGCCTTGGAAAATCAGCTACCCGTCACCCCCGCATGGCACTATCCACAACTCGATGCCGTCGTGGGCGCCACCGTATTCCTCAAGCACGAGAATGTTCAGCCCACCGGTGCGTTCAAGGTTCGCGGAGGTTTGTCGCTCGCTGCGGGGCTCCCGGCCGACACGTTGGCGTTGGTCACGGCCTCAACGGGCAACCATGCGCAGTCGATCGCCTACGCCGCCAGAACTCTCGGGCTCAAGGCCACCGTGGTCATGCCGGTGGGCGCTCCCGACAACAAGGTCGCGGCGACTCGGGCCCTGGGGGCTGATGTCATCTTGTTCGGCCCGACCATGACCGAGTCGGTCGCGCACTCGATCGATCTCGCGCAGGCCCACGGCTGGCGCCACGTCGATCCCGGTAACGAACCGGCAATCCTGCACGGCCACGCGACGGTCACCTTGGAGTTTCTGCGGGCGCATCCGGAGGTGGAGGCCATCTATGTTCCCATCGGCAGCGGCACGGGCGCGGCGGGGGCATGTTTGGTGCGCGACGCCATCGCGCCCCAGGTCCGTGTCATCGGCGTACAGTCCGCCCAAGCGCCGGCCGCCTACGAGGCCTGGCGAGCGGGGGCCCCGCGCACGGCATCATGCACGACACACGCCAGTGGATTGGCGACCGGCGCATCGTTCGAGCTGACGCAAGAGATCCTGCGAGAGCGCCTCGACGACTTCGTGTTGATCGAGGATGACGCCATCGACGCAGCGATGCGGTTGCTGGCGACGCACGCGCACACCCTGGCCGAAGGGGCCGGTGCTGCGGGACTCGCCGGCATCTTGGCCGATGAGGCGCGACCGGCGGTCTGCGGTGCCATCGTCAGCGGCGGTAATGCCGACGCTCGAGAGTTGGCCGTGCTGAGCGGGTAACCACCGGGTCGCTGGCTTTCAGGCCAGGCAGAACGAACCGGAGCTGCTTGTAGTCTCGTCGGCATGGACCAGACCGACACGACCGCACGCACCTCGCAGCAACTGAGTGCAGTGCTCGCAGACCTCGCCGACCTTCTCGACGCCATCGAGCCGGAGCAGGCCGACTCGCCGACACCGTGCACCGAGTTCAGCGTCGCCGATCTGCGTGAGCATGTCATCGGTTGGCTCACGGCGTTCGCCGACGGGTACAGCGCGGCGGACGGGCTGTGTTCGGACGAGAAGGGCGTCTTGGTGCAGGGAAACGGCGCGGACCAGGTGCGCGCTGCGCGGGCGAAGCTGGACGACGCCCTTCCGGAGGCGGCGCAACGGGAGTTGTTTATCGGGGAGGCCGGAGTCCCCGGTGGCCTGGCCCTGTCCATGATCTTGTGGGAGTACCAGGTCCACGGGTGGGACCTCGCTCGTGCTGCAGGGCTGCCGTGGTCGCCTGCCGAGGACGGACTGGTCGAGACGCTGGAGTTCGCGCCCGCGATGTTGACCCCCGAGTACCAGGGCGAGGGCAAGTCGATCGGACCGTCGATCCTCGTCCGCGCGGATGCGCCTCCGCTCGATCAGCTGGTGGGTTTGTCGGGGCGCGATCCGGGATGGTCGGCAGCGAACTGACCAACTGGCCTCGAGGGTAGCGTCACACCTCTCGATCATCCTTTCGCGTACCCGCCAAGCGTGCGCGTTGCACGGCGTGCGGGCCGAACTTGACGATGGCCGCGTCTGCGGCCTGTTCGGCCTCGCGCCAGCCCACGTCGGGATCGCCCAGCATGGGCTGCTGGTAGGCGCGGTCGCGCTCCACCAGCCCCTCGACGCGGATTCCTACACGGCGAATGCGCGCTCGTTGAAGGCCGAGCTTCTCGAACAGGCCCAAAGCACACTGATACAGCTCACCGGTGACATCGGTCGGACCCGGCAAGGTGGCCGACCTCGTGATGGTCGTGAAATCGGCAAAGCGCACGCTGAGGACGACCGTGCGTCCCAGCAGTTGCGCGGTCCGCATTCGCTGCGCGGTGCGGGCGGTGACACGCAGGAGTTCGGCACTGACGACCCCCGGATCATCGGTGTCCTGCGCGAAGGTTTCCTGGGTACCGATGCTGCGTTCGGTCGTCGTGGCGATGACCCGGCGCGAGTCCCTGCCCCAGGCGAGATCGGCGAGGGTGGAGCCCTGCACGGGGCCGAACACTCGCTGCAACAGCGAGACGGAGACGTGGGCGAGTTCGGCGACGGTGGTGATGCCGATGCGGTGGAGCCGTTCGGCCGTGCTGTCCCCCACTCCCCAAATGGCCTCGACGGGCAGCGGATGCAAGAAGCCGACGACATCGACGGGGCGCACATGGAGCAAACCATCGGGCTTGGCCTGCCCCGAGGCCATCTTGGCGACGAATTTCGTCGGCCCGATTCCGACCGAGCAGGTCAGTTGCTGCTCATCGGACACCATGGCCCGGAGCCGCTCGCCGATGCGCGTGGGGTCGCCGAACATCCGTGTCGAGCCGGTGATGTCGATGAACGCCTCGTCGATCGAGGCGACCTCGACGACAGGACTGATGCTGCGGAACAGTTCCATCACGCCGGCCGACGCCGCCTGATATTCGTCATGGTCGGAGCGCACGGCCACCGCGTGCGGACACAGTCGCCGCGCCCGCGAACTCGGCATACCCGAGCGAACGCCGAAGGCACGCGCCTCGTAGCTGGCCGACAGCACGACCCCTCGCATCTCCCCACCGACCCACATCGGCTTTCCGCGCAGTTCCGGACGCGAACGCAGGGCCACGGCCGCGTAGAACGCATCCATGTCCACGTGCATGATGATCGGTTCGGTCATTGTCCGGAACTCCCGGGACTGGAGTGCCACAGCTTGCGCGGTGGTTCGGGTCCGGTGCCGGACGGGCGAACGTCGGAGTACGGAGACTGTTCGTATCCGCTGGGATGAACGAGGACACGTCGCCTCCCCATGCCTCCGCCGCGTCCGTGCTGCTGGGTATCGGCCAAAGGTGCGTCGTCGGTCGGCGCGGAGTCCGGTGCGATGTACTCCCCAACCCCAAACTGTGGGGGTTCGGTGGTCATGGCGGCCGTGACGGCGGCCAGCGCCGCGTCGGGGTCACCGGTCTCGGTAAGGGTCTGCTGGTACGTCTCGTGCAGCACGCGCAGATCCCAACACCCCGTAGCCCGCACCGACACCCCCCGTGGACCCGTGCGGCGCAGTTCCCCGCGCACGACCAGCAGCCACGAATCGAACACGGTGGCCGAGTACGGCCCCTGGACGTCCTCGAAGAAGGTGGCGTCGACGGGCCCGGTCGTGTCGTCGAGGGTCAAGAAGATGACCCGTCTGCCGGACCGCACCGGTGGAGTCTGCGTGGCGACCTTCACGCCGGCGATCAGAACGTTCTTGCGGGACCGGCGTGCCAACAGATCGGCCGAGAACGTGACCCCGATATCGCGCAGCAGAGGCAGGAAACTGGTGACGACATGGCTGCTGGCGTCCATCCCGAGGATCGCCAGGTCGGCTTGCAGTCGTTCGTCGGCAGTCATCTCGGGCAGCCCGGTGACGACGACGTCACGCACTCGGTCCACGGCGCGCGCGCTGTCCGCATCACCTGCGGGAACCATCTCGTCGACCTCGGGTTGCTCGGCGTCCCCCCACAGGTCGAGGGGGAGCTGAACCTCGGCGGGGCGTGGAACGGCGGCGGCCCGCGTCTGGCTACGGGCCAAATCGCGGGGGTCGTTCCCCACCGGCGTCGGAGCCACGACGCGCCGCAGCCCCCGAGCCCGCTGCGCGACACGCGCATCGGCCCGATCGAATCGCGCCAGGTCCGTGACGGACAACAAGAGATCGCGACGCGTCACCCGTCCCCGCTCGAGCACATCGGTTGCCGGACCGATGTCGTACAGGGAGTCGAAAGCGCCCGCGAGGACGAGTCGTTCAACGACGGGTTGCGAGACCTGCGCTCGCCGCCAGAAGTCGCTGATGCCGTGAAAGGGACGCCCAGCGATGATCCGAGCGATCTCGGCGGTACCGATCCCCTGCACGTCGGACAACGACAGCCGAATCCCGTGAGCACGGCCGTCGGGAAGCCCCGCCCCCGGCGTCAACCGTTCGCCGGTTTCGGGAGGCGGGGGGACGATGGACAGTCGCTCGACCCTGTACGTGTCGTCGCTGGCGTTCACGTCGAGGCCGAGGATCGTCACGCCGAGTCTGCGCGCCTCCTCCAGCAGTAATCGTTTGGGGTACATGCCAGGGTCGTGTGTGAGGACACCGGCCAGGAAGTGGGCCGGATAGTGGGTCTTCAACCAGGCCGACTGATAGGTGGGTAGCGCGAACGCGGCGGCGTGGGCCTTGCAGAAGCCGAAGGACGCGAACGACTCGAGTACCTGCCACACGCGCGCGATCACGTCGTCGGGGTAGCCGCGTTGCTCGGCCGCCGACACGAACCAGACCTTGAGTTCGCGCTTCCCTTCTTCATCGCCGAGCGCCCGCCGCGCCTCGTCGCCTTGCGCCAAGCTGGCACCGGTCATGGCGGCGACGATGGAGATGATCTGCTCGTGGAAGACCACCACGCCGCAGGTCTCGACGAGGATCGGTTTCAGGTCCGGATGCAGGTACACCGGATCGCGCCATCCCTGCCTGGCTTCGAGAAAAGGGATGACCATGTCGGATTTGACCGGCCCGGGCCGGAACAACGAGATGTCGATGATGATGTCGTCGAAGGTCGTCGGACCGAATTTGCCCAAGAGCTCGCGTTGCCCAGGGGACTCGATCTGAAAACAGCCCAACGTGGCGGACTTTCCGATCAGGTCGTAGGTGTCGGGGTCGGTGTACGGCGCGAGCGCGTCGATGTCGACCGTGGTGGATTCGACCCGGGAGATCTCCCCGAGGGCATGCGACAGGGCCGACTGCATGCGGATCCCCAAGACATCCAGCTTGAGAAGGCCCATGTCTTCGACATCGTCCTTGTCGAACTGGCTCATGGGGAAACCACCGAAGCTGGCCTCGACGGGGGTGCGATCGAGCAGGGTCGTGTCACTCAGCAGGACGCCGCACGGGTGCAAGGCGACGTGTCGCGGGAGCCCGTCGAGGGACTCGACGAGGGAGAACAAGACGTCGAGCCGTTTCTCGCCCAAACCGGCCGCGCGCAGTTCGGGCAGATCGCGCAATGCCGCGCGGGCGTCGCGGGCTCGAATGTGCGGGAAGGATTTGGCGATGGCGTCGATCTCGATGGGGGCCAGGCTGAGTGCGGCACCGACATCGCGGACGGCATGGCGGACCCGGTAGGTGTCGAGCATGGCGACACACGCCACCCGTTCGCCGCCGAACTCGTTCAAGATCCGCTCGTACACCTCGGTACGGCGCGCGGATTCGACGTCGAGATCGATATCGGGGAGCGCGACCCGCAGCGGGGACAAGAACCTTTCCATCAGCAATCCGTGCGCCAAGGGATCGACGCCGGAGATGCCGAGCAGGTAGTTGACGAGGCATCCGGCACCCGACCCTCGGGCGGCCGAGCGGATCCCCAGATCGGCGATCATCTCGACGACCCGGTTGACGGTGAGAAAGTACGGAGCGAAACCCAGCCCGGAGATGACATCGAGTTCTGCATCGAGACGTTCGGTGACAATGGCCGAGGACACGCCGTATCGAGCCGTGATGCCCGCTTCGCACCGAGCCCGCAGGGTCGCATCCGCCGTCGTGGCGCCCGCACCGACACCGCCGGTGAGCGCGCCGAGTTCGGGCAGATGGATCTCACCCAGGCCGATGTCGGCCCGCGGATCGAGCGCCGCGCGCTCGGCGACCGCACGGGTGTCTGCCAGCAAACGAACTCCCCCACCCGGTCCACGCCCGGCGAGCATGGCCACCTGCTCGGCGAGTTCGACCATGTCTTGCGACGATTTCAGGTACCCCTCGGCATTGCGCCGGTCGATATTGCGCATGTCGAGGGGGACGAGACGACGGGCGGCATCGAGCACGTCGACGGTCGGTGCGAGGTCGGGTGTGGCCATGCGAACGTCGTTGGTGAGGACGGCGGCGAGCCCACGGGCATCGGCGAACCCGATCATCCTTCCGGCATGGGCGGCAGACCCGCCCCCCGTCCCGGCCAGACGATGGTGGGTAGCGGCCACCACGATGTGCTGCTCCCCCACGGCTTCACGCCAGGAGTCCACGACGCGATCGGCCAGATCGACCCTGTCTGCGGCGAGGGCGCGCCCCAGCTCGGAATCGGGACCGAGCATGACCATCACATCAGCGCCATGGCGGGAAACGAGATCGCACGTGGCGATGGGAGTCCCGCGTTCCCCACCGAGGTGTGTGGCCGAGATCAACCGACACAGCGACGCCCACCCTGTGCGTGATGTGGCGAGGACAACGACCCGAGGATGCCTCGGATCGCGCAGTGTGCCGCCCCGCACCGGCGTTCGCGACCTCTCTGTCGCGACCGGCAAGGTCGCGGTGACCGCGAGATCGGTGCCGATGACCGGACGAACACCGGTCCGCAGGCAGTGCTTGGCGAAGCGAACCGCGCCGTACAGGCCATCGCGGTCCGTCAGGGCGAGGATGTCCATTCCCAACTCGGCCGCCCGTTCAACGAGGGCAGAAGGGTGGGAAGCTCCGTATTGCAGGGAGTACCCGGAGGCCACGCGCAGGTGAGTGAAGGGGACGGTCATGTGTTCCCCCGCGACCGAGCCGCGCGATGGCGCGAGATCCACCGCGCAGCCTCCTCACAGAACCTGTGCGCATCGCGAAGCAGGTCATCTGCCTGGCGAGCGGTGACATTCGCCGGGCCAGGATCGATGCGCCGATGGCAGGCAACGAAGAATCCCGCCCATTCGCCGAACTCTGGGGCGGCTGCCAGCAACGCACCCCACACACCGCGAGCCGGATTCGACGCCGTGCGAACACGCACGACGACCGCGGCGACAAAGTCGGAGGCGGCGAGGGCACCCGCGAATCGGTCTGCGGGCGTGTCGGCCCATTCGGCGCGTGCCAACAGACGGTGAGCGTGTGTCATCGCCTGCTCGGCGTCAAAGGCCGTGACGGTGTGCGCTACGGACGCAGACATCAGTCGAACACTCGCCGCAACACCCAGGTGTCCGCGGCTTCGTCGTGAGCGAGTTCGAAGACGCCAGACCTGCCCGTGCGTGACGACACAGCCTCGACTCGCATGACCTCGGTGGAGCGCAACAAGTCGGCGGTGGTCGTTTCGGTGGACGATGGCTGCCTGTCAACAACTCCTTGCACTGAACGGACCAATGGTCCCCTCCACCAGGCCCCGGTCTCCGCCCAGCGCTGATGCACACCCCGCACCGACCACACGACACGCTTCCACCGGAAACGTGCGGGAACGCCTGGCGTTTCCCCTAGCCAAACGGGAACTTGCTCGTTGAATGCGCGCATCGTCACCCCTGGAATCGAACTCTTGTTCGATTCCATTATGAACGTCCGCGTCGCGACGTCAAGCCCGCACGATTCCAGCGCGAAGACACCTGTGCCGCAATCAGCGCGGAGGAGCAACGTGCCTCCAGGGGGTTCTCTGACCTTCTCACATCAGCTACGCTCCCCCCATCGGAGGCATCAATGACTGAGCTGAAGATGCATTAATGACTGAGTTGAAGATTGGGAACCTCCTCGACCTCAAGCACCTCCAGAGCGTCTTGGAAGGCTTCTCCGAAGCAACGGGGCTAGCGACTGTCGCAGTAGATGCGAGGGGTCTGCCGGTCACCGAGCCATGCGCGTTCACGGACTTCTGCAAGGCCGTGCGGTCCGATCCTGCCCGCAGCAAACTTTGCCGAGGTTGCGACGCCCACGGCGGGCTGCAGGCCGCCATCAGTGGCGCGCCGCACGTGTACCGCTGCCATGCCGGATTGGTCGACTTCACGATCCCCGTCATGGCGGACGACACCTACGTGGGTGCGATCGCCTGCGGCCAGGTGCGGCTCCCCGAGGGCGAGCAGCCCGCGTTCATCACACCACCAGACCTGTGGGACGCCGACAGACAGATCGCATCGCTGTACGAACAAGTTCCCGTCGCCTCGCGCAGCAAGATCACGGCGGCCGCACGCACGCTGCTGGAGTTGCGAGAACTCGACGGGGCACGAGCCCACGACCGTCTGCGCCTCCTGTTGCCCATCACCCCGTCCAACCCGACCCCGGATGCACCCGCATCCGGTGCAGCACCCTCCACTGTCGACCAGGCATCTGCGTCAGCCCCCGATCCGGTCATTGACGACCTGAGGTCTGCCCTGGACGCCGAGGACCTGGCGGCCGCCTTCGGCGTCGCCGGTCCCCTGCTCGACGAGGCGCACGCCCCGCACGCCAACCAGCGCCTGCAGTTGTCGATCATCGAGGACATGATCGTCGCCGTCGCGACCGATCTGTGCCCACGCATCGTCCCGCACCTCACACAGACCGTGCACCGTTCCCGGGAGAGCCGAGCGGCACGCCACGGCCGGTACGACACCCAGCTGTATGTCGAGCGAATGCTGTCCACGGTGCTCGACGGGGTCATCCGCTCACGCCCCCGGCGCAGCACCAATATTCGCGACCTGCTCAACGACATCGCGCGCCACCCAACCCGGGCGCTGTCCCTCACTGAGGCAGCGGCGCGGATGCATCTTTCCCCTGGTCACCTCTCGAAGTTGTTCAAATCGGTGACGGGATGCACTTTTGTGTCGTATGTCACAGATCGCAGGATC
>RRZU010129544.1_pt1 | contig 17513 bp, 11 predicted proteins | sample 2165561 | NCBI WGS metagenome assembly RRZU01 (sample SAMN10456909, study PRJNA506462) | wastewater metagenome | isolation source: wastewater sludge | place: USA: Moscow, Idaho | reverse complement strand
CGCCCGGATGCTGCTAAGTGTGGGGAGACGACTTTACTCCCTACTGTACAGTTAGAGTCAACTTGGAAGGATGTAGTAAGCGGTGCAGATGTTTGTTGGGAGTGGGTTTTGTCTCATTAAAAAACTAGCGGGAGAACAATTCCTAATATGATTATAACTGTAACCACCCCAATAATATAGTTTTCCGTATTGTAGGATCCGCCCCAAGTGGCATCAAGGTTACCTTCTACTTCATCTTGCAAACTTGTTTTGCAACCTTTCAATAACCATCTGACAAAACCTCCTATCCACTTTGCTGTTTCTGGCATAATTCTTACTTTTTAATTTCTTTCTTAGTTGTGTTTCCAATATTTAGAATATTTCTGGCTTTATCCAGATCCTTCAACCCTTGTTGATTACCGTTATTTATCTGGAATGCCTTTCCTGCCTTTTGGCATTTCTCAAAAATTGGCCAAATCCCTGCAACTCTTTCTTAGTATCCAGCTCTTTTCCTTACAAGTATATAGCTGTTTGTTCTTTATATATAAAGATTTTCATTAGCACGCTTCTGCGATTTATTTTGCTGGTGAGCAAATTTCATCTCCACCCGGATGTACACAGTTTGTACACCCCCATGTACAGGAACTGTAGACCCGGGTGTACAAATGCTCTACACCCGTGTCTACGCAAGAATTCTTGGCGTGGAAAACAGAATCGAAGTTATTTGATAACTCGTAGCAACCATATGTGAGTCGCTTTTATTTAGAAAACGATTTTTTCAATGTTATTTGAATTTTTCTTCTTCGTTTTTCGTATAATAAGATAAATATTAATTATCTTTGTAATTGTAACTGAAGCAATAAAAAACTTCAATTTAAAAATGGCCAAGAATCAATAACAGCCCAAAGTGTCAAAACGAAATCTGCAGTGCTGGAAAATAGGCTGCATAACAAAAAACACAATAATAGAGACTCTCTCTCACATCTAAATGGGCTTCAAACGGCCTTCAGGAAATGTTGAAAGAGTCTTTTTTTAATATTGAGCAGAATGGAGCTACCCAAACTGATAAACAACATAAATGAACGAGTGGTTGATGATCTAAAAAGTAGGTTGTCCTCAAAATCAAAGGTATCTATTGCTGCGGCTTCATTTTCTATCTATGCTTTTGAAGCATTGAAGAAAGAACTAGAGGATATTGAAGAACTACGTTTCATCTTCACTTCTCCCACTTTTATAAAAGACAAAACCCAAAAAGAGAAACGCGAATTCTATATCCCGAAGTTAAACCGTGAGCGTAACCTTTATGGTTCTGATTTCGAAATCAAACTTCGAAATCAATTGTCACAAAAGGCTATTGCAAAAGAATGTGCCGAATGGATTAGAGAAAAGGTACGTTTCAAATCCAATGCTTCATCAGAAGCAATGGGTGGATTTATGCAAATCACAGATTCAGAGTCACGCTCTTATGCCCCATTTAATGACTTTACAACAATTGAATTGGGGTTAGAACGTGGAAACAATGTTTATTCTATGGTGCAGAGTTCGCCATCACCCTTTGCTGAAGAATATTTAAAAATATTTAATACTCAATGGAGCGATCTAGATAAATTTACGGATGTAACGAAGAAAGTTCTTGAGTATATTGAAACTGTATACAAAGAAAATTCACCAGACTATATCTATTTCATCACCCTCTATAATATCTTCAACGAATTTCTTGAGGATATTTCGGAAGATGTATTGCCTAATGAAGCTACGGGATTCAAGAGTAGTGTAATTTGGAACAAACTCTATAATTTCCAAAAAGATGCAGCATTGGCAATAATCAATAAACTAGAAAAGTATAATGGTTGCATTTTAGCTGACAGTGTGGGCTTAGGGAAAACTTTCACTGCTCTTTCTGTAATCAAATACTATGAGAACAGAAATAAATCTGTTTTAGTATTGTGCCCTAAGAAGCTAAATGATAACTGGATTACATTTCGCAGTAACTATAAGAATAATCCTATTGCATCTGATCGCTTACGATACGATATCTTATTCCATTCCGATTTATCGAGAGATCGGGGTACATCTAACGGATTAGACTTGCAACATATCAACTGGGGAAATTATGATCTAATCGTTATTGATGAAAGTCACAACTTCCGTAATGGAGGTAAGATTACCACTGACGAGGAAGATGAGAATCCACGTGAAAATCGCTATCTTCGCTTGATGAACCAAGTGATACGCACCGGAGTAAAGACAAAAGTATTGATGCTTTCAGCTACTCCTGTGAACAATGGTTTCAAAGATTTGAAGAATCAACTACAGCTAGCTTATGAAGGTGAAGTCAATAAAATAGATAATCTGCTTAACACGAAGAATAGTATTGACGATATATTCCGTCAGGCTCAAACAGCTTATAATAAATGGACAAAATTGGAATCCGAAAATCGAAACACTGCAAAATTATTAACAATGCTTAGCTTTGATTTCTTCGAGGTGCTTGATTCTGTTACAATTGCCCGAAGCCGTAAACATATTGAGCGATTCTATGATACAACAAACATTGGTAAGTTTCCTACCCGATTAAAGCCTATCTCACGTCGCCCTTGTCTCAGCGATTTGAGCGAGGCCATTAACTATAACGAAATATATACTCAACTGCAGAAACTTAATTTAGCTATCTATACACCATCTGACTTTATATTAGCTAGTCGAATGGATAAATATGTGGATTATGAAAAAATTGGTAGTAGTAGTGGACTTTCAATGAAAGGGCGAGAAAAAGGGATTCGTCAATTGATGGCTATCAATATGCTGAAACGACTAGAGAGTTCTGTAAATTCGTTCAGGCTAACCATTCAACGAATTGAAGAACTTATTCAACATACCATCGACAAAATAGAGAAGTTTTCACGAGAAAAAAATAAGCATTTTTCATTTGATGTGGGTGACTATTATTTCAATAGAGTAGCTGAAGAAGAGGAATATTATGGTTCTGCAACAATTGGTGGCGGTAGGAAGTCAAAAATTGATTTAGCTGACATGGATTATAAGTCATGGCGCACTTATCTGGAAGAAGATTCAGAAACGCTGAATTTGTTATTAGTGATGCTAAAGGACATTACTCCACGGCATGATAGTAAATTACAGCAACTCATTGAAGATTTAAATCAAAAATTCACTCACCCTATTAATGGCGAAAATAAGAAAGTATTAATATTTACCGCTTTCTCGGATACCGCAGAATACCTGTATTCTGAATTGGCCCATCATATACATAATAAATACGGACTGAATGTAGCCATGGTTACAGGCTCATCAGAAGATGAATGCACCATTCCTAAGCTAAAAGTAGACTTTAACACCATTTTGACGCTATTCTCACCTATTTCTAAAGAACGTGAGATTATCTTCCCAGGATCCAAGAATGAAATTGACGTTTTAATAGCCACTGACTGTATTTCTGAAGGACAGAATCTGCAAGACTGTGACTATCTAATTAACTACGATATTCATTGGAATCCGGTTCGTATAATTCAACGTTTCGGGCGAATAGACCGTATTGGATCCAAGAATGATGTTATTCAACTGGTCAACTATTGGCCAGATGTAGAATTAGACGACTATATCAAACTGAAAGGGCGTGTTGAAGCCCGTATGAAAGTGACTGTTATGACAGCTACTGGTGACGATAATCTGCTTAGTGATGAAGAGAAAGGAGATTTGCTGTATCGAAAAGAACAACTCAAACGCTTACAAGAAGAAGTCGTTGATATTGAGGATATGGATACGGGTATCAACATCATGGATTTGGGGCTGAATGAGTTTCGTCTAGATTTACTCGCTTATATGAAAGATAATCCTGATATAGCGCACACACCTTTTGGAATGAATGCAGTGGTGTGTAGCTCAGACTTTGTAAATCCAGGTGTCATCTATGTATTGAAGAACCTCAACAATGCCATAAATATTAATAACCAAAACTTATTGCACCCGTTCTATATGGTGTATATTAATTATAAGGGTGAGGTGATTTGCGATCATCTGTCTCCCAAAATAATGCTCGACAATATGCGTGCAGCTTGTCGTGGAAAACATGAGCCTGATAAAGATCTCTGCGATATTTTTAACAAGGAAACAAAAGATGGTAAAGAAATGACATGCTACTCTGACTTGCTACAGAATGCCATTCATAATATTATTGAAGTTAAAGAGCAATCGGATATCATGAGTCTCTTTTCAGAAGGTGAAACAACCGTGCTTCGGGATGATATTTCGGGTTTGGACGATTTTGAATTGATTTGTTTCTTAGTCATTAAATAATGAATATCTATGTACAATCTGCCTCCATCAACTCTAATAAACCGAGTGATACCCAAGAAAGTCTTTGTGGACAAGTTGGGAGTTAATACTCGCATGAAGGATCATTTCACAAATGACATAATCAAAGTAGAATGGTTGGCTAAACTTGCTCCAAGTACATTGAATGTGGCCGATGGTAAAGAGGTGCATGAAATATCCGTATTCCAAGTTCCTGTCAAGAAAGCTCATTGCCCAAATGACCTTTTTGTTTTCATTGATAGCATGCTGCCCCGGCATACGCTTTTCATCTTACGTAAAGACGAGCAAATCTGTCTACATATTAACTACAAGAAACATATTGAAAGTATAGGTAAAACAGAAAAGACGTTCCAAATTACTAAAACCTATCGTTCAGCGTGGATAAATCATAGTCTTCTAACCCTTAAAATTGAAGGATTGGATATGGATGATATTTATGAAATATTGGTGCGCCAAGTGGCTGGAGAACAAATAACGACGCAGAGCAATGATCTTAGCAGTGACGTGGAGAAATCAACAGAACGTGCAACTTTGCTTAAACAGCTTGAAACTTTGAAAAAGAGAGAGGCAAGTGAGCAACAGCCGCAAAAGAAATTTGTATTGCATAAGCAGATTGTGGAATTGAATAAAAAGATATAAATATGAGCATTAGACAGTTAACATCCGAGATAGCTTCTCTAAATAAAGATATTGCTAATTTGCAAGAAAAATATGCAAAAGAAAAGAAATTAGAATCTGATAAGAAGTTAAAAATTATTAGTATCCAAAAGACAATTACGAAGTCAACTTCTGCAAGTATGCTGACCGCTAAGCAAAAACAAATTGCACAATTAGAAAACGAAATTGCTCAAAGTACTAAAAAACAAGCAAATTTATCTAAAGAAATTGCATCTAAACAAAAAAAGCATAGCGATAGATCTGCATCTTTAATAAAGGAGCAAGAGAAAGATGCTAAGGAAAAATCAGTTTCTCAAGATAATGTATTAAAGAGCTATGAGCTAAAAATTAAATCATTGCAGCAGCAAATGGATAAATTTCAAATAAATGATATTACTGAATCGGTAAAAAATAACATTTATGGTCAAGACAATTCAATCAATTATGATGTATTCATTTCTCATGCATCAGAGGATAAAGAAAGTTTTGTAAATGATTTAGTAGAAGAACTAACGAAACTAGGAGTTAAAGTTTGGTATGACAAGTTGTGTATAATTTGGGGAGATAGTCTAAGGTCTAAAATTGATGAAGGCCTTAGAAATTCCAAATACGGAATAGTCATTTTATCAGAAGCGTACATTAAGAAAGGTTGGACTCAATATGAACTTGAAGGATTATTTAATATTGAAATGACTAATGGTAAGACGATACTTCCTATCTGGCATAACATAACAAAGCGTCAGGTTCAAGAATTTAGTCCAACAATAGCAGGTAGATTAGCAATAAATACGACTATGCAAACTGCTGATGAGATTGCTTTAGAACTAGTAAGTTTATTGAATATACAAAAAAATAATATATGAAAAAGCTTAAAATGCAAACGCTAGATGGCGTACAAAATAATATAGAAAAGATTGCAATTCTTTTTCCGAATTGCATAACTGAGAAGATAGATGAGAACGGAATTCTCATTCATGCCATTGACTTTGATAAACTGCGCCAAGAGCTATCTTCAGAGCTCGTAGAAGGACATGAGGAACGCTATCAATTTACCTGGCCGGACAAAAAGAAAGCATTGTTGCTTGCCAACTCTCCTATTAAGGCAACACTACGTCCTTGCCGAGAAGAGAGTGTTGATTTTGATAATACTCAGAACCTATATATTGAGGGGGATAATCTTGATGTACTTAAATGCTTGAAAGAAACATATATGGGTAAGGTTAAGATGATTTATATAGACCCACCATATAATACAGGAAATGACTTTGTATACGAGGATGATTTTGCAGAATCTTCTGCTGAGTATTTGGCAAACAGTGGTCAGTATGACAATCAAGGGAACCGGCTTGTAAATAATTCTGAAAGCAACGGCCGTTTCCATACAGATTGGTTGAATATGATTTATCCTCGTTTGAAAGTTGCAAGAGAATTCTTGACGGATGATGGAGTTATCTTTATTTCTATTGATGATAATGAGGTTGAAAATCTCAGAAAGGTGTGTGATGAAATATTTGGCGAAGACAATTTTATAGCAACTTTGGTTTGGGAAAGGGCATTTGCACCTAAAAATGATGCCAAATTTATTTCCAATAGCCATGATTATATTGTTATGTATGTTAAGCAAGTCGACAGTTTCAAAATCGGACGCTTACCTAGAACCGAGGAAGCTGATGCACGATATTCCAATCCTGATAATGACCCACGAGGAGTTTGGCAATCTGATAATTTGACAGTAAAATCGTATACAGCTTCTTGTGATTATCCAATCACTACCCCTTCGGGGAGAGTCGTAGAGCCTCCAGCAGGGCGCTGCTGGAGGCTCTCACCGAAAGCTTTCGGTGAGAGACTCCAAGACAACCGTATATGGTTTGGAGCAGATGGAAACGGAGTGCCTCGTATCAAGAGATTCCTTAATGAGCTTAAATTTGATGGAATGGCACCTACATCTATACTCTTTTATAAAGAAGTAGGTCATAGTCAGGAAGGAGCACAAGAAGTTATAAAATTATTCGGAGATAAAGGCGTTTTTGACGGCCCCAAACCGATTCGTTTATTACAAAGGCTAATCACTCTTGCTAATTTAGAAGATGATTCAATTATTTTAGATTTCTTTTCTGGTTCTGGTACTACGGCACATGCTTTGATGAAAACTAATAACGAGAAAAATAAGCATTGTAAGTTTATTCTCGTGCAATTACCCGAAGAAATAAGTGATAAGAAAAAGAATGTTGGATATAATGCTATATGTGAAATAGGAAAAGAGCGAATTCGTCGTGCAGGAAAAAAAATAAAAGAAGATTTAGCTGCCAAACAACAAGAAAATAGTCTATTTATCGAACAAGAGGAAAAGCAAACACTTGATATAGGTTTTCGCGTTCTCAAACTTGACAGTAGCAATATGAAGAATGTCTATTATGCGCCATCTGAATACAATCAAAGTGATTTGTTTGCTAAGACTGAGAATGTGAAATCTGATCGTACGCCCGAAGATATCCTCTTTCAGGTGATGCTTGAGTTGGGGGCTACTCTTGACAGCAAGATTGAGCAATCAATCATTGAAGAAAAAACTATTTTCAATGTAGCCGACGGCTATTTAGTTGCTTGCTTTGACACGAATATTAACGATGCAATAGTTACAGCCATTGCCAAGATGGGAGCACAGTATGCTGTATTCCGTGACAGCTGCATGGCTGATGATAGTACAATCACTAACTTTGAGCAGATATTTCAAACGTACTCACCAAGTACAACTACCAAAGTTTTATAGACAATATGGATGATATACTAAAAAAACTTATCGGAGAAAATACCATTTGTGACTTCAAGGAATGCTTGGAACGCAGACAATTTAAGAGTTGGCTGAAAAGTGTCAGTGCTTTTGCTAATGGAATTGGTGGTTCTCTTTTCTTCGGAGTGAATGATGAAGGAGAAATTGTCGGTCTTGATGATGCCAAGTCTGATACCGAATTCATCAGCGATAAAATTAAAAACATCATAGATCCCATACCTGATTTTGAGTTGAAAACCATTTCAACAGATACAAGGGAAACTATATTGGAGCTTCATGTTCCATCAGGCAATATGACGCCCTATTATTATGTAAATAGTGGCTGTCGGATTGCATTTATTCGTGTGGGTGATGAAAGTGTAGTGGCTACTTCCAATCAGTTAAGTAGTCTTGTACTCAAAGGAAGGAATGTTACATACGATTCATTGGCTACTGAATATACGTTTAAAGACATGACGTTTGAAATCTTAGCGAAAACGTATGAGAAACAAACTGATTCTCCTTTTGAGGATAAATTATTGAGGTCATTCTCTTTAGTTACAGAAAATGGATATCTAACGAATGCGGGTGTTCTGTTTTCTGATCAATGTCCATTTCGTCATTCCAGCCTTTATTGTACCCGATGGACAGGTTTGCATAAAGATGACGCCAAAGACTCACGAGAGTACCAGGGTAATTTACTGACTTTGTTGAATGCCGGTGAACAATTCATTGATTTACATAATCTCAAAGGTTGGGTGAAATTATCTAATCGTAGGTTGAATACGCCTGATTATTCAAGCCGTGCAGTTTTTGAAGCATTAGTCAATGCATTTATTCATCGTGACTATACGGAGCTAGGAAGTGAGGTTCATATTGATATCTTTGATGACAGATTGGTGATCTATTCTCCCGGAGGTATGTTCGATGGAACTTTCATTCAGGAGAGGAGCTTGGATGATATTTCTTCCAAACGTAGAAATCCGATTCTTGCAGATGTCTTTGCTCAATTGAATTATATGGAAAAACGAGGTAGTGGCTTGCGCAAAATTTGCAATGAGACCTCCAAACTACCTGGATTTACTGGAGCTAAAGAACCGCGCTTTCGCTCGCAAGCGACTTCTTTTTATACAGAACTATTAAACAATAACTATATTCAACAAAACAATGACCCTGTAAATGACCCTGTAAATGACCCTGTAAATGACCCTGTAAAATTGAGTTTCTTACAGAATGATTTATTAGAGCAAATCAAACAAAATAAAGAGATTACTCGTTCGGAATTATGCGAAAGACTCAACGTAAGCTTGGCTACAGTGAGAAGAACCATTGCGCAATTGAAAGAAATGGAACTAATTGAACGTGTAGGTTCTGATAAGAATGGACATTGGGCTGTAAAAGGAAGAAAACTATGAAACTGAAATTTAAAATTCAACAATATCAGACAGATGCCGTTGAAAATGTGATTCGTGTCTTTGCAGGTCAACCCAACAAAGGATTGGCTGAGTATGTAGTGGATAAAGGTAAAACCTACATGAAGCAAAACGGTAAATTGGTGGAAGTTACCAAGTTCGATTTTGAGGAAGACTCTACAGGTTATAAAAACGGTGATATATCATTAACTAAAGAGGTGTTGTTGAAGAACATTCATCAGGTGCAAACTGACAGCAATATCCGTCTGTCAAGTGACTTAGTTGATAAACTTGGTTATTGTCAACTCGATATTGAGATGGAGACTGGTACTGGTAAAACCTATGTCTATATCAAGAGTATGTTTGAGCTAAACAAACTCTATGGTTGGACCAAATTTATCGTGGTGGTACCCAGCATTGCCATTCGTGAAGGCGTAAAAAAGAGCTTCGACATAACTGTAGATCATTTTATGGAACTCTACGGGAAAAAAGCCCGTTACTTCATCTATAACAGTGATAACCTGAATCAGATAGACACGTTCTCTCAAAGCAGTGATATATCCGTTATGATTATCAATACGCAAGCCTTCAACACTTCCATGAAAGAAGGCTCAAAAAATTCGGCAGCCCGTATCATCTACTCGGTACGAGATGAATTTGGCAGTCGTCGTCCTATTGATGTGATTTCAGCTAATCGCCCCATCATCATTCTTGATGAACCCCAGAAGATGGGAGGTGCTGCTACACAAACTGCTCTAGCTCGATTTAATCCGCTCTTCACTCTGAATTATTCTGCTACTCACAAAGAAACGCACAATCCCATTTATGTACTTGATGCACTAGATGCTTACAACCAAAAGTTAGTAAAGAAGATTGAAGTAGTTGGTTTCGAACTGAAGAACCTAAAAGGAACTGACAGTTACCTCTATCTGGAGGATATCATCTTATCCAAAACGGAAGCTCCAAAAGCTCGTTTAGAGATGGAGGTAAAACGAGCTAACAATATTAAGCGAGAGGTAAAAAATCTTTGTGTGAATGACGACTTGTTCTATATCTCAGGTGAACTGGAGCAGTATCGTGGCTATCGTATTTCTGACATTCATGTGGATACGTTGAATGCCAGCCACAGTACAGTGACGTTCAGCAATGGAAAAATCATGTACGTGAAGGATGTGTACGGCGATATTTCAGCTGACCATAAGGCACGTATTCAGATAAGAGAGACCATCAAGGCGCATTTCCGCAAAGAGGCTTCACTGTTCAAACGTGGCATCAAAACCTTGTCTCTGTTCTTCCTCGATGAAGTAGCCAATTACCGTCGGTATGATGAAGAAGGCAATCAGCAATTGGGGCGTTACGGAGAAATATTTGAACAGGAGTATATGACCGAATTGAACGAGAACCAGAATCTTTTTGACACTGATTATATGTCTTATTTAGGCAGTATCTCAGCGCATGAAACTCATACCGGATATTTCAGTATCGACAAGAAAGGACATAGTATTAACAGTGATGTGAAGCGTGGTTCAGATCAATCCGATGACATTTCAGCTTACGATTTGATTCTGAAGAATAAAGAGCGTCTGCTCAGTTTTAATGAACCTGTTCGCTTCATCTTCTCTCATTCTGCATTGCGTGAAGGTTGGGATAATCCTAATATATTCCAGATTTGTTCGCTTCGCCAATCAAATAGTATCAGTAAGAAACGCCAAGAAGTAGGTCGTGGTCTTCGTCTTTGTGTTGATCAAAGAGGCGTTCGCATGGATGCTCAAGTGCTGCCCGATGAAGTTCACAGCGTGAACAAGTTGACCGTCATTGCATCTGAAGGTTATGCGTCATTCGTGGCAGACCTACAGAAAGATATCAAAGCAGACCTTTACGACCGTCCTGCAAAAGCTGACATCGACTTCTTTACGGGTAAGGTTTTGCTGAGTGCTAGTGGACAGAAATATACTATATCCAAAGAAGACGCACAGGAAATTATATTCCAATTACGCATGAATGGCTATATTACGAAAGCAGGCGAAATAACCGACTTGTTCCGTGAAGACTCAAACAAAGGGGAGCTGAGGCTATTATCTGATGAATTAGCTCCGCTTTCTGATTCCATCTACAAGCAAGTGCAGTCTATCTTCGACAGTAAGGTACTGGATGATATGATTGACAACGGAAGTAAAGTGCAGACTCCTCAGAATGAACTCAACGATAACTTCTCAAAGAAAGCATTTAAGGAGTTGTGGAATCGCATCAACCATAAGTATGCCTATACTGTAAAATTTGATAGCAATGAACTGATTGAGAATGCTGTAGCTGCTATAGACCGTGAACTCGAAGTTACGACACTTACCTACGTTATCACTAAGGGAACACAGAAAGAAAATTTAAAAAAGGATGATTTTATGAATGGAGAAATACTCCAGAGGGAAGCAATACAGACAGTTCAATTAACAACAGATGTGGTTAGCCTAGTAAAGTACGACCTTATTGGTAAAATTGCGTCGGGCACCACTTTAACTAGGAAGACAGTAGCAACAATTCTGTCCAAAATCAGACCGGTCAAATTTGATCTCTTCAAAGCTAATCCAGAGGAATTCATTACAAAAACAACAAGATTAATCTTAGAACAAAAAGCGACTATCATAGTAGAGCATATCACTTATAATCAAGTAGATGGTGAGTATGATAGCACTATTTTCACACAAGATAAGCATACCTCTATGGATAAAGCTTTCAGAGCTAGAAAAAGTATTATGGACTATGTCTTTACCGATGGTACAGCCGAAAAAAGCATAGAACGTAAATTCGTTGAAAATCTGGATATATCTGATGAAGTTGCAGTATATGCGAAATTACCAAAAGGCTTCCACATACCGACACCGGTTGGCAACTATTCACCAGACTGGGCTATTGCTTTTGTTCAAGGTAAAGTAAAACATATCTATTTCATAGCTGAGACGAAAGGTTCTATGAGTTCAATCGAATTGAGACAGATAGAGAAAGATAAGATTGCTTGCGCCGAAAGACTCTTTGAACAGTTAAGTACCTCAGAGGTAAAGTATGGTAAGATTGATAGTTATGACAAATTAATAAATTTAGTAAAATAAGAAACACCATGAAAAGATTCAAATATAGTGTTTTGGCACTAATAGCTTTGTGTGGACTAGTGACTGTATCATGTAGTAAATCAGATACCGAGGATGACCTCTTTACCCCGCACACCTATAACGTCTGCGGAAAAGTTGAAAAAGGACCGTTTGTGAGTGGGTCAACCATCTCTATTCAGCCAATGGACAGCAAGCTACAGGTATTGGGCAGTATGTTCAATACTACCATAACAGACAATGTAGGTAATTTTACTTTTGGTTCCAAAGAATTTGAAGCACCCTACGCTGAAATGATGGCTACGGGATACTTTTTCAATGAAATAAAAGGGAGTTTATCAGAAGGTGTTTTGGTTCTGAGAGCATTAGTTGATCTATCAGACAAAAGTACAGTCAACGTTAATATCCTTACTCATTTGAAATACCCACGAATCAAGAAACTAATTGAATTGGGCAAGTCATTCAAGGATGCAAATACACAAGCTCAAACTGAACTTTTGAAATTATTCGGCTTACAAAAATATGCTTCCAAGGATGTCTCTCAATTTTCAATTGTTGCCGGTACAGATGAATCAGCAGCTTTGATAGCCGTATCTTCATTGCTTTTGTATAATCGAAGCGAAAGTGCGTTAACGGAATATTTATCAACATTGAGTCAAGAATTTGGAAGCAGTGGTGAATTCTCTGATGCAACAAAAGCTCAAGTCAAGAAAGACAAACTTGAACTAGCAACCCAACTGAATAAAATTAAAATAAATATAATAAGAAGGTATTCCGATTTAGGCATGAGCATTGAAGTTAAAGATTTAATGGTTTTTTTTGATTGGAATGATGACGGAACTGCAGGAAACGAAATATTAAAAGACGGACAGTCCGTCACTCTTGAAAAAAATGAAATATCGGTTCCAAAAGATGGTGGAACATATCAAGTTGCTATCAATTCTCCGATTCCGGTATATACAGAGGCTCCTACGATTGGTCAATCTACCTCCACAGTTAGCGATGTTTTTTATGGTTCTATCTATGCTAGTAATACAATTCAGGCTACTTCAATAAAAACTAGTATTGAAAATAAAGTACTAACAATAACGGTTGGCAAGTCACACTCAAAAAAAGAGCAGTCTACAAATGTACAATTATACGATTGTATAGGGAATATTGTAGCATCTATTAAGTTGAATATTGAGCCCAACAGTTCTGCCGAAGCGCCTTTGTTAGGCGATTATGCAGCGAATGCTATGGCAAGCATAGGTTTTTCATTAGCAGATGCTTTTGTAAAATATAACATACTTGAACAATATTATCATTATAACAAAGAAGTTAAAAGGGTACCTTTATCTAGTTCAGATAGTTATATATCAAGTTCTTGGACTGCCTTTTATAAGGCTAATGCTAATCTTTTATATTTAAAAGAAGAAGACTCACAACAACTAAGTGTTTATCAGGATTACATCAATGTATTCTATGCAATGTACTATTACACAATGATAGTAGCATGGGGTGATGTACCCTACAATTATGGAAACCGTTGGACTAATGTTTGGACCATTCCACGTACATCCAAAGGTGAAATATTATCCGATTTAAAATTAAGACTATCAGCAGCCATAGAAAATCTTGACGAAAAGAAAAACTTATCACTAAAAGATATAAATGCATTTTTCTTTGTATCTAAAGATGTAGCTCGAATTCTTCTTGCCAACATATATATGTATGAAGGAAACTGGGACTTAGCAAAAACTTTGTTGTCAAAAGTAAAGAGTAATGACTATTATCAGTTGGACAGTACAAACGATTATGAGAAAACAGGCAATGGAATCATCTTTGCATTCTTAAAAGAAGGCAATACAAGAGCAACGCGTTCTGCTACGATAAAAACACCTCTTGTGATGCCAGTCCAATCTATTGCGGATGTTTACCTCTCTCTTGCAGAATGTGAATATCATTTAGGGAATAATACGGATGCTACATCTTTATTGTTGAAAGTTGCATCGGCAAAGAATCTTGCTGTTTCCACAGATGGAATCAATGGTATAAAAGAAGTAAGGAGCAAACTTTTACTTTACAATGCCGGTTATTTTGCATTCCTGAAGAGAAACGGATTAGCTAAGACAGAATGTGATATTCAAGATTATCAGCTACTCTTTCCTCTACCAATGAATGAATTGATGGTTAATCCTGATATAATACAGAATGCAGGTTATTAAAAAATGAAAACCGATTGGCAGAGTTAAATATACGCTAAGTTAATTCTGCCAACGGGTCATATATTATATTTGTAAATGTAAATATGTAATTACAATGAATTAACTTGTTGACGATGATGATACGAAAATTTATATTATTATTTCAAAGAACTCTTTGCGATTTTAATGGGACAGTAATGATTTGATATCATTGAAATTAGTCTTATAGAACAGAACTTGCAAGTGAATTTCATTCGTCAATGAGATGCTAAGAATCTGTAATTACGATTTTGGTTAGAGGTTGCAAGTGTTGTTTTTTTAATTGGCTCTCAACCAATTCTAGATGATAACGTTCCCTTGATGAGCCTCTAAAGTCACAATTAAGTCGCGTAGGATCTCACAATTACTGAGTGACTGAATGTCATTGCTAGCAATTGATTTCAACAGGTGAAATAGTTTAAGGTTAGTAGTTATAGCTCGTAAAGGTATAGATTATGGTTTTGTTCGTGAAAGCTAACTTTTCCTGCGATTTAGAGGAGAAGAAAAAATGAGCAACACGAAAATGAGGTCTTATAAATCAAGGTCTGATTCTAAGATATTTCTACACGTATAGACGTATATTAAATAATATTTTGTAATTTTGAACAAAAATAAAATATGCCGTACTATGTCAGAACTTGATCTATTAAAATCATTATTTGCTGATATGGTTGAATTCGTTCAACACAATCTTACAGGTCATTGGATTGTTAATATCATATTATTTATCTATATGATTGTGACGACTCTAATCTGTTGCTTTGAAACCAATATTCATTCTATGTCTAAGCCCCTCAGGCAGTGGAGAGTTTGGATGTTTTGGCTTTTTGCTGGCCTGTGGGGATCTCATTGGGAATACTTAAATCCTCATGTGAGAAAAGATTTATACCCAAATAAAAATTCAGAATTAGTCGACAGCTGGTTCGGACTCAGTTTTCTTTCTGTTACTAGTATTCTTGTATTGCTGACTTTTAATTTGTTTGAAGCTCAATATAATGTTGTTGTAGCATTGTTATTAGTGCTATTATTCTTTAATGTATTGTTGGGATTGGTTTGTATCCCTTATTCAACAGCAAAATTTAATGCTATTTATTATCGGCGCAATATAGAAACTGATTTGATTCTACAAAACAAGAGACTTCCTGTAGACGAACATATTATTGAATTTGACAATCGGCTTACTGAGTTTGGTGAGAATCTGAAAATTGTGGACGCTATTGTTGGGGATAGTGATGCTGGCAAAGAAGATGCGAACACTTCCTTCTTTAAGAATCTTGTAACTTTTGGTAACTACAATAAGCTGCAAAGAGAAAAGGGAAGGTTAAAGATGCTCGCTGATACGTTAAATGCTCTGAACGAAGAAATAGAAAAAAACGTAGACCTTCAATATGAGATGGAAGTATTTTTAGAGCAATATCGAGTAGCAGCTTATCGTAATATTTCCCTTTGCAAAGAATTATTAGGGCTTCTAAAGAAAATTGAAGGAGAAAAGCAGAAAGTTATAAAAGACATCATCATTGATATTCCACAAACATCATCGAGCGACCTTATTAGTATGGGTAATTTTAAAGATGTAGAGTTTAATGCCTCTGCATTTGGAGATGGTGTTTCTGCGACTGTTGAGGACGTGGGGAAAAAATTGTCAGCTATTCAGGATAAAGGCAAGAAGATTACTTCTACAGATTTGGCAACGTCTGCAATTGAAATAGGATTGTCGGCGGTTGTTGAAGGTTTTTCTGGTATTATTGACTTAAATGCAGATACCTCAAATCAACGTGCTGAGGTTCAACATAATATCTCGTATCTTACAGATGAGCTTGAGAGGCTTGTGCCCAAGCTGACAAAATATAAAGTTGAAATTCTGAGACAAATAGAACTTCTTTTAGCACTTAAGGAAATGAACGCGGCTTTTATTAAGGTGTATGAGCCTCTGCGAAAGTCTGTATATAGCGATACAGGCGGATTTGTAAGAGGCTACAGAGAATTCATAACTTCACCTGAAGCTCGAAAACAGTTAGGTCTTTTGGCGGCTATTTGTAGCAACTACAGTAAAGTCAATAATTCGAGATAAATATGAATGTTAAAAAGAGATCTGTGGAAGCTCTAAATTTTGCTATAGAGCACCACCAAGAGTTTAAGGACTATGCTAGTTTCTATTTGCAAAACAAGCAGATAAACGCACGGTTGGACCAGATTAATCAATACAATGAAATACGTCTCAAATTAGTCGCAGAAAAGTATGAAACTCAAAGACTTCTAATAGAACGTGTTTTCGGTGAACGTGCATTTGCCTTGCGCTCTCAGTATGAAGCACTGCACAAAGGATTGGAAAATAATGATCCAGCAATTATCCTTCCTGCCCTTAAAGCTATAAGCGATACTATTTGTCAAAATCCATTAGAACAATTAGCGGCTTACACTCAAGCTTTAGAAAGCGACAATGATGTACTGAAGCTTGATTTTTAACCATTTAATAATGATATTATGTCAAAAATCCAAAACTCTTGTTTTGTTCCAGCCTTAATTGCAGGAGCGGTTATCGGCTTCCTGTTGTCATTTTTTAACGTATTTGGTGTGAATAATAATATTTGGATTCCGATTGCTTTTATTGCTATCGGTGGAGCTGTTGGCGTTTTTGTTGGTAAAATTGTTGAGTTGAAATGGATCGACTTAGGTTTGCCATTAGGTCTGATTATAGGTCTGGCTGGCGGCTACTTTCTTGCTTAACCTAGCCCCTTTTTAATTTTAGAACGTATAGATGCATTTTCATTATTATACTGTAACCTTATCTTTGCACTCAAAGATAGGGTTACAGTATTATTAAAAGCAAGATTACTCTTATCTATTTCATGTGAAATAACGCGACCAACCAGCTCTTAAAAAAGCAAAGAAAAGGGCTAAAAAAAGTAGGAGAAAGCCATTACGGCTTTCTCCTACTTTCATTGCGGTGGGCCATCTAGGGCTTGAACCTAGGACCTCCAGATTATGAGTCTGTTGCTCTAACCAACTGAGCTAAAAGCCCGCACTAGTACAATTCTCT
>RRZU013432258.1_pt1 | contig 17521 bp, 16 predicted proteins | sample 2165561 | NCBI WGS metagenome assembly RRZU01 (sample SAMN10456909, study PRJNA506462) | wastewater metagenome | isolation source: wastewater sludge | place: USA: Moscow, Idaho | reverse complement strand
GTCGGTGATGATTTTTTGGGAGTTCTCCTCCGGCAGAGGATACCTTAACCGGAAGAAAGTGCTGCTCCGCTAAGTTTTTCTCCCCATAAAAAAACAATGATTTTGTCAAGATAAAATCAAAATAACTTGACAATTACTACCGTTCTGAGTACGCTTTGGGTAGTAAATGAGGTGAGCAATAATGAGTTTTACAAGTACTATTGCAGACAGTGTGAAAAGATATCCCGAACTGAAAATCATCGATGCACGACAAATCCACAAAGAGAAATTCAGCGAAATACCGGAGCAAGCGTTTTACCAGGTAGTTTCACGGATGGCAAAGGCTGGGGAAATCGAAAGGTTGACGAAAGGAATTTATTGTAGACCCAAATCGGGGAGATTCGGGAAAATTCTTTCGAGTGAGAAGGACATTCTGGAGCACTATCTTGGCAAGAATGAAAAAAACGGAATCGTCATCGGTTATCGTATGTATACTATGTACGGATTAACAACTCAACTTTCCAAAGACATTCAAATGTATTCAAACATACCTCTCGAGGAAAAAAGGCAAATCAGGAATGTTTCAGTGAAAAAAGCGGATCTTAGATTTGATGCATCGACAAAAAAATTAATTGAACTGCTCGAGGTTTTGCAGCATCACAAAGAAATTGAAGATCTTAATTACAAAAATTTATGGAAATTTCTGAGTGCTGCTTCGGAACATTACAATGAAAACAAGCTAGGGAACATTCTCGGTGAAATCAAGTATAAAAAAAGCACACTCGCTTCGCTGAAGAATGTTCTGGATCATTTTGGCGTAAGCAATACGGTCGGAAAATATTTAAAACGAACCTCAAAATATGATGCATTGGATGTGGAAAAAATCTATGAAGCTACACCAGAATCAACAAGATTTTGAAGAACTGATTGAGTTAACGGCCCAATGGAGACACATCCCTTCCGATGCGGTGAGGAAAGATTATTTCATCACGTTTATTGCATTACTGCCCTCAGGCGAAAGGGCAGTTTACCGGAGGAGCGCATGTCAGCTCGATTTGACATGGAGGAAATGGTGATTGGTGCTACGAAATAGTGACATAATTGCACTTGAATACCCGCATTAAAATTCGAATGCGGGTATTCAAGTGCAGCCTACATTCCATAGAATTGAAAAAGATCTCCAGAAGATCTTTGAAAAATTCGAAAAGCCGCACTTGCGTCCATTACCGAAAAAACCTTACCGCGCGGGCGCTTCGAATGGGGTCCCTTTTGAGAAAAAAGTGAAGATCGGCCGCAATGATCCGTGTCCATGCGGCAGCGGGAAGAAGTATAAGAATTGTTGCATGAATAAGGTGGAAAGATAAATAGCAGTGTGGCTGCCTCAGCAACCGAAGATGACATAAGCCCCCCAATTCCGACGAGAGCGTCCTTGTCGGAGTTGGGGGGCTTGTTTGTGTTTGTGCTCCGGCGAAGCCGGTGTGGTCGGAGGTAATAATCTTTTTGGCGGATTTCCTCCGGCAGAAGGCCTTTCAACAGGAGGATAGAACCGATTAAAAACCTAGCGAAGCGGCAATCATTTATCGCCGATTCGCGTATATTATCTTCGAATGCTTAAACGCCTCTCTCATACTTACCGATTAAAGGAGCTGCTGAATTTGGAAATAATACTGTTTTTTCTTCTGGTTGTTGGTTTGTGTAAGGGATTTAGTGGAGGCTCGCCGAAGCAGAAGAAACATAAACGATACAACCGATACCAGAGGACCGCGTACAACGCTGCAAGCGGCAATAGCGTCTTCGATACTCTGTTTGATGATGGAAAATACGGTGAATTCCTGATCTATTCCTGTTTGGAGGACTTGGGCGATGCGCACAAATTGTTGACGAATATTTATTTGCCCAAGGTAAATGGGACGACCACTGAAATCGACTTGATCATGATTTCGGCAACCGGCATCTATGTTTTCGAGTCGAAAAATTTCAGCGGCTGGATTTTCGGGGATGAGAACAGCAAGTACTGGAAACAGATTTTTCGAGGCGGCCGGCACTATCAATTCTACAATCCCATCTGGCAGAACAAGAAGCATATCAGCGTTCTGAAGCAGCACCTTGGTCTGGGCGACGAGGTTTTTCGTTCCTATATCGTTTTCAGCGAGCGTTGCGTCCTCAAGAAAATGTCTGTTTATTCGCCGGAAGTGAAGGTGATGAACCAGGATGTGCTGGCTTGCGAAATTGCAGAGGACATGATGCAGCGGCCAGAATTTTTCACGCCTTTGGAAATAGAACAGATCTACAATGAATTGAGTCGATACACCCAAGCTGATGACGAAACGAAACAGGCGCATATCGATGCGATTAAGCGCAGAAATCCGTGAGGGGGATATCTGTTCATATATAATCATGAAACGAATAATTGTAGCGTACTCGCTACAATTTGTTGTATAATAACATAAAGAGGTGCCGAATGGTTAAACCTGAATTTGATTGGGGAGAAGAATTTGAAACGTTTCTAAACTCACTGAGTACTAAAGAAGAAGCGCAGTTCAGAGCACTGATAGATCGAGTCGAAAATACAGATTTGCAGGATTCCATCAGAAAAGAACGAGTTAAGAAGTTGGATGATGATATTTATGAACTTCGATCCCAAACAAATGATCATTGGTTGAGAGGCTGTTATTTTCAAATACAAGGCACCGAATATTATATCACGCATGGTTTCAGCAAAAAGACAAATAGAACTCCCACCAGAGAAATCCGCAGAGCGAAAGCTGTCAAAAAAGCATACTGGTCAGCCAGAATCAAAAGGAGGAATGACAAATGAGCAAGAACAGTGAAGTGATTAAGCGACGCAAGTCCGAAAGCCCCGAATTCAAACAGGCATTTGAAGATGAACAAGCAAAATTGGATTTTGCAGATCTGTTATTCGAATTGAGAGAACAAACGGGATTGAACCAAACTGCATTCGCCAAGAAGGTAAACAAATCACGCTCGACCATTGCGCGGATCGAAAGCGCTAGAATGGAACCATCATTTTCCATGCTCGAAGACATAGCGCAGGCTTTGGGGAAACGCATCGAAATCAGTTTTGTAGATGCAAATCAACGAGTAGAAGAGAAATTAGTCAGATAGTCGCTAAAATACTATATTGAAAAGACCGATGGGACATATAGTCCATCGGTTTTTTCAGCATGTTCAAGAAACGAAATCCCCCACGGAAGATAGTCTCGCGCCGGGCAGATCACCTCCGACGAGCGAATGCTGGCCGGAGGTGATGCATTGCGGGTGGCCGTACTCCGGCGAAGCCGCGTTGGTCGGAGGTGATGTTCTTTCGGGATGTTTTCCTCCGGCAGAGAATCATCTCACCGGTGAAAAACCCTTCCCGGCGCACGCTCAGTCAGGTATCCGAAATTCCATGAATAAAGTTGTAGTCTAACTTCCGATAATATAGTAAAATCGATTTAGCGCGAGGCCGTTCATCGGAATCCTCTGTTTGGATAATCCGAAAATGATAGCGGTAACAATTCGCGAGTGGATATAAACTTTACGCAGCGTTGGCCGTCGGGGAGTCCGGCCAATTTTCGCGGCTGACAAAACCATACTGAAGGAGAGCACCGATTTGGAGACCTTCTTATTTTTTATCATTCTCGTTTTTCTTATCGCGGGACGGATGATTCACATCCGCTACGTCAAGTCGGACAATGGTTCCGCGAGCGGGCGCAGTTTTGCCGGGACGCTGTTGGACAAGGGTACGAGTGGCGAGTTCATGATTTACAGTCACCTGGAAAAATTGGGCGAGCCGAATCGGCTGCTGCCGCATCTTCATTTGCCGAAGAGCGATGGGACCACGATCTATATTGATCTTGTGATGATTGCGCGGACCGGTATCTATGTGTTCGAGTCGAAGAATTTCAGTGGCTGCATTTTCGGCGACGAAGACAGTCGTTATTGGACCCAGACGATGAAACGGGGTCCGAAGCAGCAGTTTTACAACCCCATTTGGCAAAATGAGAGCCGCATCTCGTCGTTGAAACGTCAGCTGGCGCTCGAGGCAGATGCGTTCAAATCTTATGTCGTTTTCAGCGATCAGTGCACGCTGAAGAAAATGTACGTCCAGTCGGGCCGCGTCAAAGTCATGAACCGAAGCATGATTGTGCGCGAAATCATCAAGGACATGGCCGAGCTGCCCGACATTTTCACGCCGCTCGAGATCAACCAGATCTATTCCGAACTGGTGCCGTATACGCATACAGCTGCTGCGATCGGGCAAGCGCGGATCGAAACGGTGCGGTTGGAATGAAGGAATGAATGTTAAGAACTAGTAAGCCCCCGGATTCCGGGGGTTTTTGTGTTGGTTGGGGGCATGAATCTGTGGTGCGAGGAAGGTCGCCAACTCCGATGAGTCGGCGCTCGCCGGAGAAGAGGCTTGCGCCGGGTAGTTCAACTCCGATGAGCGAATGCTGGCCGGAGGAGAATGCATGGTGGGTGGCCGAACTCCGGCGAAGCCGCCGTGGTCGGAGGTGATCGTCTTTTTGGAGTTGTCCTCCGGCAGAGAACCCCTTTATAGGAGGAAATCTGAACTGCTGGAATTTTGAAATACGAAATTGTATTTTATTATCATTATACAATTAAAACAATTTATAATGATATATGTACTGACTAAAATAGGTTATAATCAACCAATAATGCATACGGATTAATTTTTGACATTTATGAAGGGATGATGTTGATGCACTAGGACACATATTCTGGTATCAGCGGTCCGAACAAAATTTAGAACGAATTGTATCTACTGAGCACGGGTATATAAGGAGCTTAATATGATCAATCTACTGGCAAATATAGGGATCCTGTTTCTGGCTGTTTATTTCTGTTCGAAAAGCGGAAAATGAGGAGCGAATCACGATTATACAACAAAATCTGGCCTCATCGGATGCATTTTTATGGAAGTGCTGTTAGGCACGATTTTATTGAGTTTTTCCACGGTTATCTTTGGGATCAGATATGATTTCAGGGTGCTGCTGTTTTGTTTTTCCGCAAAGCATATGGATTGGAGAATAACCAGTTCGAGCATTTTGTTGCTGGGGATCATCAGATTTTTTTGGGGCAACAGCGAGGCTGCCCAGGTGAACCTGATCGTCAGCATAATGCTAGCCATCATCTTGCCGATGATAGTGAAGCTCATTCGGGACAGAATGAACGATTTGGCGCAACTGCTGGTCTTGGTAACCATTGCGCTTATTCCTTCCATCGTCTTTACCAATCACATGATACTGGATAAAGGGCTTGTGCTGTTGATCAGTTTGATTCTGTTGGCTTTGAATTATGGGGCGGTTTTTGTGATGCAGTACTTCATTTCGGATCTGCACGGTTTGATTGCCTCCGCCAGCACAGACCCCTTGACGGCGCTCAAGAATGTGCGGCTCTTCAACAGTGATCTGATGGAAATGGAGCGGAGACGGCATCCGGTCACGTTGGCGGTGATCGATATTGACCATTTTAAAAATTGCAATGATCGTTATGGACATGACAGCGGTGATAGCATCCTCAAGCAGTTGGCAGCCATGTTCAACGAAATGGCGACTCCGTACACCACTTTCTACAGAATCGGCGGTGAAGAATTCGGAATGATCGCCGATTACTTCAGTCCAAGTGAAGCTGAGGCGTTCCTGCACACTCTGAAAAGTACGGTCGCCCGCAGAAAATTCGCTGTACAAGACGGCGAAATGATCAACCTCACTATTTCGGTGGGCGTTGCCCATAGCGAGAAGGGTGAAGCTTTGAAAAAAACACTCAAGCGGGCCGACATGGCGCTGTATCAAGCAAAAGAATCCGGCAGAAACAAAGTGATGGTATCCGCCCGGGCATAAAAAAGAGCATCTGCAAATCTGTTAGCATAGCTATATTTTAGAATAAAAAGCTGATCCCTGATGAGACGATACTCATTGGGGATTTTTTGTGCGTGGAATTAGTAATGTATCAGGGCGTCAGCTCCGATGAGGCAGGTGCCCGCCGAAGAAGAGAATTGCGCCGGATAGCTCAACTCCAATGAGCGAATGCTGGCCGGAGGAGGGTGCTTGGTGGGGCGACTGAACTACGGCGAAGCCGCGGAGTTCGGAGGTGATTGTCTTTTCGGATGTTTTCCACCGGCGGGAAGATCACTTATCGGAAGTCACCGAAAAAGAAATAAACGCAAAAGCGGGTGGTTTGCAGAGATTACTGGTGACAACCAATTTAAGGAGGATCAGATGATGGCATACAAAGAACGCACGAAACCGCGCTTGCTCTGCATTTACGAAGCGTTGGCCAAGCGCATGAAATTGAGTCCGGATGACCATTATTATTTGTTGCATATGGACGGAGGCTTCGGAGGGGAACTCGGTCTTGATGTGCACACGGATGCGCTCGACTCGAGCTGTTTGGTATTGAACGATCTTCAATTGAGGCACAACCGCTGCTCATTTCAGATAGACACGTTGGTGATTTGCCCCGATAAGCTATTGCTGTGCGAGGCAAAAAATTATAAAGGCGTCCATACTTGGGGGCAGTTGACATTCAGGAAACCAAGCGGTGCCACTCTGGAAAACCCGTCTATCCAGCTGCGAAGGACCCAGGCAAGATTGACTGTATTGCTTACCGATTTGAAGATCGAAATGCCGATCGAAGCCTATGTTGTATACACCAATCCTGAATTCACTTTGCTGGGGGCGCAGGAGAATGCGGATTATTTGCTCCCTAGTCAAATTCCAGATTATTTTCAGAAATTGCAGGTGAGCGGCGAAATCGGTCCAGAACAACAACGCTTGGCGGATACGTTGATTCGAATGCATAATCCGCGCTACTTTGCGGAGGAGTTGCCGACAATCGAATACAGAAAATTGCGAAAAGATTTGTTCTGCCTTGCTTGCGGATCAGCGGTGCGACACGATGGCATCAAGTCCGTCTATTGTCCGGTTTGCCAAAAAAGGGAGCGGACGACAAAAACGATTGTGCACAATATCGAGGAATTCCGGCTGCTGTTTCCGGGTGAAAAAGTGACGACGCCGCGGATGGCCGAATGGTGCGGCATGGAAAACAAAGATCGCGTCTATCGGGTGCTCTGCAACAGCTATCGGGCTGTCGGAAAAGGTCACGGGCGCCATTATGTGTGAATAGCTGAAAATTGTTAAAGGCAAGAACTCCGACGAGGGTGCCGCTCACCGGAGGAGAGCGCACAAAAGCCTAGGAATGTTTGGCCGGCTGCCCCGGCCGCAAAGGTCAAACTAACACTTGGCCTTTCCCATGGTAATAGCCTTGCTGATAAACCATACCCAAATTTTTAAGCTTATTGCTGACGACTTCACACTCAATCCCTTCAATAATTAGTTTAAGCTGATACTGCTGGGATAGTGAAAACCAGCTGTTCAAAAAATTGAACAAAACCTGCTCATTTAGATCTCGAAATTTCAACAGTGAAAATTTTATCGTGGTTATATTCGGGAGGTTCCTCGTTACTAATTCAAAGTTATTTTGACCACTCCCCACATCATCAATCGCTACGGAGAATCCTTTTCTCTTCAGTCTTAAGATATAGTATTGGAGGTAATCCTCTCTATCTGATCGATCAAATTCGCAGTAGTGCTCAGTCAACTCGATGGAGACATTCCTTTTCATCGATGAAATAGTGTCCAGAAAATCCCAGGTTGAGGGATGCTGCAACTGTTTGGGATGCAGATTCAGTGATAATTTGGTGTTGCTGTGGATATCCATTATTTTTGCCAGTTCCCTCGAATAATAACCCATCAATTTGGAATTGCGTTGCTCTTCCTCGATGAACCACATGAATGTTTTTTCAGGAAAACGTTGCAGTTCTTTTGATCTTAATAGAATTTCGTACCCATCGATAACAGTTGTATTTGAACACAGCATGATTGGTTGGCACACTATGTATAAATCATCTAACAACTCTTGCGTATCATCCACTCACTTTCCCCCTTCACAAATACTGAAAATTTACTATTGAGAATATGTTGAATCAAATCCTATGGTTAAACAGTTGCAGCAATCAGAAAAATTATACTGGATGACTATTCGAATGCGCTTACTCTTTGGTAAAATTAAATATAAAATTACCAACTAAAGTTAAAGTATCGGCCTAAATAAAAAAAAATTAAGTCCAAAATAAAATACAATATTGTACTTTGGTTGTGTTAATTTTTTCGAAAACAAATTAGTATTATACAATATGAAATAAGTAAGTTATAATTGGCAAGATATTACTGTTTTAAAGAAGTTAGTCACTGAAATCAAACATTTGTTCCAAGTTGATGGATACTCTAACTTTATACGACGATTGAATAAAAATAATAACTTGTTTCTATTAATGTATGCATGTAAGGAGTGCACAATGGTTAGTCTACTGGCAAATATTGGAATCATGTTTTTTGCTATTTATTTTTATTTGAGAAGCAATTTCGGGTCACCAAATCAAGATAATGAGAAAATATCCTACTTCATCAAATGCATTTTATTGGAAGTGCTGGTAGGAATCGTTTTGTTAAGCTTTTCCACGGTTATTCTGGGGATAAGATTTGACTTCAGATTTCTGATGTTTTGTTTTTCTGCAAAATATATAGATTGGAAAATAACCAGTTCAAGTATCCTGTTGTTAGGGATCCTCAGGTTTGTCTGGGACAATAATGATATTGCCCAAATCAACCTGGTCGTCAGCATTTTGCTGGCAGTCACATTGCCGTTGATAGCCCATTATACCAAGGATAAGTTGAATGAGCTGACTCAATTGCTAGTCTTGGTCACTTATGCGCTCATCCCTACAATTGTGTTTACCAATCACCTGATAGCTGATAAAAAACTCGTGTTGGTGATATGCAGTATTCTCGTTACCTCCGGGTATGCCGCAACCTATGTTATGCACTATTTTATTACGGATCTTTACAAATTGATCGTTTCTGCGAGTACTGATCACCTGACGGCCCTCAAGAACGTGCGCACTTTCAACAACGATCTGATGGACGTGGAGCGCGAAAAGAAAGCAGTAACGTTGGCAGTGATCGATATCGATTATTTTAAGGACTATAACGATAGCTTTGGACATGACAATGGGGATGTGCTTTTAAAACAAATGGCGCAGGTGTTCAATGAACTTTCGGCTTTTGACACGGATTTCTACAGAATCGGTGGTGAGGAATTCGCCGTGATCATCGACACTCCAAATCAAAGGGATGCAGAGGCGTTCATTCATGACTTGCAGGAAATAGTCGCTCATAGGCGCTTCAGCACAACTTCAGGTGATCCGGTCAGCGTCACAATATCTGTGGGGGTGGCGCACAATCGCACAGGGGAAACCTTGAAAAAAACGCTCAAACGGGCAGATGTGGCGCTGTATAAAGCAAAAAAAGGCGGCAGAAACCAAGTTATTGTTTCTTTTCCCCATTAAAGACAGGGGGTTCACTGAGTGGAACAAAACTGACAGCTTCGTTTGTTATAAGTAAGGATTTTAAACTAACGTACTATCAGCCTCTGTGCAACCCCATTAAAAAAAACAGCCACAACTGTTGATAAGACAACTTTTGTGGCTGTTTTTCGATTTTGGACAAAAAACAAATCAGTTCAGCATTTAAAGCCATATTCCGATAAGCAAATAATCAAAATTGTTACTATAGTTTGGTACGATGAATGATATAATCATTTAAGTGAATAGCAGGGAATAATTGATATCTCCGCTTTTCACGAGATCGTTTCAGAACACAAAAATAGGGCAATAAGTGTTATCGGGGGTTGAGTGATGGGAAGAGACAAATTAAAGATGGTAGAAATAACCTATTTCTTGGTACCCTTTTTGATAATATCAATAGGTTTCTCGATTTTGACAGCTTTAACAGTCAAAAATCGAATTGATGAACAGTATCGTCAGCTTGAAGAGACGACTTTAGAAATTGCAAACAGCTATTCCCACAGTTTGACTCACACAAGCAAAGCATATGAGATCATTACAGAACTTTTGGATGAAAAAATAATGATAGCAAGTCAAGCCATCATGCTTATTGAAAATAAGGATAATAATGAGGTGTTGGATAGTATTTCCAAAACGTTCAATGTGGATGAAATACATTTGTACAACAATGAGGGAGTCGTTACCAATAGCACTTATGAAGAAGTTATCGGGTGGCAAGCCCCTGAAGGACATCCGGTTCATGATTTCATGATGAGCGATCAGACTATGCTGGTGGAAGACGTCCGTCCGGACACCGAGAATGGTTTATATTATAAATTTGGCTATGTCAAAGATGAGACGGGTGGATTTGTTCAATTAGGGATTCTGGCTGAAAATATCCAGGATTTCATTGGGGCGTTTGAAATCACAAAATTATTAAGTGATATTTCAAACAGGGGAGATGTAAAACACGTATTCTTTGTCGACACGAAGTACGAAATCCTTGCGAGCAGTCTTCCAAACTATACAGGCAGCACAATCGATGTGAAAGACATTCGTGAGGAAATGGATGGCAATGAATCGGATGTGCATAGAGATGAAATAAATGGATCCTCATTTTTCAGAATTTCTGTACCTATATTTGTCGAAAAAGAAAAAATAGGGTCGTTGTTGATACATTGGCCAACCGATAAAGTGGATGCCAAAATTACTCAAATGCTTCGTTACGCTACTACGGTCTCACTAATTGTTATTAGTATAACGGGGGGCATCCTCTATTATGCTTATCGGAAAAATAAGTCCAACATCAAAATCGCTTACTATGATGAACTTACGGGCCTTCGAAACAGCAAATATCTTACGGAGTATCTATATCAAGTCTTACGAAATCCATACAGAAGAAGTAAAGCGGTGCTGCTTCTCAATTTCGTTAATTTCAAAACACTGAACATCACCTACGGATTTTTATATGGAGATGAGGTACTAAAACAGATTACAGTTAAGGTCAGGACATTATTGGATTCGGATGACTTATTTTTCAGGTTTGACGGAGACAGATTTATATTAGTGCTTGAAGATTACGCAGACCAACAAGAACTGAGAGCTTTCGCTGATAAACTTATGCACATTTTTGAGGATCCGATTATTGTAGGAACGGAACGTCAGTATGTGGCTGTTCAAATAGCTATAGTGGAGATCAAAGATAGACATACCTCAACGGATAAAATTCTGCAGGATGCAACACTGACACTTTCTCATATCAAGGATAGTTCAACAGATCAGGTGGCTTTCTTTAACGAAGATATGGAGAAACGACTCCTATGGCAAGATAAAATTGTAAAAGTATTGCGGGAAGTCATTGAAGGAAAAGATACTGAATCTTTTTATCTGGAATTCCAGCCGAAGCTCGACTTGATGAAAGATAAAGTCATTGGGTTCGAAGCGCTGGCTAGGCTTCGAATTGAAAATCTGGGCCAGGTGGCTCCGGATGAATTTATTGCTTTAGCTGAGGAAAAATTGTTGATCTATGATGTAGGCAACCATATTCTGCTGCTTGCATGTGACTTTTTAAAACGACTCCAGGATGAAGGCTTTCATGAAACGAGTGTAGCAGTAAATATATCCGGCATTCAATTGCTGCGGGAAGACTTTGTGGAGAATCTGCAACAAAAACTCTTTTCATCAGAAAAGGTCAAGAAGCCACTGGAATTCGAAGTTACTGAGACGGTATTGCTCGACCATTTTAGCCAGATCAACGAAACATTAGAGGCAATCAAAAAAATGGATATAGCCATTTCATTGGATGATTTTGGGACGGGTTATTCCTCTTTTTCCAGACTTGCTGAACTGCACATAGATACTATAAAGATAGATCGATTCTTTATCGATAAGATAAGTCATACAGCTGAAAAGGACCTGATCATTTCCGATGTCATCTCTATGGCCCATAAAATTGGGTTAAACGTTGTAGCAGAGGGTGTGGAGGATGAAAGGCAAAAAGCCTACCTGCAAAAATATGGGTGCGATATCATCCAAGGCTATCTTCTCAGTAAACCGTTACCTGAAGAGAGTGCCATAAACTTTTTAAGACGTTACGAAAGTGACCTACAGCAGTGAATTTGCTCAGTAAACGTGACACATGAATGATTTGAATGCACCGGGAAAGTAATTAAAGGAGGATAAAATGGTAGTTGGATTTCAAGAAAATGACTTGGATAAACTTGACTCGGTAATTAAGAGTGATACCCATAAGGACATCTCATTGGAAATGCAAACAGAAAATAATCTGAGGGAGGAAAATATCGAGCTGCAACGCTATGTCTCAGTGACAAAAGATTTATTCTGTATTTTTTCATTCGGTGGAAAAATTATCAAAATCAATCGGGCATGGCGCGAATCATTGGGTTACAATGATTCGCAGATGATCGGCAAGAGTATTTTTGAAATCATCGTTAATGATGATGTTTATGCCACAAAATTTGCTATCAGTGAGTCAGTGAAATCTGGCGGGCTTGATAAATTTGTCAACAGAGTCCTGAACCATAAAGGGATAGTCCATTACTATGAGTGGCGTGTGAAAGTTTTTGAGAATAGCATATATGCATCAGGACGCGATATTTCAGATCTGATTATGACGCGGGAAAAACTTGAGTACTATCATAACAGAGATGCATTGACAGGGATGTATCAGCGCAGTTTTATCCAATCTTCATCCGAGGCGATGGTTCTTCCCTATCAACTGCCTCTTAGCGTCATTTTTGTTGATCTGAATGGGTTGAAACTGATCAATGACTCTTACGGACACGATCAAGGGGATGAATTACTGCGCACGATTTCACAGAAAATGCTAAGTTATCAACGGGAAGGCGACATTTTCGTCCGTTATGGTGGCGATGAGTTTGTGTTGTTGCTCCCATACACATCTTATGATGTTGCCTCTTCACTTGCTGACAAAATAAAAAATAGTGATACTTTAAAAATTTCCGGGAGATTCCCGTCAGAATGGGTTTCTATTTCATTGGGGGTTGCAACAAAGATAGGGATAGAAGACTCTGTTGAAGACATTATTATGGAAGCAGATAGATTGATGTACGAAGATAAGTTGCGCAAAAGCCGGAAGCACAAGCATTCGATTATTGAAGGTATCAAGTCGAATCCAAGGTTATTAAGGAAATGGGATCCGATTCACGCAGAAAATGTTGCCGACCATGCCGGAAAAATTGCAGAAAAAATGGGGCTTGAGCCATACTTACAGGAATTAGTGAAGAAAGCTGCCTTAGTGCATGATATCGGGAAAATAACTATACCGTCAAAAATTCTCAATAAGGACGCCTCATTAACTCAAAAAGAATTAGAGCAAATCAAACGCCATCCTGAATCGGGATACCAAATTCTTCGGTCCGTCGATGAATACGCTTCTGTTGCGATGATTATCTTGTCCCATCATGAGTGGGTAGATGGATCAGGGTATCCAGAAAAATTGAAAGGAGAGGACATTCCTTTAGCTTCCCGGATCATCGCAGTTGCCGATTCATATGATGCAATGACCAGTGGGCGTATCTATACCGATTGCAAAACAAAGGAAGAAGCTATTCAAGAATTAAGGGCATGCGCAGGATCCCAGTTCGATCCTGAAGTTGTTTCGGTATTCATTGAACAAGTACTTCTTTATGGAGAATAATGAGGCTGGAGACGACTTTGATTCATTTGAAAAAAGGAATCTTATACTCCTTTTGGCTATCCTACAATCAGGAATAGACGATACGATTTCGGCCAGTATGTTTTGCGTGGTAAAGACGCTCGTCGGCAAGTTCCAAGAGTTCCACCAGATCTTGCTTTTCGTGATTTGAGGCGATTCCAGCACTGACAGTCAAGGCATGCTTGATGGGGAAGTCAGTATTCTTGAGGCTTTGCTGAATGCGTTCCCCGATAATTCGAGCATTTTCACTCGCTAGATTTGGGAATATAATCAAAAATTCTTCTCCACCATATCGAGCAGCAATATCCACTTCACGAATGTTGGAACGGAGGACGGGACCGATTCTGTTCAACACTTGATCACCGACCAAATGGCCGTAGGTATCATTTATATTTTTGAAATGATCTATATCCAGCAATAAAATAGAGTAGTTTTTCTTATTCAGAAGACTGTATTGATGAATCGAGGATAACTTTTCATTCAATGCAGCCCTTGTGTACAGCTTGGTCAGGCTGTCAATTTCTGCCCGTGCACGCCAGAAAGTCGATTTATGAAGCAGTTCCCGTTTCTGGTTCTCGTCTTCAGTTATATCAAACACATTTCCTGCAAGGAACAGTGGCTTATGATCGGCTGACCATTGCGTAACTTTGCCACGATCATAAAAAACTTTCCAAGATCCGTCTTTTGCTTGAATGCGGTACTTGACTTCCCATACAGGTACTAATCCCTTGAGGTGCGCACGCATTTCATCCATCACAGCGTCATAATCTTCAGGGTGCAGCTTTTCTGTAAAAAATTCGAATCCCGTTTCTGCAGGCACTTCATCCTGTGAATACCCAAGCGCACTTGCTTTCAAAGGATTGAAAGTTACAATATTTTTTTGACAATCCCAAAACCACTGTCCCAGGTTTCCCAACCACGGGAATTTCGAGAAATCATCTTGGTATACTTGACTGATCAGTTCCTTGTTCAAACGTTTTAAATAGGCAATTTCATCCAATAGGCTTTTTTGCTCTGTTCCATTGTTTTTCATGATAACCTCCGTGTCAATATACGTCTTAACGACCATTTTACCATCATATTTGTGAATAGTCTTGTCGTTAAATGGGGGCTGTATACTCTAACGCAGGGGAACACCATTTTGCATGAATTCAATATCATTGACAGTCAACCGGCAAGATAATATACTCATTAATAACATTTTTAACAAAATTGTTGCATTTTGAGATTGGGAAAGCGGTCCGTATTTATAAATATATTTCCAAAGAGGGAAGAAGACCATGAAATGTTGGTATAGGAAACAAATGAAGGGTATGTTATCAGAAGAAGAGGGTATGACGCTCGTCGAGGTGTTGGCATCCATTCTGCTTCTGTCGCTTATCATCACAACTTTTTTATCTTTTTTTATCCAAGCAGCAAAAATAAATAATCAGACCGATACCGTCAATGAGGCAACTTTTATTGCACAAGAACAAATCGAATTACTTACCTACTATTCAAAGACAGAGAGTGTGGAAAAAACAAAGAGTCTAATGGAAACGGAAAGTTCGGGCACCAACTCAGGATTTCAGATTAAAACAGGATTGGTCAAATCAGGTGAGACACTCTACACAGGAACTGTGACGGTTTCCAAGGAAGGAAAAATTCATGCACAAATGGAAACGCGGCTGTCGTTTCGTACAGCAGAATAGCTCGAAGATTAATCTACGGAACGAGTCAGGGATGACTCTCGTGGAGTTGTTGGCCAGTATTGCGCTGCTTTCTGTTGTGCTTTCATTGGTGGGGGCTGTTCACCTGTTTGGCCAAAAGCAATATCTGACGCAATCTTATTCCGCACGTCAATCAAATGATTTCGCTTACACGCTTTCTGTCATTTCCAGAGAAGTGCGCAAGGCGCCATTTGATGATATAACGGTATCAGAATCAAGGGATACCCTTTTGATTGACGGTGCTGTGGCATTCAGTCAACAGGATTCACAGCTTGTGAAAAATACTAATCAGGTTTTGGCAGAGGATGTTGAGGACTTCGTTGTCACTCCAGATGCTACAACAAAGAGCCTCAAAATCGTATTGAAAAGTTTGTCAGAAATGAATAGCCAGCCAAAAGAATATCAAACTACGATTTATTTCAGAAGGTGAGTGATGGGATGAGAATCAAGCATCTCCGAGAGGACGAAAAAGGCAGTGGCCTGGTTTTGACATTAATGGTGCTTCTCGTGCTGTCTGTACTTGGTGTTTCAATCGGAGCACTCACACTCGGCAGCTATCGCCTGAGTGATGCCAACCGCGATGATACATCAGCTTATTATGTGGCAGAGGCAGGAGCTGTTGCAGCTTATGAAGAGATTCAGAGTGAAGTGTTGGGCGCTTATGAAAGTGATGCAACAGAGAGCTCCTTCTATGATCATGTGTCGACAATTGTAACCTCAAAAAATGGACAGTCCTCTGTTGATTTCGGGGAACAGTTCGGCAGCGACCCTACTGCCAAAATCACCACAGCGAAAAACGACTCAAAAAACTACACCCTCACTTCCATTGGAGAAGTGGATGGGAAAAAAAGAACCGTCACCAAACAATTCACTGTGACCTGGGTCAATAAAAATACCGGGGGCGGCGGTGGGTTACCGACACTCCCTGCCAATGCGGCTTTGCTGTCTCAAGGAAAGATTAAAATTTCCGGTGGTACCATACAAGGTGATATATATACTAACTCTACACAAAATGGCGGATTCACAATAGATGGCTGGCCCAATTTGAAGTCAAACACGCTATTTTACTCGAATACGATTTCAGCCGAGCGGTTACTAAAGTATCCGAAAGATTATGTTAATTTCCCCAAATTGGTAGCTAAAGGCAACGCATGGGATAGCAATAGCTATTTTCAGGATTATACAAGTGTATTGAAGAATGCGACGATACTTAGTGAAAACACTGCAGGTTTTAAAAAATTACCTGACAAAACTATCGAATATGATAAATGGAACGCGTACAAGCTTCTTGATAATGGAAATCTTTTCCTGAATAATTGGATGCTTGATACCTACAAGCTTGATGTTTCAGACAACATTTCATTCAACGATATAATAGTTGGGTCGGGAAAAACGTTGACGATTGATCCAATGGGTGGGAATCATACCATTTTGGTAGATGATTTATCGGTCATGTCAGGGTCACTCAATATCGTTGGAGAAGGCACAATCACAATGGTTGTAACGGGTAAAATGGCATTCAATCATACATCATACATCAATAATCCCGGAACGAGTGATCAGCTCGTGTTTATATATAAGGGCCCTACGCCCAATTTTAATGACATTACAAAGATGAATGCCCACGTGATAGTCTTGGGAAATAAGGGGCCTCTCAATATAAACGGTTCGACTATAAATGGCGTAGTTTTGACGGATAATCAGAATGTCAATCATACAGGGTATAACGGACAAGGTTCATCCAATATGATGCTTATTGCACCAAATGGGAATGTAACCTTATCGAATGCTGCCATAAATGGTACAGTCATCGCGGAAAAATTTGAAATGGCGAACGATGGTGCGAGCCTCAAATATGCGGCCATCAACACAACTGGCTTTTCGTTCGGGTCGACGGCGCCTGCTGCTGATCCGAAGCCGGAAGACATCATCAGCGCGGGCGCAATCATAGAAAAATAGCAGAAAGGTGGGATAGCGTGGCGGATTTTAAGAAGAAAAAATTAGGGGATTTATTGAAAGAAGCGGGTCTCATAACGGAACTGCAGATTGTGGAAGCACTCAGCATGAAAAAGCAGGACGGAAAACTAGGGGATCTGTTGGTTGATCAAGGGTACATCACCGAGAAACAACTGCTGGATGCACTGGAAATCCAATCGAAACTGGAAAGTGTGTCCTTGTACCAAAATCCGAATGACATGTTGGTAGTGG
>RRZU012090638.1_pt1 | contig 17521 bp, 18 predicted proteins | sample 2165561 | NCBI WGS metagenome assembly RRZU01 (sample SAMN10456909, study PRJNA506462) | wastewater metagenome | isolation source: wastewater sludge | place: USA: Moscow, Idaho | reverse complement strand
TAATCACTAGACGTTGAAGATGTGCTGTTTCGTCTTGGTGCACTGCTAGCTCGCCCGTTGCGCCGTTGGTTAGTGCTTACTTTTTGTGGCGTCTTGGTCGGTATCGGTTGGTATGCCATCCACAGTCCCTTCGCAGCCAAGCGGGGAGCAAAACTGGTCGGATTTAAGGCGGCAATGGATAATCCGCAGCAAGGAATGCCGCTATTTACCACCGTTTTTCACGCCTTATTGCAAATTATTACTGTCGGTTTAGGCTCGCCGTTAGGGCGGGAGAGTGCGCCACGCCAAATGAGTGCGGCATTCGCATCATTGTGGATTCGAAAAATCCGGCTTAACGATGACGATGCCAAATTGTTGATTGCCTGTGCCGCCGGCGCAGGTTTGGCGGCGGTATATAACGTGCCGCTTGCGGCAACAATTTTTATTTTGGAAACGTTAGTATTGACGATTAACACCAGAGTGATTTTTGCCGCGTTGCTAACATCCGTCACAGCAACTATGGTAGTGCGTTATACACTGGGTGATCTGGTGCAATACCATTTGCTCGATGTCGAGGTAAACCATGCGCTATTATGGTTTGCGTTATCAATCGGCGTGGTAATAACACTTATCGTCAAGTTATTCCGCCGCTCGACCACACTTTTCCCTTTTCTCCCACGCAACGACAAACGAATCATTATCCTGGCATTGATCATGTTCAGCTTAATCGGTGCCGTCGCAATCTATTTCCCTGACGTATTGGGCAACGGCAAAGCGGGCAACCAACTGGCGTTCGCCGGTTTGTTAACTTGGCAGGACGGCTTGGCACTTTTGTTGATGAAATGGCTGGTCGTTTTATTTGCACTGGCTGCCGGTGCTTACGGCGGGTTGATTACCCCGTCAATGATGCTCGGCAGTATTCTCGCATTTGGGATGGCACTGGGTTGGAATCATTTCCTACCGTCAATCTCAACCGAAGCTGCAGCCCTGATCGGTGCAACCGCCTTTTTGGCTATCTCGTTGAAAATGCCACTGACGGCGATTGTTTTTGCCTTGGAATTAACCCGTACCTCAGTAGCGATGATATTACCGCTGGCATTGGCCGTCACCAGTGCTTGGTGTATGGAAAAGTGGTTATTTGAGCAACAAAAAACCGCACTTTGAATCGAATGAAAGCAAAGTGCAGTATCTATTGGTATCTTACGTGTTGCCCGTTTAATCTACAACATGCAGAAGCAAGCGCTACAGCAATTTTATATTTTTTTCTTCACCGTCAATCCCGCCGGCGCTTGTGCGACCGGCATCAGCTCGATACGGTTGATATTAACGTGCGCCGGACGTTCGGCAACCCAAACAATCGTTTCGGCAATATCTTCCGGCGTGAGATAATCCACATCGGCGTACAGCGCAGCAGCTTTATTATCGTCACCATGAAAACGCACATTGGAAAACTCGGTACCACCGCACAAACCCGGTTCGACATTGCTGACCCGAACTGCGGTGCCAACCAAATCCGCACGCAAATTAAGGCTAAATTGCTTCACAAAGGCTTTGGTCGCGCCATACACATTTCCACCTGGGTACGGGTAATCACCGGCAATCGATCCCAAATTGATGATATGCCCGCGATTGCGCGCCACCATACCGGGTAAAATCGCATGTGTCAGCGTGATTAAGCCACCGATATTGGTCGCGATCATCTGCTTCCAATCTTGCAGCTTGCTTTTTTGTGCCGCTTCAATACCTAACGCCAATCCAGCGTTATTAATCAATAAATCAATCTCCTGCCACTCTGGTGGCAAGCTGTGAAGTGCGCCCAATGTCGCTTCTTCATCACACACATCAAAAGCCAATGCCAAACAATTTTGCCCCAACTCTTGTTGCAGTACGTGCAGGCGCTCCTGACGGCGGGCGGTGATAATCACCCGATGACCGTGTTGAACCAATAAACGCGCGGTTGCCGCGCCAAATCCGGCACTGGCGCCGGTAATCAGTGCTAACATAATAAATCCTCCGTTTTCAATTTACGCCTTTCAATATAACAAAAACATCGGCTCGTGGTAAAAATTTTTGTTAAAAGAGTTGATTTTATAAAAGCGATGCTGTAATTAATTAGAACAATAAATTTAATTACATAAACTAAAAACTCAACATCAAAACTTAATATCAAAAATAAGGAAACAATATGCAAAACGTAGGTTTTATCGGTTGGCGCGGAATGGTCGGTTCCGTTTTAATGGATCGTATGCAGCAGGAGCAAGACTTCGATTATATTAATCCGGTGTTTTTTACGACTTCGCAAGCCGGACAAAAAGCACCGCAATTCGGTAATAAAAAAAGCGGTAGCAAAGAGAGCGGTTTGTTACAAAATGCCTATGATATTGATGCCTTAAAAGCATTGGATATTATCGTTACTTGCCAAGGCGGCGACTACACCAATGAGGTTTATCCGAAATTGCGTGCCACCGGTTGGAACGGCTACTGGATTGATGCGGCATCCGCCCTGAGAATGGAAAAAGATGCCATTATCGTGTTAGATCCGGTGAATGAACATGTAATCCGCGACGGTCTGGCAAAAGGCATTAAAACCTATGTCGGCGGCAACTGCACCGTTAGCCTGATGTTAATGGCGTTGGGCGGTTTATTCGAGCGGGATTTGGTTGAATGGATCTCTGTCGCCACTTATCAGGCGGCAAGCGGCGCCGGTGCAAAAAATATGCGCGAATTATTAGTGCAAATGGGGGAATTGCGTGATGTAGTGCAAACCGATTTGGACAGCCCCGCGTCTTCCATTTTAGAAATCGAAAGAGCGGTTACCGACAAAATGCGCGGCGACTTGCCGATCGAAAATTTCGGTGCACCGTTGGCGGGCAGCCTGATTCCGTGGATCGACAAACTGCTGGATAGCGGGCAAACCAAAGAAGAGTGGAAAGGTTATGCCGAAACCAACAAAATCTTAGGTCTGTCTGACAGCCCGATTCCAATCGACGGTTTGTGCGTACGGATCGGGGCGTTGCGCTGCCACAGCCAAGCCTTCACCATCAAAATGAAAAAAGATTTGCCACTGGCTGAAATCGAACAGATCTTAGCCTCGCACAACGAGTGGGTAAAAGTGATCCCGAACGAAAAAGAAACGACTTTGCGCGAACTCACGCCGACCAAAGTCACCGGTACTTTAAGCGTTCCGGTCGGACGTTTGCGCAAGCTGAATATGGGCCCTGAATATCTAGCAGCATTCACCGTCGGCGATCAATTGCTTTGGGGTGCTGCCGAACCTCTGCGCCGTATTCTGCGTTTATTGGTCGCCTAATCTAATTTTTAATATAAATCATCTCTATAAGTGCGGTTTGGGCATATTCAAAACCGCACTTTTGTTTTTTCTTTTCGTGTTTTTCTTTCTCTCGAAATTTTACCGTTTAAACGATACACTAACTGAAGCGATAACATTAAAAACAGGACATTCCAATCAATGAACCAACTGGAACGAGAACCGCACTTTGGACAATTTGCCCTAAGAACCTTGAAGCCGTTTGCCGAACAGTTTATGTTGCAATATGTAAACGGGCAGAAAGGTTGCCGAATTGCCTACCGTTTCTTTGAACACCCACAACAATCTACGCAAGATCAGCCGCGTAAGTTAATGATTTTGGTTAGTGGGCGCGGCGAAAATTTGTTGAAATGGACCGAAATTGCCTATGATTTTTATCATCAAGGCTATGATGTGCTGACCTTTGATCATCGCGGACAAGGCTATTCGCAACGCTTACTGCCCGATTCGGACAAAGGCTATATCGACCGATTCGATTACTATCTCGATGATCTGGATTTGGTGATCCACAGCGTCAATCATCGGCACCCATACCAACAACAGGGCATCTTGGCGCACTCGCTGGGCGGGTTAATCGCCACATTGTATCTGGCGAAATATCCGCATAAAATCGACAAATTGATTTTGAGTGCACCGTTATTTGCATTACCGCTAAAAAATCCGTTTTTTGACCCGCTGATAGTGAATTTAATGGTGTTATTCGGGCAGGATCAACGTTATGTTTTTGGTAAAACGGCCTATAAACCGGTCGATCCGGAAGTGAATGATTTGAGCTTTTGCAAAACCCGGATGAAATGGATGAACCGGATCAACCGCCGTTTTCCGGCGCTGCATTTGGGCGGCCCGACTTTTCGTTGGGCACACCAATGTTTTAACCAGTTTAAAAAACTGCCGCGTGCCATTGATAAAATCCAGATTCCAGTAATGTTGCTGCAAGCGGAAAAAGAAGTGATTGTTTCCAACCGACAAATTGAAAAATATGCCGAATTGTTTCATCATCTACGTCACGAGATCATTCGCAATGCCAAACATGAAGTGTTATTCGAACGGGATCATATTCGTCAAATTGCACTGGATAAGATCAGTGATTTTCTTGCTGGTTAAAAGTAAAAGGTGTTAAAACATGAATAACCAAGCACAACAAGATATTTTGGGCATCAATCAAGTCCAGCTGCTGTTATCGGAAAAGCGCACTTCGCTTTCAGTCATGCGCACCGGTATCGCAATGTTGGCGCTCCCGCTCTCGATTTTCAGCGCCCTGATCGCCACCTCCAAATATTACAATATTGCCGATGTTTGGCTACTCTTGACCCTCGTCAGCGGCATCAATCTACTTTTGATCGTTTTTTCGATTTACTTAATCATCCGCTCACTGCTGAGAATGCACAACTACGATCGAATTATTAATCAAATCAAACAGCAACACAGCACATTAAAACAGTTTTTATAACTCAGATTTCATAATTCATGGGAAAGTAATCATTTAGCTAGCGGAAGCAAACAGCAACATTGCGCCCAAGCCACACAGAATCGCCCCAATCACCCGATTTACATAAATTTGTTTATCTAATAAACGATTACGAATTTTCGGCGCGGACAGCATTATCGCCACCGCAGCAAACCAAACCAAATGCGCCACTGACATAAACGCGCCGTAACCGATTTGCACCGCCAGAGGCGTATTCGGATTGACAATTTGGGTAAAGGTGCTCAGCACAAACAGCGTGGTTTTCGGGTTTAACGCATTGGCGACAAAACCGTTTTTAAACGCCTGTTTATCACTTAATACCGCACTTTGACCGTTGACATCAAAAGCAACCGGACGGTGACGAAAAGTTGTGATACCAATATAAATCAGATACAGCGCGCCGAAGATTTTCACAAGGTTAAACAGCCACGGCGATTGCAACAACAGCACACTCACCCCAAGCAAAGTGTAAGTGACGTGTACCCAAACCGCACTTGCAATCCCGATTGCAGTGATGATTCCGGCACGCTTGCCGTATAAATAACTGTTGCGCGTCGTCATGGCAAAATCGCCACCTGGGCTGATCACCGCCAAAATCGTAATCGTCGCTACCGTTAAAAGTTCGTTCATAATCGCTCAAATAGTTTTTATAACATTTTGTTATCAATTAAAATTTATTAATCTTTAAGTAACAAAGTGCGGTCAAAAAACCGCACTTTACCAATATTTTTCTGCTAATTTCAGTTACATTTTTTAACGGCGACGTGCCAGTCCGCACCGGATTTCACCTGATTTTTTTCTGAGAAGTTTTCCATATTCAACGCGAAAGAAACATTCAGCAAACTGTTTAGATACAATAACGGTTTTCCTTCTTCCACATCGCCGAAGCTACTGACATACGGCATTTTTCCGGAGTAACGTAACTGATCGGCATGTTTAATCTCAACACAAGCAAGGTCGCCCTTGTTGATGCCGGATTTTTCCAGTAATTCATCACTAATATTCGTCCAAACATTGCCGTACTGAATATCCAGAATCGGGATATTGCCTTTCAATTCACCTTGTTCCAATGTGGCTTTTTGATACGGGATTTCGGTGACTTTCGCCACTAATTCAGGTCCGACTTGCTCAAAGCTAATTTTTCCCGAAGCCAAGCGTGCGCCGGTGTAGGCATAAACATCGCGTCCATGGAAAGTATAGGATTTCTCCGAGCCGGAAAGACGGTTGGTTTTTTCGTCGATTTTCCGCACGCTGTCAATTCCTAACGCTTCCGCTACCAGCGTCAAGGTGCCGTTATCCGGTGTCACAAAATAGTGACCGCTCTTGGTTTTCAACACCACCGAAGTGCGGTCAGTGCCGACACCGGGATCAACCACGCTGACAAAGACACTGCCTTGCGGCCAATAAGGCGCGGTTTGATATAAACGGTACGCCGCTTCCCAAATATCATAAGGCGGAATTTCATGGGTCAAATCAAACAATTTAATATTATTATCAACCCCGAAAGCAACGCCTTTCATTGCAGAAACCGCGCCGTCTTTTAAACTAAAATCAGTTTGCAAAATCAGGGCGTTATCGGCCAATGCCGCACCACTGATCGCCAAGCCCAATGTCAATGCTAAAAATTGTCTTTTCATCTTCTTCACTCCATCTTTTTTGGTTAATCACAATGGTCAAAATAGCACAATAGAAAAAATAAGGTAATAAAAACCATAGCTTAAAATTATCTGTTAAATTTTCAATAAAAGTTGAACTTTTTAGTCGGGTTTAAGTCTAATTTTAAACGAAAAAGTTGCCCTACCATGCCTGAGATTTTGAACTCGGGTCGATTTATGGTATAAGTAGCAACTTCACTGTATTAATTTGGATGAAAAGGAATACGATGACTAAAGATATGCAAATGATGCTTGTTCCTCAAGGCAGCTTGGAAGGTTATATCCGAGCGGCTAACCAATATCCGATGCTGACTGCAGAGGAAGAGAAGGATTTGGCGGAGCGTTTGTATTACCAACAGGATTTGGACGCTGCGAAAGAGTTGATTCTGTCGCATTTGCGTTTTGTGATTCATGTTGCCCGTGGTTATTCCGGCTATGGTTTGCCGCAAGCGGATTTGATTCAGGAAGGGAATATCGGGCTGATGAAAGCCGTGCGCCGTTTTAATCCGGAAGTGGGTGTTCGCCTGGTTTCTTTTGCCGTGCACTGGGTGAAAGCGGAAATTCATGAATACGTTTTGCGTAACTGGCGGATTGTGAAAGTGGCAACCACCAAAGCGCAGCGTAAATTGTTCTTTAATTTGCGCAAAACCAAACAGCGTTTCGGTTGGTTTAACGAAAATGAAGTTGCAATGGTAGCAAACGAACTGGGCGTTTCCGTTGCCGATGTGAAAGAGATGGAATCGCGCATGAGCGGGCAGGATATGGCGTTCGATTTGCCGACCGACGATGCGGAAGAAAGCTACAGCCCGTCGTTATATCTGGAAGATAAAAGCTCTGACTTTGCGATGGAGTTGGAAGACGAAAACTATGAAAATCAGGCAACCGAACAACTGCATGAAGCTTTGTCCGGTTTAGATGAACGTAGCCTAGATATTATTCGCTCCCGCTGGTTAGACGACGATAAAGCGACACTGCAAGATTTGGCGGCAAAATACAGCATCTCCGCTGAACGCGTACGCCAGCTGGAAAACAATTCCTTGAAAAAACTGAAAGGCTCGGTCAACTTTTAATGACTTGGTAATTAAAAACGAAAAGCTGAAAAATAAATAAAACCTGTCGATTTGGCAGGTTTTTTGTTTTGTCCTTTCAGCCGTTCTTGACTATCAAACGTTCTTATCAAATAAGTACGGTTATAAAAATATCCCCAGCAATAATGCAATAAAAATCCCCATGCCGAAGTAATTGTTGTTTAAAAAGGCTTTGAAGCACTCTTCACGGGTGCGTTCGCGGGTAAGTTTGCATTGATAGACAAAACAAAGTGCGGTTATCGCGACCGCAACATAATAAGCCGGGTGTAATTGCGCCAGGTAACCGATTAAAACAAATAGAATTAAGGTGATAAATTGCAGTAACGCGATAATTTTATTATCAAATTGTGCAAATAAAATAGCCGTGGATTTCACGCCGATCCGTAAATCATCATCGCGATCGACCATCGCATATTGGGTATCATAGGCGACCGTCCAGAGCAAGTTAGCGGTGAATAACAACCAACAAATCAACGGTAGCTGCTCGCTTACCGCCGCATACGCCATCGGGATCGACCAACCGAATGCCGCACCCAGCACAAACTGCGGCAGGTGGGTATAGCGTTTCATAAAGGGATAGACAAACGCCAAAGCAACCGCAATAAACGATAGCAAAATGGCATAACCGTTAAGATTCAGCACCAACAAAAAGGAAAGTGCGGTCAGCAGGATAAACAAGATTTTTGCTTCTTTTTCGCTAACCTCGCCGGTGGCTAAAGGTCGGTGGGCGGTGCGTTTAACGCTGCCGTCGATATGGCGATCGGCATAATCGTTGATCACGCAACCGGCGGCACGCATCAGCACTACGCCGGCAATAAAAATGCCCAAGGTTTTGTAATCGGGCACCGTACTTCCCGCCAGAAACAGCGCCCACAATGTCGGCCACAATAACAGTAACGTGCCGATCGGACGATCCAGCCGCATCAGGCGGGCATAAGCATTCAATTTTTGAGTTAATACTTCTGGCATTTTGCTAATGGGTTGTCGATTAACGGGATACCGCTTAATCTTAGGTTGATAAACGATAAGAAAATATACGTCATCTTACCTTAAAACGGCTAGAAATACTCTGCATAATCCGCTAATTTTTATTTTTTATACGGACTTGGCGAACCATTTTTGACTGTCAAACAGCGCTATCAAAATCCCAACCGCTAAACCCGAAATATGCGCGGCATTGCCGAAATGGAGATCAACCAAAGGCCCGATAAAACCGACAGCGATCCCAACCAACAACATATAGATGAACCAGCCCGGTAAGCGGTAGCGTTGTCGGCGATCAAAACGGCTCATCACATAAACGTAACCCAGCACCCCGTAAACCACGCCGGAAAGTCCAAAAAATGCCGGACCGCTGAAAAAGTTTTGTACGATGCCGCTAATTAAAGCGATGCTGACAAACAGCATTAACACTTTTGCCGAGCCATTATTTTTTTCAATCATTGTCGCAAAAATCAGCCAATAGGTTAAATTAAACAAAATATGGGTGAAAGATAAATGCACCACGGCATGGCTGAAAAATCGCCAAACGTCGGCATATTGCGCACTATCTTCCGGAAAATGCGTGAATAGGTAAACTTCTAATTGATAGCTGCTTAAACTCAACAGATAAACTAAAACGCAGACCAACGCAATTGCCCAAGTGACCGGCGCTTTGCCCAGCGTCTCTTTCCATTGCGATAAATTTGGTATCAGAGAATTAAACCGCCCCCGTAACGAATAGGTTTGTCCGGTTTGCCAACTGGCTTGTGCATATTTTTCCGCCGAGGGATCGCGGCGATACTGCTCGGCTTCGACCGATAACACGGTTAAATTGCTGTCGTCATCTTGCAACGCAAAAAAATAGTTGTCTTGTTGTTGGTATAATTGCAGTTCAAGCTGGTATTGCTGCCGGATATAATCACGAAAACGCAACGCCAATTCCGGTTTGTCGGTGGTTAAGATTACTTTCATCATAAAACGCTTTTAACTAAATTTAGAAAATAGAAACAGTTAAGTTATACTAACGGTTTCCGCAGCCGATTGAAAGTGATTATAAGGACTGTAAGCGTGGACAAACTGAGAGTGAATAAACAGCGACAACCAACCGGTTTTTCAGGTTTTGCGTGGGCATTAGGACTGTTTTGTCTGCCGTCGATTTTATGGCCGTTGGCACTGCTGATTTCGCCTTTCGTTTCGGATAATCCGAATTTGGACACTATCACGATTTCTTGGTTTTCAACCATACTTTGGATCTATCCAGTGGTATTGTTAACTATCGCCGTTGTGCTGAACAAATTACGCCGCCGCTCAATTCAGGCAGCATGGTTGTTGTTAATTCTGGCATTTATCGGCTTCTACGGTTTTACCGCTTATCTGATCAGCCGCGTTTGGTTATAAATTTATTTGCTTATTCGATTAACTCATTAGGTTAAATCGCTTTCACTCGGCAAACCGGCACGAACCCAGCCTTCAAAACCGCCTTGAACGCTGTAAACATGATCAAACCCTTGTTCTATCAGAAAATGTGCAGTATTTAGACTGCTAATACCGTGATAACACATCACCAAAATCGGGAAATCATAATCGTAGCGATCCAAAAAAGTGCCGTAGCTTTGGTTGGTTAAATGAAATGCTTGTGGCGGGCGGCGATAACTGAAATTTTTTAGATCACGAATATCCAATAGCACTGCCGTCCCGTCCTGCACTTGTTGCCATGCTTTTTGTGGCGTGACCGTTTCAATTTCTGTTGTCATCTATTCTCCTTATCCGATGTTGACAATCGTTTTATCGATTTCGTTAATCAAATGTTAACAGTTTAACTGGTTTGATGAAAGTAATTACTTTTTCGCCTTGCGATTGAGTAAAAACATCCAATAACCGCTGAGAAAAATGAGTAAATAGCCGCCCCAACTGAGCCAATCGGGATATTGTTCGAACAGTAATACACTGAAAAAGGCGGCGAAAATAACCGAAGAATAAGAGTAAATCGACACTTCTTGCGCATTAGCGTAGCGGTATGCCCAAGTGATGCCGAACTGCCCGACCGTTGCCATCACGCCGGACAGCAACAGATAACCGAATTGAGTGAGTGACATCGGTTCAAACTGCCAAATCAGTGCGGGAATCAACACCACGGTGGAGAAAAACGAGAAGAAAAAAACAATCGTATAAGGTGACTCCGCTTGCGGACTGAGCGCCAACACTCTCAACATCAGATAAGCCCCTGCGGCAAACACCGCACCGATAATTGCAATCAGATAAGGGTAAAGTGCGGTCTGTTGTTCGACGACAAAAGCCGGTTTGATAATCAACAACACGCCGATAAATGCCAACAGGCAAAGCAGAATTTGGCGATAACTCACCGCTTCTTGCAGAAAAACGGCTGACAGTGCAATTAAAATAAACGGTGACAGTTTCATGATGATATCCGCATCACTCAACAGCAGATGATCGATCGAATAAAAACTGAGCAAGATTCCGCCCAAACCGAATGTCGAGCGCAACAACAGATTCCGTCGGTTAATTCGTCGCCCGAAAAACGAAGTGCGGTTTTTCCAAACCAGATAGCCGCTTAACAAGGCGGCAATCCCATTACGAAAAATCGATTTTTCCACCACCGGCAAATCTCCGGCCAATTTGACGCACACCGCCATCAGAGTGAATCCTAATGCCGAGAGCAACATAGCGATAATACCTTTGCTGAGATTTGTCATCTTGACCGCACTTTATCATTTAAAACAATCCGTTATTTCAAACAGACTGTTATTTAAAATGGCACATTAAGCTTAATGGTTTTTATGGCTTGTGCCGTATAAAATACGATCAGTATATGCCATGGCTAATGCCGATGCCAGAAAACCAAGGTGTAAAAACAGCTGTCACATCATCTGTTTTTCCGGCAGATTAAAAATAGATAAATTCGGCTTTGCAATTAAAATGTCATAAAATAACCGCACTTTTCTTTTATGATACCGACATAATCCGTATTACATTCGTGTTACAAGAAAGAAAAGGGCGGTTCGAATTTATCTTCCCGGAACAGAAAAGGAACAGAAAAAATGTTAAAAAACTATTTGTCGCTATTAACCGTTTTTATCCTAATCGGTTGTAGCAGCTCCAAACCAGTGATTGATCTACCGGATTCGCAGCGGGATCAAACCTCCTATGCCATCGCTTATCAAACCACGGTGCAATCTTTCCAAGGCATCGTTGATAAAAACTACGAAGTGGACGCATTCACCCGCGGCGCACAAGCGTGGTATCGCGGGGATATCAAAGAGAGCGTAGCAACAGTGCGGGACAGACTGTATAACCAATTGCAAGACAGCAATGTTTATGCTTTTCGCAGCGGTATCGTATTTGCCGGTGAGCTGCAAAACAACTTCTCCCGTTTAAACAAAAATTGCTGGTCAACGCTTAATAAACCGAGTCTGACACAAGGCATTTATGACGCCATGCGCGATTTGCGCAAAGATAAAATCCGTGATGAAAATGATCAATATTTAGTTATCGGCACCGAAAAATTCCTTAGCCTTTGTCAAAAATAACCATCAAAATGTGACCTACATCACTTTTTGATGATATTTATTTTGAACAAAATAGCGGAATAGCGAATAATGCCAATACCTAAAATTTGCTACTAATATAATCAATTTATCAGTAGCAAAATTTTTTCTCTTTTTGCTGAAACGATTTTTCAAACAGATTTTAATCAATCTGTTTAATTCTTGATCATTAAAAAGAGCGTATTTCAGATAAACCTCACTACAAAAACAGGAGCGTTGAATGTTTAACTTACCGGAAAATAACATTCATTTATCAGCAACCGCCGATAATAAACAACAAGCAATCGAAATGGCTGCCAATGCCTTGGTGCAAGACGGCTATGTCGAAGCAGGATATTTACAGGGCATGTTAGCGCGCGAGCAGCAAACATCCACTTTTTTAGGCAACGGTATCGCCATTCCACACGGAACGTTGGAAACGCGTGATATGGTGAAAAAAACCGGCGTGCAAATTTTCCAATTTCCACAGGGAATCGAATGGGGTGAGGGCAATACCGCCTATATCGTTATCGGTATTGCCGCCCGCTCCGATGAACACTTGGCGCTACTACGCCAGCTGACGCATGTTTTGGGCGATGATGACACCGCCGCTTCGTTAGTCACGATGCAAGATAGAGCTGAATTCCGTGCCGTGTTGATGGGGGAGAAAAAAGAACCGGCATTGCAAACCGATTTCATTTCCTTGGATGTAGACACTGACAGCACACTCACCCTAACCGCCATCAATGCCGGCAAGCTGGAAGCCAAAAGTGCGGTTGATAACCGTTTTGTCAGCCAAGTGATCGGCGATAGCGGTTTATCGCTAGGCAATGGCATTTGGCTTAACGACAATCCACAAGGCAATCAATATAATGCGGTGGCGTTCAGCCGCGCCAAACAGGCTTTCAGCAATACCAAAGGCGAAGCTGTGCACGCGATGGTGACCGTTGCATTAACCGCTTCAGTAGCCGATACACCGTTGAATAACGTATTACCACGGTTATTGAATCCGCAAACACAACAAGCCTTGCTCAACGCCTCGTCTGCGGCAGAAGTCGTGGCATTATTGGACGGAAAAGACATTAATGCCGCAAGCCAAGTCGCAAGTGCGGTCACCCAAGTCGTCGGTACGTTCACCATTCGTAACGAACACGGCTTACACGCTCGTCCGGGTGCATTGCTGGTCAGCACTGTCAAACCGTTTGCAGCAAAAGTAACCGTCGAGAATTTAGATCGTCCGGGAAATTCGGTTAATGCCAAAAGTTTGATGAAACTGGTGGCGTTAGGCGTGGTTGCAGGCCATCGTTTACGTTTTGTGGCAGAAGGTGATGATGCTAAAGCGGCAATCGAAGCGGTCGGCAAAGCGATTGCCGAGGGTTTGGGCGAAGGTGTCGGTGTGAGTCCGAAACAACCGGACAGCATCGAAGAAATTGGTGTAACGTCTGCTACAGCAGCAACTTCGCCTCAATCAACCGCAGAACAAAAAACAGCGGAAGGTATTTTCAGTTTGAAAAACGAACACGGCTTGCACGCCCGTCCTTGCGCTCTGTTAGTACAAGAAGCGAAAAAATACCAAGCGGCGATTACAGTAGAAAATCTTGATCGCCAATCCGCAGCGGTGAATGCAAAAAGCATGATGAAAGTGGTGGCGCTCGGCGCATTGAAAAACCATAAATTGCGTTTTGTGGCAACAGGTGAGGATGCACAGGCGGCAATAGATGCCATCGGTGCCGCCATCGCCGCCGGATTAGGAGAATAATCATGGCCAAAATCGCAACCATTACGTTAAATACCGCATACGACTTGGTCGGACGGTTGAAAAAAATCGAACTCGGCGAGGTGAATACCGTAGAGACCCTTGGGCTGTTCCCGGCAGGCAAAGGCATTAACGTTGCAAAAGTACTGCATGATTTGAACGTTGAGGTGGCTGTGAGCGGTTTTCTCGGCGAAGACAATCAAGGTGACTTCAGCCAGATGTTTCAACATTTGCATTTGGAAGATAAATTCCAACGTGTTCCCGGTAAGACGCGGATTAATGTAAAAATCACTGAAACGGAGGCTGATGTCACCGACCTGAATTTCTTAGGTTATCAAATAAATGATGCCGACTGGACGAAGTTTGTACAAAGCTCCTTAGAGTGGACAAAAGCATTTGATGTCATTGCCGTATGTGGCAGCTTACCGCGCGGAGTCAGTCCCGAACAATTTACCACATGGTTAAGCCAGCTTGGAACAAACGGGGTGAAAGTGGTATTAGACAGTAGCCATGCTGCTTTAACCGCCGGTTTGAAAGCGAATCCATGGCTGGTAAAACCAAATCAGCGTGAACTCGAAGCTTGGATTGGCAAGCCGTTAAATAGTCTGGAACAGATTGTAGCCGCCGCGAAACAATTGAAAGCGCAAGGCATCGTAAATGTCATTATCTCCATGGGTGCCGAAGGGTCGATCTGGCTGAATGATGACGCCGTGGTGCAAGCCCGACCACCGAAATGTCAAAATGTGGTCAGTACCGTGGGCGCAGGCGATTCGATGGTGGCAGGTCTGATTTATGGCGTCAGCCAAAATTGGCCGCAACAACAAACATTGGCATTTGCTAGTGCGGTTTCGGCATTCGCCGTATCGCAAAGCAATGTCGGAATCAGTGACCGCACTTTGCTCGATCCTATTTTGCAGCAAGTTGAAATTAACGTTTTAGAAGGATAATGGAATGAAAATTCTACTCATTGAAGATGCCTCTTTAGGCAAAGCCAAAACTTTTTTGGTGCGTCAGGTTTTAGCAACTGCCGCGGTTAATGCTTCACATCAAGTTGTGGAAAATGCCGCCGATGCAGATATTGCGGTGGTCTTGGGCAATCATCTACCGAATGATCCGCAATTAGTCGGTAAAAAAGTTTATCTTGCCGATTTAACCACCACGTTTGCCTCGCCGGAAAAAGCGCTAACCAATGCGTTAAGCCAAGCAACGGATTATATTGCTCCGCAAGCAAGTACAAGTGCGGTTGTTAATATCAAAAATAATAGCGTCAAAAATATTGTCGCTGTTACCGCTTGCCCGACTGGTGTCGCCCACACCTTTATGTCAGCAGAAGCCATCGAGACTTATGCCAAACAACAAGGCTGGAACGTCAAAGTGGAAACCCGCGGCCAAGTCGGCGCTGGTAATCCTATCACTCCGGAAGAAGTAGCCGCTGCCGATTTGGTATTTGTCGCTGCGGATATCGATGTGGATTTAAGCAAATTTGACGGCAAATTGATGTACCGCACTTCAACCGGTTTAGCGCTGAAAAAAACCGCCCAAGAGTTCGACAAAGCCTTTAAAGAAGCTAAAGTTTTCCAAGCTGATGCCAAAAGTGCGGTTAAACAAGAAACTAAAACCGAGAAAAAAGGGGTTTACAGCCACTTGATGACCGGTGTTTCACATATGTTGCCAGTCGTGGTAGCCGGTGGTTTGATCATCGCACTTTCTTTCGTATTCGGGATTGAAGCCTTTAAAGAAGAAGGCACTTTAGCCGCAGCATTAATGAAAATCGGTGGCGGCAGCGCATTCGGCTTGATGATTCCGGTACTTTCCGGTTATATCGCCTACTCTATCGCCGATCGTCCAGGTTTGACACCGGGTCTTGTCGGCGGGATGTTGGCAAGCTCAATCGGTGCCGGTTTCTTGGGTGGTATCATCTCCGGTTTCCTTGCCGGTTACGTTGCCAAAGCCATTGCCGACCACGTTAAACTACCACCGACCATGAACGCCCTTAAACCGATTTTGATTATTCCGTTTATTGCCACACTGGTTGTCGGTTTAATTATGATTTATGTGGTGGGTGAACCGGTTGCTTGGATTATGCGTAGCATGACCGAATTCTTGACCGGCATGCAATCCGGCAGCGCGATTATGCTCGGTATTATCTTAGGCGCAATGATGTGTTTCGATATGGGTGGTCCGGTTAATAAAGCCGCTTACACTTTCGGCGTCGGTTTGCTGGCTTCATCTTCCTACCTGCCGATGGCAGCGGTGATGGCAGCCGGTATGGTGCCTGCACTGGGAATGGGATTAGCAACATTCCTCGCGCGCAAAAAATTCTCCGCCAGTGAGCGAGAAGGTGGCAAAGCGTCGTTTGTTCTGGGTTTATGCTTCATCTCCGAAGGCGCAATCCCATTTGCCGCCCGCGACCCAATGCGTGTTATCCCAAGTTGTATGCTGGGTGGTGCCGTAGCCGGTGCGCTGTCAATGTTATTCGGCGCCCAATTAATGGCACCACACGGCGGCATCTTCGTACTGGCAATCCCAGGCGCAATCCAACCGGTATTGTTATATCTGCTTGCCATTGTCGCTGGTACCGCAGTAACCGGATTCCTGTACGCAGCGATTAAGCCGAAAGAAGAGAAATTGGTTTAACGGCTACTTATGGTCTGTTGCAATAAAAACATATGACAAATATAAAAAATCTCAGCGTAAACTGAGATTTTTTTATGAATGAAGATTACGCCAAAATCGCCTCATGCCGCCACAATTCCTGATAGCTTTCGCGGTGTTTAATCAGATGTGCTTGGTCGCCGTCCACCATGACTTCGGCGGTGCGGGGGCGGGAGTTGTAGTTGGAGGACATGCTGGCGCCGTAAGCACCGGCAGATCGTTGGGCGATGAGGTCGCCTTCGGCGATTGCTAAGGTGCGTTGTTTACCTAAAAAATCAGACGTTTCGCAGATCGGGCCGACGATGTCATATACCGCACTTGGGCGATCTAAAGTGCGGTCCACTTCGATAATTTCCATATAGGCTTGATACAATGCCGGACGGATCATGTCGTTCATGCCTGCATCAACAATGGCAAAGTTGCGTGATTCGTTACTTTTCAAATACTCCACTTTGCTGACTAAAATTCCAGCATTAGCGGTGATGGCACGTCCCGGTTCAAGGATAATCTCCAGCTCAGGATAGGCTTTCAGCTTGGCTAAAAGTGCGGTGGTATATTCGCTCGGGTGTGGAGGTTGTTCGCCGTGATAAGGCACGCCTAAGCCACCACCGAGATCTAAATGGTGCAGTTGAATCCCATCTTCTTGCAACTGTTGCATTAATACTAACAGGCGATCAGTTGCATCTAAAAACGGTTTTAATTCAGTTAATTGCGAACCGATATGACAATCCATACCGCTGATTTTGATATGGCTCAGTGATTGTGCCAAGCGATAAACCGCTCTGGCTTCGTCAACACTAATGCCGAATTTATTTTCTTTTAGACCAGTGGAGATGTACGGGTGAGTTTTGGCATCGACATCCGGGTTGACCCGCAAGGAAATCGGCGCGATTTTATTCAGTTTTTCGGCAACAGAATTAATCCGTTTCAGTTCGGAAATCGACTCCACATTAAAGCAGCGAATGCCGACTTCGAGGGCTCGTGTAATTTCAGCTTCGGTTTTGGCAACACCGGAAAAAACCACTTTCCCCGCTTCGCCTCCGGCCGCCAGCACTCGTTCCAACTC
>RRZU012015847.1_pt1 | contig 17524 bp, 19 predicted proteins | sample 2165561 | NCBI WGS metagenome assembly RRZU01 (sample SAMN10456909, study PRJNA506462) | wastewater metagenome | isolation source: wastewater sludge | place: USA: Moscow, Idaho | reverse complement strand
TTTCAGGATGTTTTGCATAAAATTGAATATTGGGCAGAAATTAATCCCGGAACTTTATTTATTTGTGCTTATTGAGAAATGAGCGAACTGGCAGTTATATTAGCACGCTTGAGATAGCCTGTTTTGCACTGGGTGGATCTCGTTTCATAGCGAAATCAGTGGAGGAATTCACATGCAGTTGTCACGTAGAAACTTGGTGCTGTCGGCTATCCTGTCGGCAGTGGTTCTGGCTGGTTGCGGCAAGAAAGAAGCCGCTCCCGAGGCAGCTGCAGCCGCTCCGGAAGCACCGGCCGTGAAGGAATATGTGGTCGGTACGGATGCGGCTTATGCTCCGTTCGAGTACGAAAACGACAAAAAAGAAGTCGAAGGCTTCGATATTGACGTCTTGTCGGCTGCGGCTGAAAAGGGCGGCTTCAAGGTCAAGTTCATCAACACGCCGTGGGAAGGCATTTTCGCCAGCCTTGGCAATGGCGACCGCGACATCGTCGTGTCGTCCGTGACGATCACAGACGAGCGCAAGCAGACCATGGATTTCTCCGAGCCGTATTTCGAGGCCCGCCAGCTGATCGTGGTCAGCAAGAATGACGCCGCCGGCATCAAGAAGTTTGCCGACCTGAAGGGCAAGAAAGTTGCCGTCCAGACCGGTACGACCGGCGATGAAGTCACCCAGAAACTGCTGGGAAAGAGCAGCCCGGACATCAAGCGTTTTGAAAGTACTCCGCTGGCCCTGAAGGAGCTGGAAAACGGTGGTGTGGACGCCGTGGTAGCCGATAACGGTGTGGTGGTGAACTACCTCTCCAATAATGGTGACAAGGGTCTGGTGTCGGTTGAAGATACCGAAAGCTTTGCACCGGAGTACTATGGCATTGCCGTGAAGAAGGGCAACCAGGCCTTGCAGGAGCAGATCAACAAGGGGCTGGCAGCCATCAAGGCTGATGGTACCTACGACCAGATCTATGCCAAGTGGTTTGGTGCCAAGCAGCAATAAATCTGGCATCTCGCGTGATGCCTGTCTGCGGACGGGCATCACTTTGGAATATCCGGGAGAAGAGGGAGTAGTATGGACTTCCGGTTTTCGATGATCGTTGAATACGCCCCGTTGTTTATCGACGGCGTAAAAATGACACTGGGCATTACGGTGATCGCCGTGGTGCTGGGAACCCTGATCGGCCTTTTCATGGGAATGGCCCGGCTGGCTGATGCACGCCACGGCATGGGCAAATATCTCCTGCGCTATTGCGTCAAATGGCCGGCTACAGCGTATGTGACCTTCTTTCGCGGTACACCGCTCTTTGTGCAGATCCTGCTGGTGCACTTCGCACTGATGCCGACCCTGGTTCATCCGGTTGACGGTATCCTGATCAGCGGTGATCTGGCACGGGAAATCCGCCAGAACTATGGCGCATTCTTTTCCGGCCTGCTGGCCCTGACCCTGAACGCCGGTGCCTATATCACCGAGATTTTCCGGGCCGGCATCCTGTCGATCGACAAGGGGCAAATGGAAGCTGCCCGTTCGCTGGGAATGAGTTATGGCCAGGCGATGAGGTTCGTTGTGGTGCCGCAGGCATTCCGCCGCATGCTGCCGCCGCTTGGCAACGAAGCCATCATGCTGCTCAAGGACAGCTCGCTGGTATCGGCCATTGGCCTTGCAGAACTGGCTTTTGCTGCCCGGACCGTGGCAGGCGTGTACTCGCGCTACTGGGAGCCGTACCTGACCATCTCGTTCATGTATCTGGCCCTGACCATGCTGATGGCGTGGGGAATCGCAGCGCTGGAAAAACGCTATCGTGTGGCCTCGCACTGACGCGGTGGCTGACTGTTGCGGTTGCCTGACTGACGCTGCCTTGTTTCAAGGCAGCGTTTTTCATTGGCTTTTTGTTGATGGGGCGTGAATGTCCAGAGCCGGATTGATCCTGATGGTTGCGTTCCGGCTCAGGCAGGGGCTGCGGCTTGTGTGGATTTCCGGCCGCGAGAAGAAAGGCCAGGCCTGCTTGTTGCGAAAATGTCAGGCAGGTTGCTTGCGAAGCCTTGGGAGCAGAGGAAGCCAAGTAACCAGCCGAGACGGCGGCCCCAGGAAAGCTGACGCAAAAAAGCCGCAGCCTTCTGGCTGCGGCTTTATGCTGCCGGGAAAGCGGATCAGGCTTTCTGGATGTTGGCAGCTGCCACGCCTTTCGGACCCATCTTGGTCTCGAAAGTCACGCGTTCGCCTTCGGCCAGGGTACGGAAGCCCTTGGTTTGGATTTCGGTGAAGTGAGCGAAGAGATCATCGCCGCCTGCGTCGGGAGAAATGAATCCGAAACCCTTGGTTTCGTTGAACCATTTTACCGTGCCGGTCTGAGTCGTCATGAGTCGGAAGTCCTGAACAATCACACAATCTGGCAGGCGTGCCTGTTACCGGAAAACGGTAGGAAAAGCTGGCGCCTGCCGCTTCGCAGCCCAAATGGGGAACCGAATCAAGCGTGCGACGAGTGCGACTGAAACTTGCTTCCCTGCGAGAGGGGAGAAGACAGAAACAGACTGGAAGACCTGCTTGAAACGCTGCGACGCGATAGTAACCTGCCCGTGCGGACAGCGGCAATACCGATCTGGGCATCAGGGGTATGGCTGGCGCAGAAACCCGCATTGCATGGGAATGGCCTCCTGGGACACGGTCTGCAAGGGCAGGCAAAAGCGCCCGGCCCGCAATTGCCAGCCGGGGCCGGGACCATGTTCCCAGTCGGCATCGGTCGCCAGTCGGCCTTGCGCATTGATGAAGGAAACCGCAGCCAGATCGGCTCCGTCCAGCAAGGCTGCATGGGCAGTGGCGTCCAGCAGGTAGCAATCGCCGTCAGGTGTCAGGAACGCTTGCCGTGGCTGGAAATCTGCCGGAGTGCCGGTACGGACGCGTCCGCCCGGCATCAGCCTGCCGGTCAGCGGGGCTGTTGCCAGACTGACGAATACCCGCTGCGGCCCGTTCTGGAAAAACCAGGCGCCGCGTTCGTCCGGCTGGTAATTGCGCAGGATGAATTCCAGCGTGGCTGCATGCTCCAGCCGCTCACCCCGGATCAGCCAGCGGCCCCGGCCATCGCGCGCCAGCCAGCCATAGACATCGGGTACGTCCGGCCATCTGGCCATGGCTTGCCGCACGATGGCATCCATGTCAGTCGGCCAGCCAGATCAGCGATGCCATCCGCCCGGTGCGCCCGTCACGGCGGTAGGAAAAATAACGCTCACGCTCGGTCACGGTACAGGCATCGCCGCCATGCACGTCGGTGACACCGCAGGCATTCAGGCGCTGGCGTGCCAGCAGGTAGATATCCGCCAGATACTTGCCGTCCGGAATGGCAGCAAAGGCGCTGGCTGCCGTCGGGTCATGCGCCATGAAGGCTGCCCGGACTTCCGGTCCGACCTCGAACGCATCCGGTCCGATGGCCGGTCCGAGCCACGCCAGGATGTCATTGGCCGGCACGGCCATCCGGGCAATGGTGGCTTCGATGATGCCGTTGCACAGCCCGCGCCAGCCGGCATGGGCAGCGGCCACGACACTGCCGGACCGGTCGGTCAGCAGCACGGGCAGGCAGTCTGCCGTCATGACGGCGCACACCACGCCAGGCTGGCGCGTGAAACCGGCATCGGCATCGGGAGGGACGTCCGGTGCGTCTGCACAGGCTTCCTGCACTCCGATGCCGTGAACCTGGTTCAGCCAGAATGGTTCGGCAGGCAGACAGGCCCGCAGGCGGGCTCGGTTTTCGGCGACGGCAGCCGGATCGTCACCCACATGCTGGCCCAGGTTCAGGCTGGCGTAGGGCGCCAGGCTGACACCGCCGTCGCGGGTCGTGACCAGGGTGCGGACGCGGGCAGGAGCCGGCCAGCCGGCAGTCAGGTTCTGCATGGCGTTACTCCTGCGTGTAAATGATTTCCCAGCCGGTCAGGTCGTCCTCTTCATCATCATCCCAGTCATCCGGCTGCTGGGCGTCGCGCATGACCGACAGCAGGTACTGCATGTCCTGCGGCAGACGGGTTTTCCAGCCAACCGGCTTTTTGGTTTCCGGATGGATCAGCGCCAGTTTGGCGGCGTGCAGTGCCTGCCGGCCAAAGTCGTTGATGGCCTCACGGATTTCCGGTGAGGCCGGCAGCCGCGGGTTGCCATAGAACGGATCACCGGCCAGCGGGCAGCCGATACTGGCCATGTGCACGCGGATCTGGTGGGTGCGGCCGGTTTCCAGCCGGCACTCGACCAGCGTGTGGTGCTCGAACATTTCCAGCGGCCGCACATGCGTGATGGCCGGTTTGCCGCCAAAGGCCACCACGGCCATTTTCACCCGGGTCTTGGGGTCGCGGCCGATGGCCTTGTCGATGGTGATGTCACCGGCCACATTGCCGCAGGTGATGGCCCGGTAATGGCGTTTGACCGTACGGGCCTGCAACTGCCTGATGAGGTCGAGCTGGGCGGCCACGGTCTTGGCCACCACCATGAGGCCGCTGGTGTCCTTGTCGAGGCGGTGCACGATGCCGGCGCGCGGGACGTGGGCCAGTTCCGGCACCCGGTACAGCAACCCGTTGAGCAGGGTGCCGGACCAGTTGCCGTTGCCCGGGTGTGTGACCAGCCCGGCCGGCTTGTTGACGACGAGGATCTGCCGGTCTTCGTAGATCACCGGAATTTCGATGTCTTCCGGGGCAAAAGCCATTTCGTCCAGCGACAGCTGTTCGTCCACCTCGACCTGCTGGCCGAGAACGGTCTTGCTGCGTGGTACGGTGACCGTGCTGCCGTCCACGCGCACGTGGCCGTCCTTGATCCACTGGGTCAACCGGCTGCGCGACTGGTCAGGCATCAGGGCCGCCAGCGCGGCATCCAGCCGGTCGCCGGCCAATGTATCGGGAATCGTGAGGACACGGGTGTCAACGATATCGTTATAATCGTCGAACTTTGCTACGGATTCGGTCATGAAAAAAATCGCGGTAATGATGCTGATGGCGGCCTGGCTTGCCGGGTGTTCGACCACCTCCGAGCCAGCGGACGAGACGCGCGGCTGGACAGTCGAAAAACTCTATTCCGAGGCGCGCGACGAGCTGAATAGTGGAAATTATACGCGGGCGATCAAGCTCTACGAAACGCTCGAAGCGCGTTATCCGTATGGCCGTTATGCCCAGCAGGCGCAGATGGATCTTGCCTACGCGCACTTCAAGGACCAGGAACCGGCCTTGTCGCTGGCCGCTGCCGACCGCTTCATCAAGCTGCACCCGGCGCACCCGAACGTTGACTACGTCTACTATCTCAAGGGACTGGTCAACTACAACGAAGACGGCGGCATCCTGTCCAAATACACCGGTCAGGACCGGGCCGAGCGTGATCCCAAGGCCGCGCGCGAGGCCTTTACCTCGTTCCGTGATCTGGTCGTGCGCTTCCCGGACAGCAAGTATGCCCCGGATGCCCGGGTGAAAATGCAGAACCTCGTCGACGGCCTGGCCGAACACGAGCTCTTCGTCGCGCGCTATTACATGCGCCGCAGCGCCTATCTGGCAGCCGCAAACCGTGCCCAGGGCATGATCAAGGAATTCCCGGATTCGCCGTTTGTCGAAGAATCCTTCGCCATCATGGTGACGGCCTACGACAAGCTCGGCAAAACCACCCTGCGCGACGATACCCGCCGGGTGCTGGAAACCAACTTCCCCAACAGCGTCTACCTGAAAAAGCCGTGGCAGCCGCGTGACGTACCGTGGTACCAGTTCTGGTAATCCGCAGACTGCCATCCCTGCTGACGCGCCCGCCGGTCGGGCGCGTTGTCGTATCCGGAGATCCGCATGCCTGACTCCTGGCGCGTGCTGGCCAGTCGCCTGCTGGACAGCCTGATCCTGCCGCCGGGCGGCATCGTGCTGTTGCTGCTGCTGGTCTGGCTGATGTGGTGGCGCTGGCCGCGTCTGGCGCATCGCGGACTGGCGGCGGCGGCCCTGCTGCTGGCCGCCCTGTCCCTGCCAGTGACGGCGGGCTGGCTCAACCGGACGCTGGAGGCGCATGTGGCCGTCCTGCCGCCGGATGCCCGCTTCGACGCCATCGTGGTCCTGGGGGGCGGCAAACGGCCGCAGGCCGTCGAGTTCGGCGGGGATACCGTCAGTGCCGACACCCTGCTGCGCCTGCGTTATGCCGCCAGACTGGCCCGGCAGTCGGGCAAGCCCGTGCTGGTGACTGGCGGGGCACCGCTGGGTGGCCCGCCGGAAGCGGTCCTGATGGCAGCTGCGCTGGCCGAGTGGCAGGTGTCTGCGCGCTGGGTCGAGTCCGCCTCGCTGACCACGGCGGACAATGCCCGGCTCAGTGCCGGCCTGTTGCGGCAGGCCGGCGTGCAGCGCATCGCCCTGGTCAGTCAGGCATGGCATCTGCCACGGGCCATCCGGGCTTTTGAACGCCAGGGACTGACGGTGTTGCCGGCGCCGACCGCGTTCACCCGCCACGAAGAACAGGGCTGGCTGGCCTGGCTGCCCCGCGCGAGTGCCTTGCAGGAAAGCCGGCGCGCCTTGCGCGAATGGCTGGGGCTGCTGCTGACCTGAGCGTTGCCGCTTTCAGTTGATGTGCCAGTCCAGCCGGTAGCCGGCGCCGGCATCGCGTCCCAGCGCCTTCACCAGCCACGGCATCAGCGACTTGAGCGTGTCCGGCAGCGTCCACGGCGGGTTGATGATGAACATGCCGCTGCCTGCCATGCCAAAGCCGTCGCGGGCCGGTGTTTCAACGTGCAGGCTGACGTCCAGCCAGTTCGGTGCCAGACGGCGCAGGGCTTGCGGCAAGGCCTTGGCCTCTGCGCGTTGCAGGCAGGGGTACCACACGGCGTACAGGCCAGCCGGAAAGCGTTGCAGGGCGGCGGCCAGCGCCGTTTCGACCTTGTGGTAGTCGCGCTTGTCCTCGTAGGGCGGATCGATCAGCACCAGGGCCCGGCGCGGCGGAGGCGGCAGCACCGACTTCAGTCCGGCAAACCCGTCGGCCAGCGTGACCTGGGCCCGGCGACCGGCGTCGGAGAAATTTTCCGTCAGGATGTTGCCATCGGTCGGATGCAGCTCGAACAGGCGCAGCTTGTCGTCCCGGCGGATGGCCCGGGCTGCGACAAACGGTGAGCCGGGGTAGAAGCGCAGTTCGCCGTCCGGATTCAGGCCGCGCACCAGCTCGACATAGCGAGCCAGCGGTTCGGGCAGGTCGTCGCGCTGCCACAGCGGACCGATGCCGGTGTTGAATTCGGCATTCTTGCTGGCATAGCCTTCGTCCAGCCGGTAGCAGCCGGCTCCGGCGTGCGTGTCGATGTACCAGTAAGGCTTGTCCTTCTGGTTCAGGTAATCGAGCAGCAGCAGCTCGACCGTGTGTTTGAGGACGTCGGCGTGGTTGCCGGCATGAAAGGCGTGGCGGTAAGAAAGCATCGGCCGGTTTCCGGGCAAAGGCGAACGGGCTGCCGTGGGCAGCCCGTTGCGGTGAATCAGGTTGGACGCGAGCTTACCGTGAGCCGGCGCAGCGCGCCAGCCGGCATCAGGCCGAGAACTCCTCGAAAGCCTTGAGTGCGTGGGTCGAGTACATCAGCGACGGACCGCCGCCCATGTAGACCGCAACGGCCAGCACTTCCTCGATTTCGGCGCGGGTGGCGCCCAGCTGGACCAGAGCCTTGACATGAAAACCGATGCAGTCATCGCAGCGGCCGGCCACGGCGATGCCGAGCGCGACAAATTCCTTGGCTTTCTTGTCCAGCACGCCAGGCTTGTTGGCTGCCTGGGCCAACTGGCCGAAAGCCGTCATTACGTCGGACTGGCTCTGGCGCAGCTGGGCCAGCTCGCCGGATACGGTCTGGGTCAGTTCCTTGTAGGATCCGATAGCCATTATTGATTCTCCTTAATTAGAAAAAAACGAAATAAAGTGCGTGAAAAAGTGGAAATTCCGGTGCTCAGGCCGGGCAGAACATGCGCCGCAGCAATTGCAGCAGGTCGATGACATCCACACTGGCCAGCCGGTAGTACACCATCTGTGCTTCCTTGCGCGAAGTAATCAGCCCTTCTTCGCGCAGCACGGCCAGATGCTGTGAAAAAGCCGACTGGCTCAGGCTGGAGTCCTGCCACAGTTCGCCGGCACTGGTTTCACCGTCAAGCAGCCGGCAGAGGATAAGAAGCCGCGCCTCATGGCCCAGGGCCTTGAGGAAGCGTGTGGCATCTGCTGCATGGGGAGCCAGTACCGAACTCAGGTTGTTTTTCATTTTGCTAATTTAGCTGAAAACGAAATAATGGGTCAAGGCCTGGTCGAGGATTTCTGCTTCAGCTCTTCATAGCCTCCGGCATTGGTGACCCGGGTGTAGCCCATGCCGAGCAGGGTCTGACGCGCGGCTTCCGAGCGCCGGCCACTGCGGCAGTACAGGGTAATCGGCGTGTCTTTGTCCGGTGCCAGCCGGACGATGTCGCGGGCAATCCGGTCAACCGGCGCGAGCGCGGCGCCGGGCAGGTGACCGGCTTCGTATTCGACGGGGGTGCGGACGTCGATCAGCAGCGGCTGGCCGGCGGCGAGGGCTGACGTGACCGGTGCCAGCAGCAGGCCCAGGGCGGCAAGGGCGGGTAACAGGCGTTTCATGAGGGTATCTCCAGAAGCAGGCTACAACAGTATGACTCCGGACGGACGTGCCGGGTTGCAGGGCGTCAGGGTTTGATCAGGGTGGTTTTGAGTTCAGTGTACTTGTCGAGGGCGTGCAGTGATTTGTCCCGCCCGTTGCCCGACTGCCGGAAGCCGCCAAACGGCAGGTTCATGTCACCACCTTCGTCATAGCAGTTGACCCAGACCGTGCCGGCGCGCAAGGCGCGGGACACCCGGTGGGCGCTGGACAGGCTGCTGGTCCAGACAGCAGCGGCCAGGCCGTAGATGCTGTCGTTGGCGATGCGGATGGCGTCGTCCAGGTCGTCAAAACCGATCAGTGTCAGTACCGGACCGAAGATTTCCTCGCGCTCGATGCGGCAGCCCGGAGTGGCCAGAAAGGCTGTCGGATTGACATACCAGCCGCCGGGCACCGGGCTGGCAACATCGCCGCCGAACAGCAGGCTGGCTTCGCGGCGTCCGCTGTCGAGATAGTCCTGCACTTTCCGGAACTGCTGCTCGTCGACGATGGCGCCCATGCGCGTGGCCGGGTCAAGCGGATCGCCTGGCAACCAGCGGCCGGCTGCTGTGCGGACAGCGTCGATCAGCGCGTCCTTCAGGCTGTTGTGGACCAGCACCCGGCTGCCGGCCGAGCACATTTCGCCCTGGTTGAAGAAGATGCCACCGGCAACGGCACGGGCCGCCTGCTCAAGGTCCGGACAGTCCGCGAGGATCAGCTGCGGTGATTTGCCGCCCAGTTCCAGCCAGGTGCGCTTGAGGTTGCTGGCTGCAGCGCAGCCGGCAATCTGCCGCCCGACGGCGGTCGATCCGGTGAAGGCCACGCAGTCGACGTCCATGTGTCCGGACAGCAGGCGGCCGGTGTCACCCGCACCCGGCAGCACCTGCAACACGCCGTCCGGCAGGCCGGCTTCGGCCGCCAGCGCGGCCAGCCGGATGGCGGTGAGCGGCGATTTTTCGCTGGGCTTGAGGATGACGCTGTTGCCGGCAGCCAGTGCCGGGGCGATTTTCCATGACGCCATCAGCAGCGGGAAATTCCACGGCACGATGGCGGCCACCACGCCGACCGGCTCGCGGGTGACCAGTCCCAGCAGGGCCGGATCGAGCGGTGCCACTTCGCCGCTCCATTTGTCGACGGCTTCAGCGTACCAGGCAAACGTGTAGGCGCTGCCAGCCATGTCGACCGCCAGGGCATCGCTGACGGGCTTGCCCATGTCGAGGGTTTCCAGCAGGGCCAGTTCTTCGGCGTGCTGCTCGATCAGGCCGGCCAGCCGCAGCAGCCGTGCCTTGCGCTCGCGGGGCGGCAAACCGGCCCAGTCTTCCCGCTCGAAAGCCTGCCGGGCTGCCTGTACGGCAGCGTCCACGTCGGCAGCACCACACCAGGCGACCTTACCCAGCAAGCGGCCGTCTACGGGAGAGAGGCAATCAAAGGTGCGGCCATCGCGGGCATGGCAATACCGGCCGGCGACAAAGGCGCGGGTTTCCGGTTGCAGGCGGGCGGCACGGGCGTGCCAGTCGGTCGGGGTGGTCATCTTCGTGTCTCCTGTGCTGTGTGGCAGCGCCTGCATTCTGTGGCGGGCGGCATGGGTAAGCGTGCTGGTGGTGTTCGGGTTCCGGAAATGTGCCGTCTGGTTTTCCTGCGGATCGTGCCCGGGCCGGCTGACGGCTCTTACAGGGTCGGCGGCGTGCTGGCGCTGACAATCTGCGCCTCTTCGCGGCCGACATTGCGAAAGCGGTGCGGTTCCCGCGAGTCGAAGTAATAGGCATCGCCGGCGCGCAGGACCTGGATATTGCTGCCGACCGTGACTTCCACTTCACCGCGGATCACCAGTCCGCCTTCCTGTCCGTCGTGTTGCAGCATGTCCGGGCCGGTGTCGGCTCCGGCTGCGTAGTGCTCGGACAGCAGGGTCATGTCGCGGCGCGGGTGGGCCGCGCCGACCAGCCACAGCTGCATGGTGTCGGTGCCAAGGTTGTGCAGTTCGCCGGCCCGGTAGAACACCTGCTTGTGGCGCGGCTCCACCTCGAAGGTGAAAAAGTCGCCCAGTGTCATGGGCAGCCCTTCCAGCACCTTCTTGAGCGAGCTGATCGACGGGCTGACCCGGTTCTGCTCGATCAGCGAGATCGTGCCGTTGGTCACGCCGGCCCGTTTGGCCAGCTCCCGTTGCGACAGGCCGAATTTTTCCCGCACCACCCTCAGCCGCAGTCCGACGTCCATCCTGTTGTATCCCTGTTGGTCATGCCCGCCACAAGACCGGCTGGCATGTTGATGATTTTAGACAAAAGCATGTCGTCATTTTGACATGGAGCAAAGGTTTGTTGCAGGGCAGCAAGCAAGTTGCCGATTTATAAATAGATTGTATGAAAAAAGCGGGCGGCAGTCCGGGCGGTCATTGTGTATTTTGTTAAACAGGTGTCCTGACAATCTGGTGCAGTTTTTACCCTGTGGAGATTCCGCAAATGCGTATCGGCGTACCGAAGGAAATCAAGATCCACGAGTACCGGGTCGGCCTGCTGCCCTCCGGCGTGCGGGAGCTGACCGCCCAGGGCCACGAGGTCCTGGTGCAGCGGCAGGCCGGAGCCGGCATCGGCTATGACGATGCAGCCTATGTCGCTGCCGGCGCCAGGCTGGCTGATTCGGCCGCAGAGGTGTTTGCCGGAGCCGACATGATCGTCAAGGTCAAGGAACCGCAGCCGGTGGAATGCCGTCTGCTGCGCCCCGGGCAAGTGCTGTTTACCTACCTGCACCTGGCGCCGGACCCCGGACAGGCGCGCCTGCTGCTGGAGTCCGGTGCCATTGCCATTGCCTACGAAACGGTGACCGATGCCCACGGCGGCCTGCCGCTGCTGGCGCCGATGAGCGAAGTGGCCGGGCGCATGGCGGTGCAGGCCGGCGCCCATTGCCTGGAAAAGGCGCAGGGAGGACGCGGAGTACTGCTGGGCGGCGTACCCGGTGTGGCACCGGCACGGGTGCTGGTGCTGGGTGGTGGTGTGGTCGGTTTCAATGCCGCACGCATGGCAGCCGGACTGGGGGCCGTGGTGACGGTAGTCGACAAGTCGCTGGCCCGGCTCAAGGAAATCGATACGCTGACCAGTGGCCGCATCCATACCCTGGCGTCCAACACCCAGCACATCGAGGACGAGCTGCGCTGTGCCGATCTGGTGATCGGTGCCGTGCTGGTGCCGGGAGCTGCGGCACCAAAACTGGTACACCGCAGCCAGCTGGCGCTGATGAAGCCGGGGGCCGTACTGGTGGACGTGGCGATTGATCAGGGCGGCTGCTTTGAAACCAGCCGGCCCACCACGCATGAGGAGCCGGCTTATGTGGTGGACGGCATCGTGCACTACTGCGTAGCCAACATGCCGGGGGCCGTGGCACGCACGGCAACCGAAGCCCTGACCCAGGCCACGCTGCCTTATGTGCTGACACTCGCCGGTCAGGGCGTGGTGACGGCGCTGGGGCGCGACGCGCATCTGCGTGCCGGACTGAACATCTGCCGTGGACAGGTAACGTGTGTAGCGGTGGCCGAAGCCCTGGGTTATCCGCTGTTGCCGGCCGAAGAAGCGCTGGCAGCACTGGCCGACCAGCCGGCAGTACCGGCAAACTGACAGGGTTATTGACCAGACCGGATCTGAAGGAGTCGTACATGCGTCCCGTGATTGCCATTCCCTGTGACCGTCGCATGCTGGGGCAGTATCCCCATCAGGTGGTGGGCGAGAAGTACATCCTGGGGGTGACCGAGGGTGCCGGCGGCATGCCGTGGCTGGTACCGGCGCTGGGGGAGCCTGCGTGGCTGGATGATCTCCTCGACCGGGTGGACGGCGTGCTGCTGAGCGGCAGTCCGTCCAATGTCGAACCGCATCACTACCTGGGAGAACCCAGCCGGCCTGGCACCTTGCATGACCCGGAGCGTGACGCCACCAACCTGCCGCTGATTCCGAAACTCATCGAACGCGGCATTCCGCTGCTGGGCATCTGCCGTGGTTTTCAGGAAATCAACGTCGCACTGGGTGGCGAGCTGTACCAGCACGTACAGGAGCAGCCGGGGAAGATGGATCACCGAGCACCGCCCGACGGGACACCCGAAGAGCAGTATGCACCGGCGCACCAGGCAGAAGCGGTGGCCGGTGGCTGGCTGGCCGGATTGCTGGGGCAGGAGCGGTTCATGGTCAATTCGGTGCACCAGCAGGGCGTGAAACGGCTGGCTCCCGGGCTGGTGGCCGAGGCCCGGGCCGAAGACGGGCTGATCGAAGCTTTCCGGGTTGAGGATGCACCGGCATTTGCCTTTGCCGTGCAGTGGCACCCGGAATGGAGCTGTACCGGAAATCCGGTATCGATGGCGATACTGGGTGCGTTCGGCGAGGCCTGCCGGGCGCGCATGCTGTCCCGTTCCGTTTAGGGAACGGCGACAGGGAAGGAGACGGTGCGACACGTATCGCACCGCCCTTCGCAGGGCCTGCACGAGAGAGGGAAGCATGAGCAACGACATCAGCAGCTGGCTGAGGGAACACCGCATCACCGAGGTGGAGTGCATCGTGCCGGACATGACCGGCGTGGCGCGCGGCAAGATCATCCCCAAGGACAAGTTCCTGAGCGAGCCCGACATGCGGTTGCCGGAGGCGGTGCTGATCCAGACCGTGACCGGCGACTATCCGGCAGACAACTATCTCGACCTGACCGATCCGGACATGCTGCTGCGGCCGGACCCGGCCAGCATCCGCTTCGTGCCGTGGGCGACCGACCCGACGGCCCAGCTGATCTATGACTGCTTCCGTTCTGACGGTACACCCGTGGAAACCTCGCCACGGGCCGTGCTGCGCCGGGTGCTGGACCTCTACACCGAGCGCGGCTGGGTGCCGGTGCTGGCGCCGGAAATGGAGTTCTACCTGCTGTCACCCAACCCGAATCCGGACATTCCCGTCCAGCCGCCGGTCGGGCGGGCCGGGCGCGCCGAATTCGGCAGGCGCTCCTATTCCATTGATGCAGTCAATGAATTTGACCCGGTATTCGAGGACATCTACGATTACTGCCACGCCCAGCAGCTGGAGGTGGATACGCTGGTGCACGAGATCGGCACGGCGCAGATGGAGATCAATTTCGGTCATGGCAATCCGATCGATCTGGCCGACCAGGTGTTCCTGTTCAAGCGCACCGTGCGCGAGGCGGCCTTGCGGCACCAGATGTACGCCACGTTCATGGCCAAGCCGATGGAAAGCGAGCCCGGCAGCGCCATGCACATGCACCAGAGCGTGGTATCGCACCAGGACGGACACAACCTGTTTTCTGCCGCGGACGGATCGGCCACTCCGGCATTTTTCCATTTCATCGGCGGCTTGCAGCGTTACCTGCCGCATGTCATGCCGTTTTTTGCGCCGTACGTGAACAGTTACCGGCGGCTGACGCCGTATACCGCTGCGCCGACCAATGTCGAGTGGGGGTATGACAACCGCACGGTGGGACTGCGTGTACCGCATTCCGGGCCGGCGGCCCGCCGGATCGAAAACCGGGTGCCCGGCGTGGACTGCAATCCGTACATCGCCATGGCCGCTTCGCTGGCCTGCGGTTATCTGGGCATGGTGGATGCCATCGAGCCGCGTGCTCCGCTGAGTTCCAATGCCTACGACCGGCCGTCGGAGTTTCCGCATGGCACCGAGGATGCGCTGGACCGGTTGCGGCAATGCCGGCCGGTGGCAGAAGTCCTGGGGCCGCGCTTTGTCGAGATGTACATCGCCATGAAAGAGCGCGAATTTGCCGAGTATTTCCGGGTGATCAGCCCGTGGGAGCGCAAGTATCTGTTGCTGCACGTCTAGGTTTTTGTCCGGAGTTTCCGATCATGACTGCCGATCCGCGCCGTACCGAGCATTACCGCGAGCTGGATGCCGCCCATCATCTGCATCCCTTTTCCGACATGGAGGCACTGAACCGGCAGGGCAGCCGGGTGATGGTCAGGGGGGAGGGCATTCATGTCTGGGATTCGGACGGTGTGCGCCTGATCGACGGCATGGCCGGGCTGTGGTGCGTCAACCTGGGCTATGGCCGGCGTGACCTGGCCGAGGCGGCGTATGCACAGCTGTGCGAGCTGCCGTACTACAACACTTTCTTCAAGACCACCCATCCGCGGGTGGCCGAGCTGTCTGCCCTGGTGGCCGAGGTAGCGCCGCCCGGCTTCAGTCATGTGTTCTATACCAATTCCGGCTCGGAGGCGGTCGACACCATGATGCGCATGGTGCGCCATTACTGGGCCCTGAAGGGGCAGCCGCAGAAGAAGGTGCTGATCGGGCGCTGGAACGGTTACCACGGCTCGACCCTCGGTGGTGCGAGTCTGGGGGGCATGCCGGCAATGCACGCGCAGGGTGACCTGCCGGTGGCCCATGTCGTGCATGTCGAGCAGCCGTGGTTCCTGAAGCATGGTCTGGACGGTGAAACAGAAGAGGCGTTCGGCCTGCGGGCTGCGCGCTGGGTCGAGGAAAAAATCCTCGAAACCGGAGCCGACCGGGTGGCGGCCTTTGTGGGGGAGCCGATCCAGGGGGCCGGTGGCGTCATCATTCCGCCAGCCAGCTACTGGCCGGAAGTCGAGCGCATCTGCCGCCGTCATGACGTATTGCTGGTGGCCGACGAGGTGATCTGCGGTTTCGGCCGCACGGGGGAGTGGTTCGGGCACCAGCTGTACGGCATCCGGCCGGATCTCTTTACCGTGGCCAAGGGCTTGTCGTCGGGGTATCTGCCGATCGGCGGCGTGGTGGTGGGCGATGAAGTGGCGCAGGTGATCAAGGCCGGCGGGGATTTCAACCACGGCTTTACCTATTCCGGCCATCCGGCATGTGCGGCCGTGGCTGCGGCCAATGTGCGGGCCTTGCGCGATGAGGGCGTGGTGGAGCGGGTCCGGCAGGATACCGGACCGTACATGCAGCAACGCTGGCGCGAGGCGTTTGGAGGATTTGCCCATCTGGCGGACATTCGCGGTGTCGGGCTGATCCAGGGGTTTACCTGGGTGCAGGACAAGGAATTGCGCCGGCTGTTTCCGGACTGGGGCGAAGTGGGGCTGCTGTGCCGGGACGTGTTTTTCCGGCACAACCTGATCATGCGTGCCTGTGGCGACCACATGGTGGCTGCCCCTCCGCTTGTCATCAATCGTGATGAAGTGGATGCCATGCTGGAAGTTGCGGTGCAATGCGTGGCCGAAACGGAGTCGGTATTACGGGAGCGCGGGCTGATTGACTGAGTTTTCTGCCGTGCCCGGACAACATTAGCCGGGCAACATATTTTTGGGGCAGGGCGGCTCTGGTAATATCCGAGCCGCCTTATTCGTGTTCTGGCCGGCAGCGGGGTGTTTGTGACAAAAGTCCGTAGCGGGAAATCCGACAAATTCCGCAGGTTTTCCGCCGTCTGGCCGATATAGCGCAAGTGTTTGTCCATCCGGTGCGCCGGGTGGGGCTTTCCTCTCGAAATCAACGGGATTTCTGCATGTTTGTCATCATCGGCTACATCCTCGTACTCGGTAGCGTGATCGGCGGTTTCATGATGGCTGGCGGGCACGTTGCTGCCCTGCTTCAACCTAATGAACTGGTGATCATTTTCGGCGCAGGTACCGGGGCTTTTCTGGCCGCCAACGGTGGAGCGCCCTTGCGCGCCACCATGAAGGCCCTGCCGCAGCTCTTCAAAGGCGACAAATACAACAAGGCGCTCTACATGGAGCTGTTTGCCCTGTTGTTTGAAGTGCTGACCAAGGTGCGCAAGGAAGGCCTGATGTCGATCGAGGCCGATGTCGATGCTCCGCAGGAAAGCCCGATCTTTTCCAAGTACCCGGTCATCGTGAACGACCATCACGTGATCGACTTCATCTGCGATTACCTGCGCCTGATGGTGGGTGGCAACCTCAATCCGTTCGAGATCGAAAACCTGATGGATATCGAAATCGAAACCCACCACCACGAAGGTTCGGTACCGGTCGGGGCGCTGGCCAAGATGGCCGACGGCCTGCCGGCATTCGGTATCGTGGCGGCCGTGATGGGGGTGGTGCACACCATGGAATCGGTCGGCATTCCTCCTGCCGAACTCGGCAAGCTGATTGCCGCTGCACTGGTCGGTACTTTCCTCGGTATCCTGCTGTCGTACGGTTTCATTGGACCGTTGTCCAACCGGCTGGAATACAAGGTCAACGACGTGACCCGCGTGCTGACCACCATCAAGGTGACGCTGCTGGCTTCGCTCAACGGCTACGCTCCGCAGGTGGCTGTCGAATTCGGCCGCAAGGCGCTGTACGGGGTGGATCGTCCGGGCTTCCTCGAGCTGGAAGAGCACGTCAAGAGCACCAAGAACCGCTGATTTTTGCCTGACTGACGGACAGGCCGGTGATTCTGCCTGTCCGCCTTTTTGCAGGGAGGCCGCATGGCCGACGAGTCCCAACGTCCGATAATTGTCAAACGCATCAAGAAAGGTCACGGAGGCCATCACGGCGGCGCGTGGAAGATCGCTTATGCCGACTTCGTGACCGCCATGATGGCGTTCTTCCTGCTGATGTGGTTGCTGTCCTCTGTTTCCCAGGGCACGCTGGCAGGCATTGCCGAATACTTCAAGACCCCCCTTAAAGTGGCGCTGTCCGGTGGTGACGGATCGGGGGACGCCACCAGCGCGATCAAGGGCGGCGGGCAGGACCTGACCCGTTCTGCGGGCCAGGTCAAGCGCACCGACATGAACGAAGAGCGGCGACGCGAGCGGCAGGTCCTGTCGAAACTGCAACAGCGCATCTCGATGGCGATCGAATCCAATCCGGTGCTGCGCAAGTACAAGAACCAGCTGTTGCTGGAAATGACGCCCGAGGGACTGAAAGTCCAGATCGTCGACGAAAAGAACCGGCCGATGTTCGATTCGGGCAGTGCCAACCTGCTGCCGCATACCAAGGACATCCTGCACGAAATGGGCAAGATGTTTAATGACGTGCCCAA
>RRZU011686579.1_pt1 | contig 17533 bp, 16 predicted proteins | sample 2165561 | NCBI WGS metagenome assembly RRZU01 (sample SAMN10456909, study PRJNA506462) | wastewater metagenome | isolation source: wastewater sludge | place: USA: Moscow, Idaho | reverse complement strand
CAAGCAGCGGAAACCTTGGCCAAAATGAAATTCGCCATGGTCCGCGAAACCCTGTTGGGGCATGTGACGCTCCAAGATGCGGACGTTCAATCCCGTATGAAGGCGCTTGTTTCAGAAATGTACGACCGCTCCAAGACGAATCCTCTGGCATTTCTGGACCATTTGGCCCATCGCCGTTATGCCAGTACCTTTGCCAATTCGAATAAACCCAGCGTCCAGTGGTCAAAAACCGATAAAACTACGGAACTTATCTGTCAGTTGGCGAGTCTAACCTACCTCGAAATTCAAACCTCGTTGCAGTCAGGCAACAACACGGAAGAAAAAGATGTCCCCACAAGCGTTGTGGCAGACATTTCCGTGTCATAATCCATTCTCTTCTTTTTAGGACCCTTCATGCCACGTAAAGCAAAAACCGTCGAACCTATTGTTGCCTCCGAAGCTGTCGATGCACCGAAAAAGCGTGGCCGCAAGCCAGCTGCAGTCGTCCCGGAAGCCGTGGGCAAGGCGGCCAGCAAAACTTCGGCCCGCTCGGCTCTGGGCATGACCGATGATGACGTTCTGGGCCCCGATCTTGGTGACGACGAACCCAACGATGAAGATGACATCGAACTGACTCCTGCAGAGCAGCGTTCGTCCTTCCAAGCGCGTCTGGCCGAACTGGTGCAAAACGGAACCGAGCGCGGCTACGTGACCCGCGCAGAGCTAAACGATGCCATGGCAGACGCACCCGAAGGTGTGGATGTAGAGGAGAGCCTCGTTCAGACCTTGAAAACCATGAGCATCCAAGTGGCCGAAAGCGAAGATGACGTCAACACTCTGTTCGACAACGTCGCTGGCCCAGACGAAGATGTACGCCAACGCGTCGAAGACGTGGTGCGCAGTGTCGATGACAGTCTGGGTCAAACCAGCGACCCCGTGCGCATGTACATGCGCGAAATGGGCAAAATTCCACTTCTGGACAAAGAGCAGGAAGCCGAGATCGGCCGTCAAATCGAAGACGGCATGTCCGAAATGATGCAAGCCATCGCCCACTCGCCCACCACTATTCATGAAATGTTGAAGCACAAAACCGCTATCGAAAGCGGAACCGTGCTTGTCAACAGCATCGTTGACGGCTTTACCGACCAGGAAGAAGAGCTTATCGACGACACCGTAGCGGATATCGACGAAGACGAAGAAACGTTGTCGGCGTCCAGCCGCGCTCGCCTGGAAGAAATGAAAGTAACCGCGTTGGGCAAGTTCGAAGCCCTGGATACCGCGTTCGCCAAGCTTCGCCGTGCGTACGAATCCGAGGGCTACGGCTCGCCCAAGTACGAAAAAGCGCAAACCTCCATCACGAACATCGTGATGCAATTTCGCTTCACCTCCAACACCATCACGGCGCTGTGCCAGACCCTGCGTGCCCAAATGGATGAAACCCGCCAATGCGAGCGTCAGGTTCGTCGCTTGGCCGTTGACTTGGCCGGTATGCCGCAAGAAGACTTCATCAAGTCGTTTGCTCCACGCACCATGGACCTCGATTGGGCCGAGGACGAAGCCGTCGGCAAGAAGTACAGCGCTCAACTGCTGCGCCAAGCTCCTGCCATCAAGGAACACCAACGCAAACTACAGATCATCCAAAGCAGTGCCGTGATTCCGCTCTCGGAATTGAAGTCCATCCATTCGCGCATGACCAAGGCCGAAGACGCGACACGCGACGCCAAAAAGCGCATGATTGAAGCCAACTTGCGTTTGGTGATTTCCATTGCCAAGAAATACACGAACCGTGGTGTGCAATTCTTGGACTTGCTCCAAGAAGGCAACCTGGGCCTGATTCGCGCCGTCGACAAGTTCGAGTACCGCCGTGGTTACAAGTTCTCCACGTACGCCACATGGTGGATTCGCCAAGCCATCACGCGTTCCATCGCCGACCAAGGCCGCATGATTCGCATCCCCGTGCACATGGTGGAAGCCGTCAACAAGCTCAACCGTCTGATTCGTCAGCACCAACAAGAATTCGGTGGCGAGCCCGAGCCGCATTGGCTGGCCAAGAAAATGGGCATGTCCGAAGACAAGATTGGCAAACTGCTGAACGTTGTCAAAGACCCCGTTTCTCTGGAAACTCCTGTGGGCGATGAGGAAGACGCAACGCTGGGCGATTTCGTCCAAGACGACCAAAACCCAACGCCTGTTTCGGCGGCGACGATCAAGAATCTGCGCGACGTGCTGACCGAACTGCTCGACAGCGTTTTGGCACCCCGCGAAGCCAAGGTCATCCGCATGCGCTTTGGCATCGAAATGGACAACGAGCACACCTTGGAAGAAGTGGGCAAGCAATTTGACGTAACGCGCGAGCGTATTCGTCAAATCGAAGCCAAAGCGTTGGCTCGCCTACGCCACCCAGCCCGGTCCAATGCGCTGCAAGAGTACATGGACCTCAACGGCTAAAACCTAGTCGCTCTCGAAAACGGCCCCTTGGGGCCGTTTTTCATGCTTGGTTGACTACCAATATCGGGCTTGGCGCAGCAATGCTGGCGAAAAACCCCCATGCTTTTGCCGACCATCCCATCCCAGCCGATGGTGTTTCAGCATCCCCCAAGATGGCGGGCACTTCCATTGTGTCCACCCCAAAAGCCATTGTTTCAAGTGCTGTCATGGCGCTCTTGTTTGTCCTCGGTCTGGCGCTGATTCAAATTCTGTTTCACCGGGCTACCCCCGATGGCGATAGCGTCGTTCGTGCTTTGGAGTATTGCTCGATGGGCGCCGGGTATTGTTTGCTGGCCTTGCCCGTGTGGGGCATCTTTGATACGTTGCGACGTACGCATCTGTACGTGACGGGACCCAAATACGTAATCGCCTTTGGCTACGTTGGTCTTATGGGCGCGCTTTTGTATTTCGCCTACAAAATGGTCTTGTGGGCCCTCGCCTCTGTTTTGTAACTTGTCGGTCATCCCCCATTTGCCAGGTCCTTCCTCTCGATAGAGCATGCTTTTTTGATTCCTTAGCTTTGCCCCTCTGTGCTAAGGTGGAACAAATAGTATTAGGCCACGTGTGAGCGAATCAGAACTTTTAACCACCCCCATAAAAACGTGGCGTGCTCCGGCATGCCAACCATTTGGTGCTGCCCTCTTTATCGATGACAATGGCACTATTTTAACCTTGACCGAGTCAACGGGTACGTTTTTTGCCGCTCCGGATGCCCAACTACTTTTGGGACAAAACATCGAAGAGGTTTGCCCACCACTGTACGGCGTCTGGCTCGAACGTTTGGGTGGTAACCTCGACCCGCGCGATTGGACCCGCGTGAAATGGGCCGGCCAGGAATTCGATGCCCGTGCTGTTCCTTACCAAGAATACTGGCTCATCGATGTTTGGCCTGCTGGCGAACAAAAAGTAGGTTGGAACGACGTGCAGGCAATAGCTACCATCGTTCGGGAATGGCTGCAACACACACATTTCGATTTGAACGAAGCGCTCGGCCATTACCGACAGTGGCTGGGCTTTGATATGGCCGTGGTCTACCATCTGGAAGACACCGGTGAAGGCGAAATCATCGCCGAAGACAAAGAAGATGGACTTACCTCCCTCAAAGGACTGCACTACACCGTCTCCCATCTGGGCAATTTTGCACAAGCCTTGGGCTACCAGAACGTAGCCCGCAATATCGCCAACATTCAGGCACCAAGCACCAAATGGTGGACCATCGAAAGTGGCATCGACCCTGCCGCTGCCGAGCTCTCCGTATGCCGTGAACTCGATGACCACCATGCCTACCTGATGAACACCTTGGGCTTCAAAGCGGCCCTCATGCTTCCTTTGGTGATGGATGGCACCGTGAAAGGCCTGTTGATTGCTTACAACCGTGAACAACGTATTCTGGGGGGTATTACCCAGTTGGTTGCGCGCACATTTGCTCAGTCGCTGTCCTTGAAAATCAATGAGCATGAACTGCGAACGCGGTTCACGTACGAGCAAGACTTGCAGCACAGCTGGCTGGCCGTGGAGCACGCAACGATTACGCGTGAGCACGATCTGGACGATTTGTTGCAGAAACACGGCAACATTCTTATGGAGTTGGTCAATGCCAACGGCATCGTCAAAATAAAAAATAGCGATGGTAGCATCGAGACATTCGGCGACGATACCCTCGATGAAAAATCACCGTACTTGCGCGCCTGGCTCGAATGGCTTGGCCAGCGAATCCCAAGCACCATCGATGCGTACGGGACGGGTATTTTCGCCACCGATTTCCTGGAAGGAAGTTACGACAATTGCGTGGATGCAAAGAACACGCTGCACGCCGCTGCGGGAACCCTCGCCATGCGTCTGCCAAATCGGGATTTGCTCGTATTCACGCGTCGACCCACGGCGCGCAGCATCGACACCAGCCGCCGCTCCCAATGGATGCAAGCGCACATTCGCAATTTGGAAGGCCACGCGTTGCCGTGGACCGAGCTTGAACTAAAAAATGCCAAGTCGTTTCTGCGTCTGCAGTGCAAGCAATTTCAAGGGACAGGCGAGCAGAATATTGTTGCCTCCGAATTCAATTACGACGCTGTCATTGTCTACGCGTTGGACGGACGTATTCTCTACATGAACGCCGTAGCACGGACCGTAGCAAATGAACTGACAACGCTAGAAGTGGACAGGCAACTGAAAATTTATGATTTACTGGGCTACGATAGCGACGATGTCAAAGCTACCGTGCGCAATGCCATGGCGTACGCCTACCACCATAACACGTGGAAAGGTGAGCTTCATATTCGTAGCAAATTGCAAAACGATATGCTACACGCGGTCCTGTCTGGCGCCCTGCGCCGGCATCGCTTGCCCGACGCCGAAGTGTATTACTCCTGGACAGCCAAAGACATCACGGCCACGCGCAACGCCAAAATCGAGCAACAGTATTTGCTCGATAGCCTGCCACTGGCCAAACCCGTGGACTCGGAGCACTTTCGTAATCTGCTGGCCGAGCAACTGGAACTCAAAAAGAAAGAAGACCCAGAACACCCCGGTCTGCTCCTGCTCATCGATTTGGATGGCACAAAGAATTTCATCAAGGCCATCGGGCAAGACGCCACCAACGAAATCAGCGAATGGTTTTACCGCCGACTCCTCAGTGTCATGGGCCAAAACACCCAAGTATGCCACTTGGGGTCCGATGAGTTTGCCATCATCATTCCGCGCATTGAAAAAGAACAACAAGCCTGGTTGATTGCCGACACCGTGCTCTACAACATCACCCGGCCAGTGAGCCTGAACAACTATTTGAGCGAAGACGCCATTCGGTTGACCGGTTGCATCGGCATGGCGCTGTTTCCGCACCATGGTGGTAATGCGCCGGACCTTCTGGCCGCTGCTGATAACGCGATGTACGCAGCCAAACGTGCGGGCAAAGGCCAAGTGCGGATGCACGACCCGGACTCGTCGGTCAATGTATCCCAGAAATTCCACTTGGTGGGGGAGCTGCGCCGTGCGATTCAAAACAACGAATTGCGTGCTTATTTTCAACCACAAGTCAATTCGACCACCAAGGAGATCATCGGTGCCGAAGCCTTGGTCCGTTGGCAGCATCCAGAACACGGGCTGCTGCCTCCCAACATGTTCATCCATGTGGCCGAAGACTCTGGCCTTATCGACAAACTGGGGGAGTGGGTATTGCACGATACGCTGCGCCAGCTGGGAACATGGCCTGCCGAACACCGCAACAAAGTTGTCGTCTCGGTCAACGCCTCGGTACGCCAGCTGCGCGACAAGGAGCATTTTCTGTACGTGTTGGACGCCGCGCTTCACAAGTACAATATCTGCCCAAGTAGCCTGGAAATCGAAATCACGGAAACGATTTGGATGGGCGACAACGATGCTGCCATCAAAACGCTCCACGCTTTGCGGGAACGCGGCGTGTCCGTGGCCATCGATGACTTTGGAACCGGCTACTCCAACATTGCGTATCTGCAAAATTTCCCCGTCGACAAACTCAAATTTGACCGCTCCTTCGTCGTGGCAGGCCAAGAAAGCTTGGGCGGGAAAGAAATCTTGCGTGCGATGGTGCAACTGGCCAAAGCCTTGAACATGGACGTGTTGGCCGAGGGCGTAGAAACCGTGGAGCAAGAACAGATGCTGATTGATGCGGGGGTGGAGAAGATGCAGGGCTTCCTGTACGCCAAACCCATGTCCGAGAGCGACTTTCTGGCGGTGTTGATGTCACAGCCCAAGAGGTGAGTTGACCACGTACGCGTGCTAAAATAAGCGCATGACCGTACGTTTCAAACCCTTTCAACTGCAAGAGCCTTTGCCCATCGGAGCTCTTCTTGAAAAAGAAGGGTTCCACAGCTTGACCGACATCGCAAACTGGCTTACCAACCAGCGCATGGAGGGTTTGCGCAGCCACCGTCGCGTCCTGCTCAATGTCCTGCGCTACACACGAACGCATGGCATGAAGCCCACCGATGGGCAATGGACCGCGTTTGCCGCCCAGCTTGTGGCCCTGCCCTTGGCCTGGGACGAAGCCAAGGACGGCTGTTATCGTTACCGTATTCCAGCCGTGGACAGATTGCCCTCCTCGGCTACAAAGCCCCTCATTCGCGCCAGCCTGGAACACATGCCCCCGGGATGGCACGCCAGCATGCAAACACGCCAGCACTACCGCTACGCGGTCCGGCACATCCAAGGACAGTTTCACAAAGAGCCGGACCCCATGAGCGCCTCGCTTGCGGACAGCATGCGCCTGTTGGTGGCCCAAAAATTCCCGCCCCCGCACTCCTATTTCATTGAAAATGTTTTAAAGGACAATATTGATCGCATCGTCGACCCCTCGCCCCAAAACCCTTTGGCCCAGCAAAGCATGAACAGCAAATGGGTGCAGACCGCATTTGCATTGGCACGCTTTCCCAACAACCCGCGTTTGGTGGAACATCTAATGCAACCGACGTGGCTCGATACCAACAAAGTACCCATGCCCGACGCGGGCCTAAGCCTGAGCTTTTTCGAAATTATTCAGCGCTTACCCGCCCAGCACGGTCGTCCCCCCTGGATGGCAAAAGCCTTTGCCCAAATGCTGCCCTACGAAAAAGACGCGAACGCTTTGATGCGCGGTTGGCGTTCCGTCAATTTGTCGGAGCAAGAACGCCTAACCATGCTTGCTGCATTGGCACCCGACTTCCCGCCCACCCTGGCGGGTGTCGCTTGGGCAGATGCATTGCCCCTCGTTTGGACGTTGCCCATGGAGGAGAGAAAAGCCGTTGCCCTTCACGCCTACCAGTCTTTCGGGTCAGAACAAGTCGATGCTCAGGCGAATACGCTCGTCAAAAATGCCAAGGAGTGGATTGGTTTGTTGGTACCCGAACTCAAACCTGTCTTGGAGTTGAGCAGCGGCTCCGTTGCCGAAGAAATCATGCAGCTGCAGCAATTCCTCGCGCCCGCCGAAACCACGCAGCTGGACTTGCCCACCGCGTTCAATGAATCAAGCGAAGTGGGTGACCTCGTGCCGAAATGATTGGCCCGTGGTGTGGCAGTAGAGGAACAAAGACGGGTTGGGTACACCAAGTGATGCCGCCCAAGGACCCACCCCAGCGCCCGCGTCCAGATTCCAATGGCCAAAACGGGCGTTTGCGGGCGTCGCCGTGGGCGTGTGCCCACAATAGATGGGCCCGGGCAAGGTGGTCTTGCGACCGAGTGTTTTGTGTTTCGACAGCATGCGCGACCACTGCAAAATGCGAATTTGATCCGCGTCGCTGTTCTCCACGATGGCCTGCACATTGCGTTCGTTCACATCGTGCTCGTGCGACCACAGCTCGGCGTGCACCACCCAAAAAGGCTTCTTTTCGCCGCTGCCCTTCACATGAATGACATACGGCATTTCTTTGATCATGCTGGCCCAGAATTTTAGTTCGGGCGCATTGCGTTCAAACCAATCTCGGGTCCAGCCACCCCCGTAATCGGGCTGCCAGTAGTCGTTGATAGTCATCCAGGTGATGTTGTTATTCACCGCATCGCAAAAGATTTGCTCGTGGTTGCCCTGCACCGCATGGCACCAAGGCTCCATCAACAACTGCAGGCATTTTTCACTTTCTGGGCCTCGATCAATCAGATCGCCCACCAAAAAAAGCCGATCAATTTCGGTGTTGAAGCCCGCAGTTGTAAGGAGTTTCTTCAAAATAGTGTAGCACCCGTGCAAATCCCCAAGGACAAAATCCCGGCCTTTTTTGTTCTCCGCAAGCTCTTTGTAACGCATACAATAGATTAGCACTTTTATATACTGACGCCAAGGTCTTTCCCTTTGTTTGCGGGCTTACTATACTGGGGAAATTCAGGTTATTAAGGGTTCTTCATGAAACGCTTCGTTTTCGCACTGGGCGCAAGCCTGTGCTTTGGTGCCATGGCTGCGGGCACGCACGACCACGCGCTGCCAAACACCACCGTATACACCTACGAAACCGTGGCGGCGTATGCCGAGTCGTGGGACTTCGCCATTCGCTGGGGGGCCGGAACGGTAAAAGTGGTCGATGAAACCGGCATTTTGAAACGTGAACCAAAAATTTTGGAAACGCTCAACATGAATCTCGGTACCACCAAAATGGTGCTGGTCGATGCGGCCAAGGGCGACATCACCATCAAGCTGGTCGATGACCTGCCCGCCCCCTACGGACAAAATGGCTGCGGTCTTTCCCAGTCCAAACTTGGTGTCGATGGTGCCCAAGTTGTGGAGAACATCATCCGCATCAAAAGCAACAATCGCTGCATGGGCGAAAACGAAGGGGCCGCCTTGCTTCTGCACGAGTTGGGCCACGCCCTAGGGTTTGCCAAGCATGCCAAGGAAGACGACGTCATGTCCACGCACGATCCGGCCTTTGAGCTCAACAAAATCAACCTCACTACGCTGCAGCATTTCTTAAAAGGCCTGTACTCCCTGGATGTGGGCGCGAAAATCCCAGGCAAACAACGCATGCCCGACCCGGCCCCCGCTTCCTTGGCCTACTACTCACCCGTCAAGGAAAAAGGTCCCGTACTTGCGGTAGTTCCACCACCCGAAGAGCGTCTACCAGAGGTGACCCTCGCATCGCCGAATCTTCAATACCGTAAAGTCGAGAAACGGGATGCTCAGGGCCGTGTTTCATGGGAATTTGTGCAGATTGGTGGCCCCGCCGATGCACCTGGCTTGACCAAAACAACCGGGGTTGCTGGAAAGAAGGGTCGCTCAACGTCACGCTTTGAGACCATCCAACCGCAATCCAATGTACCTTCTGCCCCTGCGCCAGGGACGTACACGCCTTTGCCTACGTCCGCTCCTGTATCGGCTGCAGAAGCCGCTGCTATCGAAGACGCCAACAAAGGCTACATTTTATTTGGCCCACGTCGTTAACGGATCCACCTTGGTTCGTTCCAAGGGCGATGCCTGGTACGGGTCAGCTTGCATGTTGAGCGTACGTGCAAAATCATTGGAGGGGCGCACGGGTTGCAAGGTGCGTGCAAACGCATCCTCACCAATGCCCTGGCGGTCACCATTGAGGGGGATGGTGTGCTCTTCTTCCCAATACTTGCGTATGGTCTGCACCCGTCCGGCCACGGCCATGGGGTTATCCAACATGGAGAACGTGCAACCGCGTTGGCATTCTCCTGGGGCGCGGTACGTCACTTGATTGGCGTACCGCACCACCGTGCCGCCCCAAAGCTCCTTTGTCTGGCCGTGGCCGACCGAGCGCCACAAATTGTTCCAATCGGCCAAGATGGTTTCGGGCGTAAACATGGGCAGCCGTCCTGCCACTTCTTCACGGTTTTTGCCAAACGTGTCTTTGTCCGCGATGAACTGCGGGATGCTATTGACCCCAGGCTCCAAGCCATCGCTGGGAACCTTGGTGGCATCGATAAGAAACTGCGGCAACTTCGGTTTCATGGGGTCAAACACTTGGAGATTCTGGGGCTCGCCCGCATAACGCCGCGCCGAGATTTCGTACGTGCTTCCCTCGCGCAAAACGGAGCCTCCAATCTCCCGCCCGCCACTTACAAACGAGTTGTCCCGCGACAACGTGGCCATTCGTTGATTTTGCATTTCGTGGAAATACTGCGCTGGGGACATGGGGCCCGATTGCGCCCAAGCACCCGTACAACCAACACCCACCGCCAATGATAGAACAAGCATTCGCACAGCAATATCTCCCCAATTTGTAATCCCCACCATAGCAGTCCAACCCCATCCCCGGCAACATAAGCGCGTAGACCGAGGCCATCTGCCGTACAAGGCTTGCGTATCACTTTGTGCACAAGACATAATGAATGCATGAAAAAGCATCACAAATGGGCTGGCGTTTCCCTTCTCGGCGCCGCATTCTCCTACGCCGCCATGGTCGCATTTGTGTATGCACGTCAGGACAAGCTTTTGTTTCAGCCGACCAAAGAGCACCCACTGCGGCACCTGTTCATGGAGAAATTTGGAGCGCGGGCCCACGGATACACGATGCCCGCGAGCATCACCCATCCCCAGCTCAAAGGATGGATGGTGGATTCCATCGGTGAAAGCGATACCGTGGTGATTTATTTCGGAGGAAACGCCGAAAACATCGACAGCGTTCTGTTTCTGTCGAGCAACGTGCCCGAGGTGACCATGCTGTCCATGCACTACCGGGGCTACGGAATGAGCGATGGAGCTCCCTCCGAGGAAGGCCTGTTCAAGGACGCGGTACGCATCATCGACCACGTGCACGCCCAATTTCCCAACAAGAAAATTGTGCTTTTTGGCCGCAGCCTGGGCTCTGGCGTTGCCGTGTACGCCGCCGCGCACCGCCCCGAGGTTGTCCACAGCGTGATTCTCACAACGCCTTTCGACAGCCTAGCCGCCGTGGCCAAGCGCCACTACGCCTGGGTTCCCGTCAACCGCTTGCTTCGCCACAAGTTCGATTCCTTGGCCAACGCCCCCAAGGTCAAGGCAGAGACCACCATCGTGGTGGCCGGGCAAGACATGTACATCCCCATCGAGCACGCCCGGCGCCTGGCCGATTTGCTCTCAGCGCACACCACGGTGCATTGGAAGGAGGTTGCTGCGGCCGACCACCGAACCATCCACGACTGGAACTTGACCTGGAAGCACGTGCGCGCCGCCCTCAACTTGCCGCAGTAATGCGTCTTGCGGGTTGAGGGGCGCCCCCCAGCTCCCGCCGAGCCCGCCAAATGGAGCTGGCTTGACGCCGGCCAACCTCGACGGCTCCAAGGGAGACTGCGAGGTTCCGGCGGCTTTTGACCAAGTCGTAATGGGGCGCCACCGCATGCGGTTGGAACCACGTCCGCTTCATCCCCAGTTGGGCGGCAAAAGCATGCAGCTCTTCAATGTCCGCGCTATTCGTGAACATGTGGCAGCTCGCCACGGTGCGCCCGCGCATTCGCCAGCCCCATTCTTCCAATGCATCCATGTAGATGGTCATTGTGTTTGCCCAACTTAGAAGAACGCAGGGCGATTGAACATGGAGTGCTCTGCCAAGCGATGCGCTTCGTCCAGGCCCTGCTGGGCACGTTCGTGCAAGACGGATTGAAGTTTTTCCATGCCGCCTTCCATACCTTCAAGGCGCGTGAGCATGGTCTTCAACGCAGGCGTGGTGGCCATTGCATGCGATGCATTGAGCCAGACATCCATCGAGTCGTACGCGCTCGCTAAGGCGTCCTTATCAACAAACGTGGTAAACCCAAGCCTCGCCTGCTCCACTTCGGTGAACTCTTTGCGCAACCATAAACCAATAGTCATGCACATGTGGTCGAGCGACATGTCCCGCACTGCCACCAAGCTGCCATCGTTTTTAAGCCACACGTCTTTGAAAAGCTTATCTTCGCGGCAGCCGGGGCCTTGGTGCATGAGCTGCACCTGATCCTCTACGGAGAGCTCCATCTCCTTGGAAAGGTCCGGCGTCTTCTTGGTATCGGCATGCAAAATGCCGCTCAACCGCTGGTTGGTGGTCATGGCGTGTTAAAATGAAAAAATGACTACCAGTATACCACTTTCGTTGGATCTTGAACATTGGCACCGCGACATCGAGACGGGACCCCGACCCGTGTTTCAGGCCATGGACCAAGCCAACAATAGCCACGAATGGCAAGACCGAGAAAAAAGCGTGCGCGAGCTCATTGCCTGGTGGAAGAAGGTTTCCTCCTACGACCCCGACATGGAACCAGAAGGCCTGCTGCAACACGCAGGCAATGCATTGAGCAAGGAAGTTTTGGGGATTGCTGCTGCCCACCGGGTGCGTCCTTCTGCCTTGAGTTTTGGCATGATGAACGCCAAAGACACCCAAGACTGGCTTTCCAGCAATCAAGCGAAAACCCTGCGTCAAGCCCTGTCCGTGGAAAACACAGGAGCCTGGTGGAATCGATGCCTGTTCGAGGATTTGAAAGAGCTGTACCATTCCCGCACCGAGCATCTCGTGCGCCACCTGATGCACGATCACCCATTCGTGCACATGTCGGTTGGCCTCAACTTGCCCCTGGCCGAGCTGCTCCCGATGATGGAGACAAATCCCAACTTCCGCGCCCAGGAGAGCCCGACACTTCCGGACCTATGCTAAAATAAAGCATTGACCTATTACCCATTGAAGGATCACCCCATGTCTCTCGCTTCGTACGCCGTCGTTGACAAAGACTCCAAAGGCCGCGCTTACCCCGAGGCCCCGCCCAAGGATGGCCGCAGCGAATTCGCCCGCGACCGTGACCGTGTAACGCACAGCTATGCTTTTCGCCAGTTGTCGGGCAAAACCCAGGTGTTCACGCCCGCGAGCAACCAGTTTGGCAGCTCCCCATCGGACAAGATTCTCTACGACGACTCCATGCGCACGCGCATGTCGCACAGCATCGAAGTCGCCCAAGTCGCCCGCAGCATTGCCCGGGCCCTGAACTTGAACGAAGACCTGTCCGAAACCCTGGCCCTTGCCCATGACATGGGCCACACGCCCTTTGGCCACAGCGGTCAAGACGTGCTAAACGACTGCATGAAACCCTACGGCGGCTTCGAGCACAACATCCAATCCCTGCGTGTCGTGACCGATCTCGAACATCGCTATACCCAGTTCAAGGGTCTGAACCTGATGTTTGAGACCAAGGAAGGCATCTTAAAGCATTGCAGCGCCAAGAATGCAGCTGTCTTGGGCGATATCGCCGCGCGCCACCGCGACAAAAAGTCCCCAACGCTGGAAGCACAAGCCACCGACCTGGGCGACGCCATCGCGTACATGTGCCACGATATCGACGACGGCATCCGCTCGGGGCTCGTGTCGCCCCGCGATTTTGAAGATGTCGAGTTGTTCGGACGATGCTGGCGCGAAGTGCAGTCGCGCTTGTCGGGGCAACCCGAGGCATTGCAGGTGCAAGAGACGCTGCGCGACATGATGGGCCTCATGATTCGCGGGACCATCGCGCATTCGCTGCAAAACATCGAGCGCTACGGCATCAAGACCTTGGCCGATGTCCGCAATTCTCCCGAAGTGATCTTGCTGCCCGATGGTTTGGCCCAGCAGCATGCCCAGCTGAAATCGCAGATGTACAAAAAGCTGTACCACCACCAGGAAGTCAGCCTGGTGCGCAAGGACGTCGAGCAGGTTATCGGTGGACTGTTCCAGGTGTACATGGAAAATCCGCATCTGCTGCCCGCTGGCCCCGCTGGCGAGACGCGTGTGCAACCCAACGACACGGACACCCAAAAAGCCCGTGTCGTTTGCGACTACGTTGCCGGTCTGACGGACGCGCAGGCCTACCAGCAGGTCAAACGTTTTGAACCTCTTTTGAGTGCACAGCGTACGCTGGCACTGTTTTGATACAGAGCAAGCCCCAAGCCCCAAGCCCTCTTCGGAGGGCTTTTTCATGGTCATCGGCTCACTGCTCGAAAAGGCTGGTATCCAATGTGCCCAGAGCCGGCGCGTGCATGGTTCGCATCTCCTGCACAAATGCCTCTTTCCAATCCTCAAAGTCGTTCAGCGGCGAGCACCAGGCGCGCCAACGTCCCTGCGCATCATTGCTACGGTTCATGTTCTCCTGAAATTTTCGCAAAAACTCGATGTCAACATTGTGCTGAGCGGCAAGTTCTTCCAGCGAGGGTACGTGTTCGGACATGTACCCATTTTAACATACTCGGCGATCGTGCTTGCCTTTGGGGTCCATTCCCCGTACAATGAAGGCTTCAACAACTTTTTTGCACAGGAGATTGCCATGTCCGCACGTACATCCATCCTTTGCACTTCTTTGGTCTAACCAAACCGCTTCGCTCGGTTGACGGCCTCGGCCCAAGGATTGCAAAACATTTCATTCGGGTGCTTCCCTTTTTGGGATACGCACGTCTAATACTTTTTTTGGAATTCTCATGGGCAATACCCTTTCGGCGATGCACGTCATCGCCAACGCTGATACATGGATGGAAGACAGCGCCATCGAACAATTGAAAAAAACCTCGCAACTGCCGGGCATGGTTGCCGTTGCTGGCATGCCCGATTTGCACCCGGGACGCGGCTACCCCGTCGGCGCCGCGTTCCTGAGCACGGGCGTGTTCTATCCTGCCTTGGTGGGCAACGACATCGGCTGCGGCATGGCGTTTTACCAAACCGATTTGGCCAAGGCCAAGTGGAGCGGACAAAAGCTGGCACAGAAGGTGGGCAGCGTGGACGGTCCCTTGGACGAACAATGGGAGCAGGACATTGCCGCATTTGGGTTTGCGCAGCACCCGCACGCGCAAAGTTTGGGTACCATCGGGGGCGGCAACCATTTCGCGGAAATGCAACAAGTGGAAAGCTTGTACGTTTCCGAGGATGAGTTGATGACCAAAGCGCCGTGGCTCAACCCCAAATGCCTGCAACTGTTGGTGCACAGCGGCTCCCGTGGATTGGGCGAAAGCATCTTGCGCGCCCACATCGACGAGCACAACCACAACGGCTTGGTGGCAGGAACCGATGATGCCGCGCGGTACATGGACCAGCACGACCGGGCGCTTGCTTTTGCAAGCGCAAACCGGCAGTTGATTGGCCAGCGCATCCTGGCCAAGCTGCGCACGAGCGCAACGCTGAGCTTGAACGTGCACCACAACTACGTGGAAAGCGTGCAGCACGAAGGCCAAACCCACTGGCTGCATCGCAAGGGCGCCACGCCCTCCAACCAGGGCCTGGTGGTGATTCCCGGGTCGCGCGGCGATTACAGCTATCTGGTGGAGCCCATCCCCAGCGACAAGAGCCTGTTCTCGTTGGCGCATGGAGCGGGCCGTAAATGGAAACGCAGCGATTGCCTGGGCAAGCTGGGCTCGCGCGTGCGCTTTGAAGATTTGCTTCGCACCGACCTTGGAAGCACCGTGGTATGCAGCGACAAAGCCCTCATTTTCGAAGAAGCCCCCCAGGCTTACAAGAACGTGGGCTCGGTGGTCGCATCGCTGGTGGAGGCCGGTCTGGTCGTGCCCCTGGCCCGCTTCAAGCCCGTGATGACGTACAAAAAGCAGGAGGTGTGCGAATGCTGATGCTACAACTATCGGCGGGCCACGGCCCCAGCGAGTGCCACGTTGCGGTTCAAAAGGCTCTGCATCGCCTGTGCCGTGAAGCGGCCGAGCAAGGCGTGCAGCTCGATGTCTTGGAAGAGGTTACAACCGAGCATGGATTCGCGTCCGTGCTCGTATCCTTGGCCGGCGACAGTGAATGCCTGTTGGCACGGGAGTGGACGGGCACCATCCAATGGAACTGTCCGAGTCCATTGCGCCCCAAGTACCCCCGCAAGAACTGGTTCATTGGTGTTCAAACCATCGAGCTGCCCAAGGCAGTCCCCACCGATGAGAGCATCGTTTTCTCAACGTGCAAATCTTCTGGCAAAGGCGGGCAGCACGTGAACAAGACGGAATCGGCCGTGCATGCCAAGCATCTGGCCAGCGGCATCAGCGTGAAGGTTCAAACCGAGCGCAGCCAGTTTGCCAACAAGAAACTGGCGCGCGAACTCATCGCCGTGAAGCTGGCCGAGCTGGGACAAAAAGCTGCGGCGAGCCAAAAACAAGAAGCCAATGCGCTGCACTGGAGCGTGGAGAGGGGAAACCCTGTGCGTGTGTTCAAGGGCGTCGCGTTTCAGCCTTGATCTTGGGTGGAGGATTGAAACGAGCTGCGCATCTGCCCATGCAGAACCTCACTCAAACTATTTTCAACTTTTTTTGCAAATACCCTTGACAGGGTTTCGAGCATGGGTTACATTAACTACATCATGTTCAATGTCTCGTTGCCATCACTGCCTCTGCTCCCGTTACTCCCAAGTAACGGCATGGCGTCGACTGCGCGAGAAAAGGCAAGCAACTAAGAGTTGCATTCCTCTCGAACCCAGAAAAGACGCCCAGTGAGGCGTCTTTTTTATTGTCCATCGCGGCAACATCTTGTTCATTAAAAATTTAAGCAGTACAATAACGGAATTGGTTCTTGCAAACGCAGCGCGTGTTGCCGATGCTCCCAATTCCGCTTTTCGGTCAGTGGCGAAATTGGTAGACGCATCTACTCAGCTCCCAGCGTAGCAATATACGGGATCTGAATTTCTCTGACCGACCATTTTTGAGAGCATGCCTTCGCGTGTTTTGAAAAATGGTTTTTCGGAGTATAGCGCAGTCTGGTAGCGCATTCGGTTTGGGACCGAAGGGTCGTAAGTTCGAGTCTTACTACTCCGACCATGATTTTTGAATTGCCCTGATGGTGGAATTGGTAGACACAGGAGACTCAAAATCTCCCGCCTAACTGGTGTGCCGGTTCGAGTCCGGCTTGGGGCACCATAACGACGTGTTGAAGTCGCGAAAACTTCGACAATTGAGAAATTCGGTGTGTGGCGCAGCTTGGTAGCGCACTTGCATGGGGTGCAAGGGGTCGAAGGTTCGAATCCTTTCACACCGACCATTTAAAGCAAATATGATCCCCATAGAAGAATATATACTTTTGCCGCAAAGTAAACGCCAAGAACATTTGCGCTTAGATGAGCCATGTCTTGAACGTGGAGGTCAAAGCATGTACTTAAAAGGCTTACTAGCCCATCTGCGTGATACAACAATACCATCAGGCAAAAAAATTTATGTTTGTCATGCTTGCCATAACGGTGGATGCTCAAATCCAAATCATTTGTATTGGGGCACTCCTAGAGAAAACAAGTTCGATGCCCTAGCCAATGGGGAGAAAACCATATGGCAAAAGATGGTCGATAAGTATGGCCTGGAAATGGCAACCGAAATAAATAGTCGTAGGCAATCTGGAAATAAAAATGGTTGCGGAAACAAAGGAAAACCGAAATCAGAGGAACACAAAAAAAAGTTAGCGGCTAACCATAAAGGTGGCCGCCCAAAGAAAAATATAAGCCCTAGTGGTGAAATGGCAGACACGACGGTCCTAGAAGCCGTTGCTTAACAGCGTGCCGGTTCGAGTCCGGCCTGGGGCACCAACAGAAAATAGCAATGCTTTTGAAGCATTGCGCGGTAGGTTTAATTCGGTGTGTAGCGCAGCTTGGTAGCGCACTTGCATGGGGTGCAAGGGGTCGAAGGTTCGAATCCTTTCACACCGACCATTTAAAGCAAATATGATCCCCATAGAAGAAT
>RRZU011432673.1_pt1 | contig 17534 bp, 9 predicted proteins | sample 2165561 | NCBI WGS metagenome assembly RRZU01 (sample SAMN10456909, study PRJNA506462) | wastewater metagenome | isolation source: wastewater sludge | place: USA: Moscow, Idaho | reverse complement strand
TTATCTTTAGAAATATTTAAATTTAACATTCTAGAAGTAATTGCAGCAAATTCAGCTCTGGTTATATTTCCATTTGGATTAAATTTGATATTTGAGATTCCTTTTACAATTTCCTTTGCTGCCATTGTTTCTATACTTTCTTCAGCCCATTTAACCTTATCTATATCTCCAAATGTCTTTTTGTTATCAATTACTTTTATATTACCCGATTTATTCAAGAAGAAATTCAATCTCTTATTATCTCTATTATACATTCCACCAATATTTTTATTATCAAGATTAGCTGTAAATTCTCTATTTATAAGTTCTCTATATTTTAAACTTATTTTTATTGGTGTGTAAAAATTATCTAAAACTTTGCCAGATTTGTTTTTAATATTTATTGTACTACCATCATAGCTAAATATTAAATCGTCATTAGTTTTTCCATTTAGAAAATCCAAACTAGTTTCAAAATCTATATCTTTCAATTTTATATTTAATTTATCTATATTGTTATCAATTATTTTATTAAATACCTCTTTAGATAATAGTTTACTGTTATATGATTCATCTAACAGACTTAGTATACCTTTATCATATTTACTTTCAATTTCTTTAGATTTTTTAACAATACTTTCAAAATTTCTTATACTAGATTTATTATTTAAGTTTTCTATTAAATAGAAGTATATGTCCAAATTAATTCTTGTTTCTCTTAAAATATCTCTAGTATCTATTACTTTAAGTCTCTCGATTATAAGATTATTTAAATCCATTCCTTTTATTAAAAGATCTTGATTGTTATTATCCATTCCTTTAAGAATCTCTAAGGCATTTTTTATATCATTAATATTTGTGGATTTTTCCAATTCACTTTCTATTTTGTCTAAATCACTTACTGCTAATTTATTATTTTTCAAATAATTTTTTATTAATTTACTTTCTTTTGTTTTTTCTTTATCATCAAATGAATTTCCTATATCTTTTCCTAAATCATGAGTATATAACCATTCGATATCATCTTTATTTTTAACTTCAATGGAGCCAGCTCCTTTATTAGGGAAACTTCCATTGACTTTAACCATCCATCCACTTTTACTTCCTTTATCTAATTCTGCTTGATCGTCTATACTAATTACATAACCATTTTCTTCTACAATTGAAATATTGTTCTTTCTTAATACTCTCTTTGTAAAGCTTAAAATAGATTCTCCATTTCGGATTTCTTCACTAGTATTTTTTAAAATAACCCCTTTATATCCTTCAACATAAATATTTGCTTTATCTCTATTGTTTGAATTTGTATTCAAGTCTTCTTTAATCTTAAAGCTCTTAGTTATATCATCACCATTTGAAGATTTAACTTTTATCTTATAACTATCATAATCTAGCATGGTTTCAATCTCTAATTTACCACTACTATTTGTCTTACCTTGATCTATAAAAACTTTATCACCTCTGCTATCCTCTATAACAATTGAAATATTATCACCTGCAAATGAGCTAATATATATTTCTGTTTCTTTGTTATAACTTTCCACATTGACATATAAGCTATTAGCTAAAGCTGTAGTTGGTAATATTATTGCTAAAACTAATAATAGTGATAATAAACTCTTTTTAATATTATATCTTTTCATTTTATCCTCCTTGTATAGAGTAGGCATTGCCTACTCTATTTTTATATATTATCTATTAACATTTATAATCTCTGGATTTTCTAATTTTATATTTTTATCTATAAAATTATCCCATACAAAAGTTTTAACTTTAAATTTACCAGAACTAGGAATGTTCATTCCAATATTTAATGTTTCTTTTTCTTTAACACCTATAGTCTTTTCTTCATAATCATATTTAACCATTCTATTATCTTCATCATATAGTGCTACAATAAATACTATTGATTGTGAATCTTTACTATTATTAGTTATTTCTGCTTTTAAATTAGCTTTAGAGCCATTTGTTATATTTTTATCCCCAGTAATATTTATATCTAATGATTTTGCAAATATACTTATTGATTTTGATGTCTTTATATTAGCATTTCCTTTAAGGCTTGCTGTTAATTTTATATCTCCATCACTTAAGAATTCTATTGTATTTCCCATTATTTTAGCCTTTGCAGAATCAGAAACAGACCATATAATTTCTTGTCCATATAGTAGATTATTGTTCTTATCATAGACCTTTGCATTTAAAGGTAATTTCATCCCAACTTCAAGTTTATCAAATTTAAAATCTTCAATTTCTATTCTTGTAGGTTCTGATTTTAAAATTTCTAGGCTATGATATATGCTCTTTCCTTTTTTAACATCTCCTAATGCTAATAACATCTGATCTTGTCCAAAGTTTAAATCAACTAAATCACTTATATTTCTTTTTAGTATAAAGTCAACTAGCGAGTTTCCGTTTACTGACCATTTTTCTGAATCTGGATCTTCTCCAATTGCAATAAGCCCTTGAACTGTAGCAAATGTACTATACAAGTTTTCACCAGTCCATTTATTATATATCCCACCATTTTCTCTTTGGTTTGCTTTTAAATATTCTTTTATTTTATTTATTTCACTATCTAAGTTTTTATCATTCATAAAAAATGATAATGTTACTAATGCATTTGCTGAACTATCTTGTCCACCAAAATTATCTTTTCCATACCTTAAAAAATTATTTAAAGCCTTATCTCTATTATAATTAGCTTTTGATGCCTCAAGTGCATATATTGCAAAAGATTGAGAGTCTGCTGAATTATCCCAAGTATCAATATCACCAATTAAGCCATCTGACCTTTGCAACTTTATTAATTTTTCAACATGGTTCTCTCCATTATAATTGTATGGATTTCCCCCTGCTCCAATTATCCCTAATATATTTCCAGCCAAATCTGATACGGTTTCCTTTGTTCTAAGTTTGTACTTATTATTTATAGTTTTTAAATCTTCTTCTAAATTTTTACTTGTATAATTATAAGCAATACTAGCTCTAAAGTCTATACTCTCATTTGATAAAATATTATTTCTTACCTTTTCTATAACCTCATCTATATCTAATCTACTTTTTTCTTCATTTTCTAAAAGTGTATAGTATATTGTTTTAATAATTGCTAAATTTTTAAATTTAACATCTATACTACCAAAACCTTGCCCAATATCTTTTACCTTTACTTTATTATTAGTAATTTCAAAAAGGCTTGTATCTTCTGTTGAAAGTTCAATAGTATCAATTATGGCCTCACCATCTTTATCTTTAATTAAAAATTCTATATTAGTTTCTTCTCCAACTTTTAATTCTGATTTATAATTAATATCAATTTTTATGCCATCAGTTATTTCTATCCATGATGGTACATACCAATTTTCTGATTCTTTTGCATAATACCATAATACTCTATCCCCTTCAGTTAATATGAATTTATTAGCTCCTACATTAGGTGCTTTATCATTAACTGTATACATCCAACCATCTTTACCTCTTCCCTCTATTTCAGCAATTGAAGTTACAAAACCACCTGTTTCTTCTACTAATGGTGTTGTAGCCTTTAAAGAAGCTAAAGCAGTTAAACCACCATGTTTTAAACTGTCTATTTCTATTTTATTTGCTTTGTAAATTTGATCATATATTTCTCCTTGTTTCTGCACAATCATTGTTTCAACCTCTAGAAATTCTGATACTATTTCTTCTTTATCTTTTATTGGAATGCTTTTTAAAATATAGTTACTATAGCCTTGTTGAGATAATTCTATTAATGTTGATAATCCTCGCTCTGTCGCCACTTCCCATGGTCTATTGTTTATACTTTCATCTACAATATTCCAAAAAGAATTATTATCTTGCCAATTAATAAATAATGCCTCTATAGGTCCATTATTCTCTTTTTTCCATTTTTCTGTTCTAAGATCTTCCCCTACTGCTAATAATCCTTTTATAACTTGAGCATGAGCAGCTGTCAGATATGTCCCTACATAGAATCCTCCATCATCTTTTTGCATATTTAATAAATATTTTTTTGCATTATTTATTAAATCGCTAGTTTTTTTACCACTACAATTACTTAATACCTCTAATGCTAATCCTGTGTTCATTATCACCGAATCATTTTTTTCTAAAATTCCACCATCTATATTTTGCATTTTTTCAATATTTTCAACTATAAATTCATTATTTATTTCAATATATTTATTAGGATAATTTTTATTGAATTTATTTAACACAATAATAGCTTTTAAATAAGAACTATTTGAATGATTATTAGAACCTTCTTTTATTTGCTCTGCCATTTCTTCTATTAAATTTCTACCTTTGAAATCAGTTGGATCTTTGTTTAAATCTAAATAAACATCCACTTGGTCTGCTTTACTTCCTATATAATTTAATTCTTTATCATATTTTGATAAAACCTCATCACTTTTGTTCCATCTTGATAAATCAATATTCAATCTATTTAAAGTAGCATATTCTCTCGGATTTAATGTGCTTTGATTTTCAACAAAATATTCGGTATTATAATAATTCACAATTCCATTAATATAATCTTTAAGAACTTTTTCATCCGGTTTTAGATCTGGTTTTGATTCAATAGTATTTCCACCTAATATATACTCACCATAACCTAAATCTTTTAACAACAATAGTGTATCTAAAACATTCCTAGTTGCTATTTTATCTGAACCTATTGATGGATCTGATTTTTGTTTAAAAGAATTATTTTCTTGTTTATATAGAAACATAGCTTCTATTGGACCATCTCCATTATTTCTCCACTTGTTATTTGTAAGATTCTCTCCTACTGCTAACAATCCTCTTACCGCATCGGTGTGATTATAGGTAAAGTAAGTTTTATCATATATTCTGCCATCTTCTTTTAACATAGACTTTAGATAATTTACTGATGATTCAATCGCCTCATTAACACCATCTTTATCTCTGTATTCACTTAATGCTCTAAGCCCTCTCCCTGTATTTGGAACTGCTGATTTTTTATCATTTGGTCCTCCACCAAATCCTCCATCATCTGCCAATGCGTAGATTAAGTTTTCTGCGATAATTTTTTTAAGTCCATCTTCTATCTCTACTTTATAAATATTATTAAATCTGTTAAATGCATTTACTGCATCTAAATAATTCTGTGAAAACTTTTCTCCCTTTATTCCTTTTTCTAATTCTATTTTTATCTCATCTATTAAGTTTATTCCTTTATAATTCCTTGGATCTTTGCCTAAACTTAGATATAATTCAACTTGCTGTGCTTTAGCCACCAATGTATTTAAGTCTTTTCCAATATCCTCTGATTTTTTCCAGTTACTTAAATTCATATCTGTCTTTGCTAAAACAGTATAATCCTCATAGGTTAATGTACTACTGAAATCCTTTTCTCTATTCTTTTCATAATAATCTAATGTATTATCTATATGTTTATTTATATCTTCTTGTTTTTCTTTTTTTAATATTTCAATTTCTATTTCATCGATTATTTTTGAAAACCCTTTTAATTGTGCTTTTATCTTTACTTTTCCTAATCCAATTATTTGAATTTTATTATCTACAATTTTTATAATATCTTCATTTTCACTGGTTAAGATATATGGTAATTCAATTATATCTTCTTCATCTTTAACTGTAATATTCAAATCTAATCCTTCATCTTCGTAAAACTCAACTTTTGATTTATCTATTGAAATCGAATAATTGTTTTCTACCTTGTCTTTTTTTGCTATAGATGAATAAATATCTTCTCTATTTTTTATAGTAAGCAGTAGCTCCAACACTTGAACCTCAGTTCCTGGTTTACTTGAATCTTCAGCAGGCATAGTAGAATATCCATAATTTACTTTACTTGCTGAAATTGCTTTAAATAATTCTTGAAATAACTCTGAATTTACATCTTCGCCAATTGCAATTAAACCTTCTAATGCCAATGCATGTGATTCTATATTACCTATTATTTTAAAATCTTTATATTCTCCTATTCTTGATATAAATAAATCTCTTACTATTTCTTTTTCTTTATTATCTAATTTATCTGCTATGGCAATTAGTGCCTGCCCTAAAAAGTCATTTTTTATTTTGTTTTCTTTAATTCCTTTAATTATCATTTTAACAGCAAGCTTTTCATCATATTCTATATCCAATAAGTCTAATGCTATAATAGTATTTATTAGCGATTGTGCATCATTATCAGATTTAATTTCTGTTGATAAATCATAATTTTTTACTGCCTCTAAATAATCATCTTCCATATCTGTCCCTAATAAATAATTTGATATCACATTTTTAGGTTTATCAGTAAACCCAAAATATGACTTATGACTATATTTTTTTTCAATTATATTCTCTTTATTTACATCCAATAATAATAATGTCGTTACCGTATTAAATTTATATTCATCATTATTTTTTTCTGTCCATTCTAAGGCTTGTTCTATCTCTTTATCTAAATACTCATCTGTAAAGTCAACTTTATCTAATACTCCATTTTCAACTTCTCTTTTACTTCTTAGTTTTTCTTCTGCTTTTATTTCTAATTCTACTTTAGATTCTATTTCATTATCTGACTCTAAATAGGCTTTTATCACTATATTTCCTATTTCTATACCTTTAACAAATAGTTTATTATCTTCTTCTCTATGTTCTACTATTTCTTCATTTTCTATTTCCCAAAGTATATTTTCTTCTACAATTTCATCATCATCTTTAACTGTAGCTATTATCTCTATTTCTTCATCAATATATATACTTTCTTTAGTTAAATCTATTTCTATACTAAATTTACTATCTTCTCTTTCTTCTTCAACTTCTATTTTTTCTTTTAATTCATTTTCTATTTTATTTTCACTATCTTCTTTCGAACTTTTTTCTTCATCTGAAGAATCTTCCCCCCCTGCTTCTGTTGTTGTTTTTTCTTTAACATTTTCATCACTATTTTCTAGTTTTTCAGCTTGTACCACTAAGCTAAATCCTGAAAAATTTGAGAATATCATTATAAATGCTAATACAAAACTTAAATACCTTTTGATAAATTTACTATTCATCTTCATTCTCCTCTCTTTTTTAGAAATAAAAAAATCTTAGTCAAAGACTAAGATTATAAACATATTTTTACATAAAAAATATCAATACATACTACCTTAGTCCAAGAAGGTTATGATAATATTAGACAGTTCTCCTGACTTATGAAACATACTTTGCCTTCCCAGTTTCCCAGTGGCATCCAAAGTATTATAATCAATTACAGTGGCCGGTCCGTTCAAGATTCTCACTTGATTCTCTATTAAGCTTTTAAAAAGCACCTAATATCCATATTATTTAATTATTTCTTTTATTATTATATCATGTATAAAATTAAAATATAGAAAAATCTTAATATTTATTTCTAAATATATTGAAATTTACATGATTATGTATTTTTTACTAACACCATATCTTGTGTTATAAATAATTGTTATTGATTTCATATACCGTATATAGTATACTGGAAACACTGTGATTTAAGGAATTATAAAATAGCGAAAGAAGGTATTCAAATGACATTGGAGTTAATAAAGAGAAATGGGGAAAAAGTTAAGTTTGATAGTAAGAAAATAGAAATTGCTATTGAAAAGGCAATGAATTCTAGTAGTGGAATATTTGTTGAAGGGCAAGCTAAAAAGATTTCTGATGAAATAAAAGAAATGGCAGAAGAATTAAACGAAACACTTTCAATCTATGAAATTGAAGAAAAAGTATATTATAAATTAATCGAAAATAATAATCCTGCTACTGCTAGAGCTTATGAAAATTATAAAGCTGTACAATCATTTAAAAGAGAGCAAAATACAACTGACAATGAAATACTTGGACTTATAAATCAAACTAACTTAGATGTAATGAATGAAAACTCAAATAAAAATGCAGTTATTGCCTCTACTCAAAGAGATTTAATCGCTGGAGAGGTTTCAAAAGATATTGCTAAGAGAAAGATGATACCTGCAGATTTAGTTGAAGCTCATGATTATGGTGCAATACATATACATGATTTAGATTATATTATCCAACCAATTTTTAACTGTTGCCTTGTAAATATAAAAGATATGCTTGATAAGGGTACTGTTGTAAATGGAAAGATGATTGAAACACCAAAATCATTTCAAGTTGCTTGTAATATAATGACTCAAATCATTGCTCAGATTGCTTCAAATCAATATGGTGGTCAGTCTATAGATATTTCCTTTTTAGGAAAATATTTAAGAATTTCATATGATAAAAACATTAGTTTAGCATTGGAAATTCTAGGAGATATTGAATTAGCAGAAAAGATGGCTACTAAAATGACTAAAAAGGATTTAGAAAGCGGTATACAAACTATACAATACCAAATAAATACATTGATGACTTCCAACGGTCAAGCGCCTTTTGTAACATTATTTATGCATATTAAAGATAATGACCCATATGTAGAAGAAACTGCACAGATTATTGAAGAAATTTTAAAACAGAGAATAAAGGGCATAAAAAATGAAGCTGGCGTATATGTAACACCTGCTTTTCCAAAACTAATATATGTATTAGATGAAAACAATGTAAATAAGGATTCAGAATACTATTATCTTACAAGTTTAGCGATTAGATGTACTGCTAAAAGAATGTATCCTGATTATATAAGTGCTAAAAAAATGAAGGTTAATTATGAAGGAAATGTATTTAGCCCTATGGGATGTAGAGCATTCTTACCACCATGGCAGAATGAAAAAGGACAATATCAATTTGAGGGTAGATTTAATATTGGTGCTTGTTCCATAAATCTTCCGCAAATTGCTATCCTTGCCAATGGAGATGAAAATAAATTCTTTGATATATTAAAAAAGAGATTAGAATTAGTCAGAAGAGTAGGAATGATAAGATATGACCATTTGAAAAATGTAACAAGTGATTCTTCACCTATTCACTGGCAACACGGTGCTATTGCAAGACTTGGAAAACATGAATCTATAGAGCCGCTTTTAAAGAATGGTTATAGCACAGTTTCCCTTGGATATATTGGCATTTATGAAGCTACTTTTCTTACAAAGGGAGTTTCACATACTGACCCAAAAGGTTATGAATTTGCTATGAAAATAATGGATTATTTAAATAATGCTGTTCAGTCCTGGACTAAGAAAGATAGCATTAGATTTACTCTATATGCTACACCTGCAGAGAGTTTAACACATAGATTCTGCCAGATTGATAGAGATAGATTTGGTGTTATTGAAAATGTTACTGATAAAGAGTTTTACACTAACTCTTTCCATGTAGATGTTAGAGAAGATATATCTGCTTTTGAAAAATTTACATTTGAATCTAAGTTCCAAGATAGATCAACTGGTGGATGTATTTCTTATGTTGAAATACCTAATATGAACCACAATCTAGCAGCTCTAGAAAGTTTAGTTAAATATATTTATGATAATATACAATATGCAGAATTTAATACAAAAAGCGACTATTGTTCTGAATGCGGTTTTGATGGAGAGATAAAACTTAATGATAATGACCAATGGCAATGTCCACAATGTGGCAATACTGATAAAGCAAGATTAACTGTTGTTAGAAGGACTTGTGGCTATCTTGGTGAAAACTTCTGGAATGAAGGCAGAACCCAAGAAATAAATAATAGAGTGCTTCATATATAATGAGATACGGACAAATAAGAAGATACGATATTGCCAATGGACCTGGAATAAGAACTAGCTTTTTTGTAACTGGTTGTACCCATAGATGCAAAGATTGTTTTAACGAAGAATATCAAGATTTCAATGCTGGAGATATATGGACTGATGAAGATACAAATAGAGTAATTGATTATTTAAATGAAGATGTTGTTGATGGTTTGACAATATTAGGTGGGGAGCCTTTTCAAAATACACTAGATTTAATAGAGATACTAAAGAAAATAAAGACTGAAACTAATAAAGATATCTGGATTTATTCTGGATATACCTATGATGAAATACTAGAGGATAGAAGCAAATATGAGCTACTTGAACTTTGTGATATCCTTGTAGATGGATTGTTTATAAATGAATTAAAAGATTTAAGTTTGCGATTTAGAGGCTCTTCAAATCAACGGATTATAGATATAAAAAAAAGTAGTAAAGAAAATATTATATTATGGGAAGAATAAAAACTGGGATAGCTTTATCCCAGTTTTTTTATACTAATTCTTTTTCATTTATTTCTTCCAATGCCTTTTCTTTTAAAGCCTTTAATAATTTTTCAGGTGTTATAGGTAAATCTCTAATTCTTACCCCTGTAGCATTATATACAGCATCTTGTATTGCTGGTGATGCTGTGTTTGTAACAACTTCTCCAATTGACTTTGCCCCATATGGTCCTGTTGGCTCATAAGATTCTACAAAATCAACTGTTATCTTCTTAACATCTGTTCTCTTAGGAATATTATAGTATTTTAAATCCCCTGTACGAAGTCTTCCTGTTGGTCCAACTTGTACTTCTTCAAAAAGTGCCATTCCTATTCCTTGTAGTGTACCACCTTCAACTTGAGTTTTAGCGAGTGTTGGATTTATCATTGTACCAACATCTAATACAGATACAAAATCTATTACTTCTATAAATCCTGTTTCCATATCCACTTCAACTTCTGCAAATCCACCCATATATGGTGGTGGTGATTTATGTGCTAAATATGAACTTGAAGTTGTCAATTGTTTTTGTGAATAAATAAGCTCATTTGCAAAATCTCCAAGGGATATTTTCTTATCATATCCTTTATAAATTATATATTCTCCATCAAAATCTATCTTTTCACTATCTGTATTAAAATAGATTGCTCCTTCAGAAATTATCAATTCTCTCATTTCATCTGCTGCTTTTTTAACTGCATTTCCTGTTACATAAGTTGTACTTGATGCATACGCTCCACCATCATATGGAGTTGTATCTGTATCTGATGAAACTATGATAATATTTTCAAATGGTATATTTAATGATTCTGCACAGATTTGAGATAATATTGTATCACTACCAGTTCCTATATCTGTTGCTCCAACTAATAATGTAAATGTTCCATCATCACATAGATTTATAGTTGCCTTTGCCATATCTACTCCAGCGATACCAGAACCTTGTCTACCAATTGCCATACCAACACCACGAACTTTATCTCCATTTTCTCTCTTAGGATATTTATTATCCCAATCGATTAATTCTCTTCCTCTTTCCACACATTTATCTAGCGCACAACTTTCCATTATTTCTTTTGGTCCATTGTTTATCACTCCATTGAAGTTGAAGTTTTCTATCTCTTCTCCTTCTTTAACCATATTCTTTTCTCTTAATAGAATTGGATCCATTCCCAATTCTACAGCTAATTCATTTATCACTGATTCTACAGCATAAATTCCTTGAGTTGCACCATAACCTCTAAATGCACCACTTGCTGGTGTGTTTGTATATACAACATCTCCTGTAAATCTAACTGCTTCTGTCCTATTATATAAATCCAATGATTTCATACCAACTTGTAAGAATACTGATGGTCCATGTTCTCCATGTGCACCTGAATCAGATAATCCTTCTATATCTATTGCCTTTATATTTCCTTCTTTATCTGAGCCAATAGTCACATCCATTCTCATCTTATGTCTTGGGCTTCCAGATTCAAAATTTTCTCTTCTTGTATATATTAGCTTAGACGGTTTCTTTGTCATCCAAGTTACAAATGCTACATATATTTCACAATGTATCGTTTGTTTAGCTCCAAATCCTCCTCCTATACGAGGTTTTATAACTCTTACCTTACTTGAAGATATTCCCAATGCTCTAGCTACTATTCTTTTAACATGAAATGGTACTTGTGTTGAACTTACTATAACCAATCTACCATTTTGATCTATACTTGCGGCTGATCTAAAAGTTTCAAGTGGTGTTTGATTATTGGCTTGTGTTCTATATCTTCTTTTTATGACTACTTCTGATTCTTCTAATGCTTTATCAACATCACCTTTAGCTATATCTACTTTCCCATTTATATTATTATCAAAATCACTTCCAACATCTACCTTTACTTCAACTCTGTCCTTATTATGTATAATAGATTTATGTCCTATTGCAGTTTCATAATCCAATACTGGTTCTAATACTTGATATTCTACTTCAATTAATTCCATAGCTTCTTTTGCAATATCTTCGTTTATTGCAACAACTAATGCAACAGGATCTCCTACAAATCTCACATATTCATCTAAGATATATTTATCATACGGTGAAGATTCGGGATAAGCTTGCCCTGCTCTTGTAAAAGGATTTTGTGGTACATCTTTATATGTATATATAGCCTCCACACCAAATAGAGCCTTTGCCTTATCTGTATTTATATTTTTTATTCTTGCAAATGCATGAGGGCTTTTATATAGCTTTATAACTAATGAATGCTCTGATGCTATATCATCTGTATATGCTGGTTTACCAGTTAATATTCCAATACCATCAATTTTAGGTATAGATTGATTTACTATTTTCATTAATTATTACACCTCCAAATATTCCTTTATAACTTTTAATTGTCTAACATAGCCTGTACATCTACAAAGATTCCCTTGGAAATATTCTAAAATCTCATCATCTGTAGGATTTATTATATTTTTTTCTCTTATTTCATTTCCATAACCTATAATTGTCATTATCAGTCCTGGTCCACAATAACCACATTGGTCTACTCCTTCATCTCTTAACATTGTAGCTATTTTTGTTGCCTCTTCTTGTACACCTTCTATTGTTGTTAATTCATGACCTTCTGCCCTTGCTGCTAAATATGAACAAGATGTCTGTACTTTCCCATCAACTAATATTGTACAAGCACCACAAGTCATAGTTTCACAGCCTCTTCTTAGACTTTTATATCCGTATCTTCTAAGAACTTCTAAAATATATTCATGTGGTTCATATTCTATTTCTAAAACTGTATTATTAATATTTATAGTAGATTTCATTTTATTATTTTCTACATTTTTATTATCAACTTTAATCAAAGTTTCCATTATATTACCTCCATTATCGCTCTCTTTACAAGGACTCTTGACATATCTTTTCTATATTCAGATGAGCCTAGATTATTAGTTCCAAATCTTGCATTTTTTTTACTTTTTTCTCCCGCTTCATATGCAATCTCTTCTGTGATTGTTTCCTGTTCATTTAAGAACTTTTCTACTCTTGCCATTCTTCTAGCAACTGCTGGTCTACTTCCAACAGATACCCTAAATCCAAAATCACCCTTTGCTACAGCCACATTTAAGATAGAATAAGACGATGTATTATTTCTAATATACTTATATGATACTTTTATATCTTCTTTTACTATAATTATCTTCTCTAAGATATCTCTATTTTCTTTAGTATCAAATTTTAGTAAAAATTCATCTAATGGTATCTCTCCTGCATTATGTAATACTACTCTACAATCCAATGCCAATAATAATGTTATTAAATCAGAAAATCCATATTTAGAATATACACTTCCCCCAACTGTTACTGTATTTCTAAGTTGAACTCCCACTATACCTTTTAATGCTTCATAAAATACATTTCCAAAGTATTTTTTTAATATCTCATTTGTTTCTAATTCTCTAAATGTTGTCAATGCTCCAATTTCTATTGTATCCTCTTTCTCTTCAATAAATGATAGATTTAAATTATCTATATTAATCATTGTGTTTACTTCTTTAGGCAATAATGTTAAGTAAATACCACCACCTAATAGATAATTGTCCTTATCCATCTGGATTAAATTGTAAGCTTCATCTAAACTACTAGCTTTAAAATAATTGTTCATTTTTTTCATTTAATACACCTCAATTTCATATCTTGTATAATATTTGTCATTTTTAATTCCCTATTTTGTATATTATAAATCATATTCCCTCCTTCTAGATAGAAATATATCCAGCTATGACTCTAATAAGAATAGCGATATGTCAATAATTATGAAGGGCATATTTTTATTATTATGTAATGATTCTATCTCTATATAGTAATTCCTGTTTTAGTATATCATTGTTTTTAATAAATATCTTTGTATATCTTCTACGATTATTTTGTGATTTTTCTATCATTATTAGATTATTTTTGTATGTTATACATGAAAATAAGCTATCAATCAATTGATAGCTTATCTATTATATATTTTATTTTTTATTAATCCTCTATTTTTCTAACTATTCCCATAGGTGTCTGTTCTTTATCTTGACCTAGTGGATTTATTATAAATAATTCTTCGTATAATTCTCTTTTTGTATCTATATTTGATGCACCTAGTACATTTACTCCTCTATAATTTGCATCTATAATAACAATTTCATTTTCATTATTAAACTTTTTCTCTATCTCACCAACTAATATTTGTGGATCTTTTGGTGCAAGTGAAATATGTGTATTATATGGTGGTATTCCATCTGGGTTAGGGCTATCAATTCCTCTAACTTTTGGTCCAGCAACTGTATAGAAGAATCCTTTCTTCCCAAAAGGTCTTGATAATACTGCTAGTACCCCTGCCATTAATATCCTAAAATATCCAACCTCTCTAATAGCAAGTTCCATTGCTGATGGATGATTTAAATTTCCTTCTCTACCAACCTTATTACTTAAAAATACTGCCAATTTAGATGGGTCTATATCATCTGGATTATAAGTACGATATTGTATAATAGATACAACTTTTTCACTTATAAATAATATATCACCTTTTTGTATATGAGGCTTTGCATAAGCTAATAAATCATCAATGGTATCACCCTGCTCTATTATATCCGTCTTTATTGGCATTATTGTATAATCTCCATATGAAGTTTCTCTTTTAATAGTTTTCTCGTTTGACAATTTATTTTCCTCCTCAAAAATATCAATCTATAATATTTATTATACTCCTACAGAGTAAATATTTATTTACAATTTAGTTAAATTTTAAAGGAGAATGAATCTATCTCCTAGAGCTCATTCTCCTTAATTAATATATCATATTTTATTATTTTATGCTATTTATTTGCTGTTTATTTTAAGATTTAATCTGTTTAACATAGTTGCAGCTTCTGCTCTACTAGCATTTTTAGTTGGCATGAAATTACCATTAGTTCCTTTTATAATCTCTGCTTCAATACTGCTTATTGCTCCTTCTTTTGCCCATTCTGCGATCTCAGCACTGTCTTTAAACGCTTTTAATAACTCTTCATTCTCTGATTTTAATTTATTTTCTTCTAAGATTTGTCCTATTATCTTAACAATTTCTTGTCTAGTTATCTTACCATTAGGGTCAAATGTTCCATCTTCTCTTCCATCAATATAACCTTTATTTGAAAGAGCTAATACTTCTTTGTAGAATACATCTGTTTCTTTGATATCAGTAAATTTATTTTCTCCAACTTCTTCAAGTTTTAATAATCTACTTAAGAATGTTGAAAATTCTGCTCTTGTAATATCATTCTCTGGGTTGAACTTATTGTCTTCTGTAGCTACTATAACTTTTTCATTTAATAAATTCTCAATAGCTTCTTTAGCCCATGGGAATTTTTCTAAATCTTCAAATGCAAATTCTTTTTCTTCTACTTCTGGCTTGAAGAATGTGTTAAAATCTTCTACAAAGAATATCTCAACTACTATACCGTCTTCAACTTTTATATCTTTTAATCCAACTTCTGGTAATACATCATTTACTTTTACTAACCAACCACTATTTTTACCTTTTGAAAAAGCAGCTAATTCATTGATTGATGAAATATATCCATCTTTCTCTATATATTTAATCTTCTTATCATCTAAATTTTTCTTTACAAAATCCAATGCTGTTTCATCTTTTTTGTATTCTACAAATTCCGTTTCTAATATTGCTTTTTCTTCTAAACCTTTAACCACTACTTTACCTTTTCCTACATTGTAAAGTGAGTTGAAGTTTTGGATATAGAATAATTCAATCTTATCATCTTTTTTAATTTCTATATCTCCTAAGCCAACTGTTGGAAGTTCTCCATTTACTTTTGTCATCCATCCACTGTATTGACCTTTATCAAATGCTGCTAATCCGTTGATTGATGATAAATATCCACCTGCATCTACATATTCAACTTTGTTTTCATCCATAACTCTTTTAACAAAATCTAATGCATTTTCTTTTTCTTTAAATTCTACATTTTTTAAATCAAGTATTGCTTTTTCTTCTAATCCTGAAATCTTAAATTCTACTGTACTTTGTTTTACCTCTACTTTAGTTTCTTCTGCAAAAACATTTCCATTAAATCCTACAAATGAAAACATCATAACAAAAACTAAGATAAAACTTGATAATCTTTTAATAAATCTTTCCTTATTCATTAAATCCCTCCTAAAATTTTTTGCACTTGGCAAATCTCTTATTTCTTATATAATAATGATAACATATTTTTACAAAAGGTGGGCTATTATGATAAAGATTATTGATGAATTTATTGATTTAATGATGGAAAAATACAATTTAATTTCAGTTATGGTCACTGGCTCTTTTATTACAGGTACTATGATGGAAAATTCAGATATAGATTTGTTTTTTATATCTGAGGATATAGATTTTAGAGGTAGAACATTTTATAAAGATATTGAGTTTGAATATTTTGCCTCAACAGAAGAAAGCTACTATAAAAGATTGGAAAATGATTTAGTATCACAGCAAATATATTCTAAAGGAAAAATACTAAGAGATAAGGATAATATTTTGAAAAATATACAGCTAAAAGCTATAGAAATAGTAAATAACTATAATCCTGTATTAACTGAAAATGATAAAAATGATCTGTCCTTTTATATAGAAACTATGAAGAAAGATGGAGAAGATTTACTTCTAAAAAATAATATCTCCCAATTTAAATATTTTTCAGGAATACATATCCCTAAATTTACAAATATACTTTGCAGAATAAATAAAAAATATCCCCTATATGAAAAATATAGCTTAGATAATTTAAAAGATATTGATATGGAGTTTTATAAACTACTAATTTCATTTTATAATTCAAATGATAATGGTTTACTCAAAATATGGAATAGCATATCTGATTATTTATTAGATAAACTTGGAAATATTGATATTAAAGAATATAAAAGCAGTTGATAGCTGGCAGTAGAGAAAAATAGTGGCTAGTTTACAGTTTTTCTCTCTTAAGCCGAAGCTGCTAATATAAGTATTTGCTTTAATTATTTTTAATTATTAGTTCTAGGATATAAAGTGAATATGATACTTTAATATTACTTGATATTTTACAATAGGATATAAAGTGAATATGATACTTTAATATTACTTGATATTTTACAAGAGGGTGCGAAGGAGGCTTGCGATTCCTCCTCATGCTCCCTCTCGAGCTCTCCCTCCTTACACCTCCCAAACGCTTTTTTGTCTTTACTATCATAGTCTTCTGAGAATATAATAAGTTTGATTTTTAATATACTTATTTTTATATTCCATTCTATTTAATAACTTATACTTATCCATTGTTTACCCAATACCTTAATTATATTTTTGGAATAAATTTTATTTTTATCTTCAGCAAGATATAAAG
>RRZU012954040.1_pt1 | contig 17535 bp, 12 predicted proteins | sample 2165561 | NCBI WGS metagenome assembly RRZU01 (sample SAMN10456909, study PRJNA506462) | wastewater metagenome | isolation source: wastewater sludge | place: USA: Moscow, Idaho | reverse complement strand
CTCTTTTAAAGAAGTTTTTCAAGGCTGTATTTGCTTTTTCATTGTATTTGAATGCTCCAGCCCAGCCTTTGGCAGAACCTAAAACATCCGAATTAGAGAATCCTCCAACGGCTCCAATGAACTGAATGTCTTCCAAAGTTTCACGACCTGAAATTAAATCGGTCATGTGAACATCTTTTACATCAAAACCAGCTAAGAACATCGCATTTGCCATTTCACGCTCTGAGTTGCTTCCTTTTTCACGGATAATAGCTGCTTTTGGTTTCTCGACTGCGCTCGAAGTGATTGGTGCTTTTCCAGTAAAATGTGTTGGAAAAGTATATTGTAAAGCTTGGTTTTTATAATTATCAAAACGCGCTTGAGCCGTTCCATTCTTCGATTGTTTTTGGTCTAATAAGAATGAGGTCTTGAACCAGATGTCTCTGTGTTTTGGAATACTCAATCCACAAGGACCAAAGTTCAACATTTCGTCAGCAGTTACCGTTCCTAATTTATAGAAAGAAACATTATTGGCACTTAATTTATTTTCTAAAGTCGCATCGTCTTTGGCTTGGAACACAATTCCAATATTCTCTGCAAAAAGGTATTTGATAATGTCTTTTTCTTCGAAAACAGAGAAATCTATTTTAGCTCCTAAATTCATATCGGCAAAACACATTTCCAATAAAGTGGTAATCAAACCACCACTTCCAATATCGTGTCCAGCCAGAATTTGATTGTCAAGAATTAATTCTTGCATTGTATTGAACGCTCTTTTGAAAAAAGCAGCATCTTTAATTGTTGGTGCATCTTTTCCAATAGTATTCAAAGTTTGTGCAAACGATGAACCGCCTAATTTGAAATCATCTTGCGATAAATTGATGTAATAAATAGAACCGCCGTCTCTTTGTAAAACGGGTTCTACAACTTTTCTAATATCAGTACAATTTCCACCTGCCGAAATAATTACCGTTCCCGGTGCGATTACTTCATCATTTGGATATTTTTGTTTCATTGAAAGAGAATCTTTTCCGGTTGGAATATTGATTCCCAATTCAATTGCAAAATTGGAACAACTTTCTACTGCTGCGTACAAACGGGCATCTTCTCCTTCGTTTTTACAAGCCCACATCCAGTTAGCAGACAATGAAAGTCCGTCTAATCCATCTTTTATTGGAGCCCAAACAATGTTAGACAATGCTTCAGCAATTGCGGTTCTGCTTCCAGCAACAGGGTCAATTAAGGCCGCAACAGGAGAGTGACCAATTGAAGTGGCAACTCCTTCTATCCCTTGATAATCTAAGGCCATTACACCACAGTTGTTCAATGGCAATTGCAATGGACCGGCGCATTGTTGTTTAGCAACTTTACCACCTACACAACGGTCAACTTTGTTGGTTAACCAGTCTTTACAAGCAACCGCTTCAAGTTGAAGGACTTGCTCTAAATACGTGGAGATATTTCTTATATTGTATTCTAAATCAGTATAGTTTCTAACAATTGTTTGGTCTGTCATCACCACTTTTGGCGAACTTCCAAAAAAGTCTTCCAAAGCAAAATCCATAGGTTTAGCACCTGTTGATTTTGATTCAAAAGTAAAACGGTGGTCTCCGGTTACGTCACCCACTTGGTACATTGGCGCGCGTTCGCGGTTGGCAATTTTTTGTAATAAATCGATGTTTTCTTTAGCAATAACCAATCCCATTCTTTCTTGAGATTCGTTACCGATGATTTCTTTTGCAGAAAGAGTAGGATCTCCCACTGGCAATTTGTCTAAATCAATTAATCCACCCGTATCTTCGACTAATTCCGAAAGACAATTTAAATGTCCACCTGCGCCGTGATCGTGAATGGAAACAATTGGATTAACATCGCTTTCTACCAAACCACGAATGGCATTAGCAGCGCGTTTTTGCATTTCTGGATTCGAACGTTGAATCGCGTTTAATTCAATTCCTGAACTAAAAGCGCCGGTATCTGCTGAGGAAACTGCAGCTCCACCCATTCCGATTCTATAATTTTCACCACCAAGGATTACAATTTTATCTCCGGTTTGTGGTTTTTTCTTAATCGCTTGATCTAATTTTCCGTAACCAATTCCACCTGCTTGCATAATCACTTTGTCGAAACCTAGCTTGCGCGTGTCTTCTTCGTGTTCGAAAGTTAAGATAGAACCTGAAATTAACGGTTGCCCAAATTTATTTCCAAAATCAGAAGCTCCATTTGACGCTTTGATCAAAATATCCATTGGAGTTTGATACAACCATTTTCTTTCGGCCATGCCGTTTTCCCATGGTCTATTATCCTGAGCGTGGTCGAAGGATTCTAAACGAGAATAAGAAGTCATATAAACTGCCGTTCCTGCCATAGGTAATGAACCTTGCCCACCGGCTAAACGGTCACGGATTTCTCCACCAGAACCAGTTGCAGCTCCGTTGAAAGGCTCTACCGTTGTGGGGAAATTATGCGTTTCTGCTTTTAATGAAATAACCGAATCAAATTCTTTTACTTCATAAAAATCAGGTTTGTCAGCACTTTTTGGAGCAAATTGTTGCACACGCGGCCCTTTTACAAAAGCCACATTATCTTTGTAAGCCGAAACAATATCGTTCGGGTTGTCCTGTGATGTTTTCTTGATTAATTTGAATAAAGACGATTCTTTTTCTTTGCCATCAATGATAAATTTTCCGTTGAAAATCTTATGACGACAGTGTTCTGAGTTGGCTTGTGAGAAACCAAAAATTTCAGAATCGGTTAGTTTTCGTCCTAATTTAATCGCTAAATTATCTAAATAGTCTACTTCTTCCGGACTTAAAGCCAGTCCTTCTTGTTTGTTGTAAGCAGCAATATCATCGATGTCCAAAATAGCTTCTGGAAGTATGTTGATCGTGAAAATATCTTGATTCAACTCGGCGTATTTTTGCGAAAGCATCGGGTCAAAATCAGAAAAATCAGCTGCTACTTTTTGAAATTCTTCGATTCTAATGATACCAGATATTCCCATGTTTTGGGTAATTTCTACAGCATTAGTACTCCATGGCGTTATCATGGTGGCGCGAGGACCAACAAAAAAATCCGTCAGTACGGATTTTTCTATTTTATTTGAATCGGCAAAAAGCCAGTTGAGTTTTGAAATGTCTTGAGCTGAAATCCCGACTGAATTCGGGGTGTTTTGCGTTTGTACTGCAAAAACAGTTTTGCTTTGGTTTTCAAAGAAATGGATCATCTTGTGTAGTTTGTTGTATTACGGTGCAAATTTAGTTTAAAAAAATAGTACGAGCAAATGTGAAAAGCAAAGACTTTAAAAAATCATTTTGGGAAAACATTGTTTTGGTACGCGCCCAAATCCGGCGGTAAACTTCTCGTGTTTCCTAAAATATCCAACGGAATAAGATATGCCGAATTCCCTTTAGCGAAAGCAGCCGAAGTTGCGTCAATATTGAATTTGTTCTGTGAGGTATTAAAGAATTTTGGATCCTTGTTCAAAAGTATTGCGTTGTAATGTGCGCTATCTGTATTGAATTGATAGTCAGCATTCGTCGTGAATTGGTTGGATACGTTATCAAATTTAATCAAACAATTATTGAATTGGTATTCAAACGCAGCTCCTGTTTTACGGGTTAAACTCATTTCGTTGGAGTACGACCCATAAATAATACAGTTGTTGAATGTTGCCATAGTTAGTGCTTTCGCTTCTGGAATTGCTCCTGAAATATAGTTGCTAACCAAAACCGCCACTTGTTTTGAACTATTCCAGTTATTGTTGAACGTAGCATGTGTAAACGAATAATTTCCGCCATAAGTACAAGCTAAACTAGCTAAACCAGCATTGTTGATAACTAGGTTTTCGCCATTTATTTTTGCGGTCTGCGCCAAAATTCCGTAGTTGCTACTGTTGTAAATCTGGGTATTTTTGATAGAAACAGTTGTCCCATCATTGTTTTGAATCAACAAGCCAATTGTTGCGTTTTTTATTGTGAGGTGATTTACTTTATTATTCGTGCTGCCATCTGTCAACCAAATAGTGCCCCATTGTCCAGGTACATTTGCAAAACCAGGTTCTAAACGGTCGCCTTCAAAAACAACTTCGTTTTCTAGTTTTTCAGTTGCTGAGGGAGTTCCATTAATATTGATAGAGGCGTTTTTGGCTATAATAAGTCCTGAATTAGCATGAAAATGAACTCTGGTTCCAGCCTCAAAAGTGGCCGTTTTATCCGAAGGAACTGCCGCATAACCATAAATTACGTACGGTTTATCATTGGTAAACTGCAATTCATTTCCGTTTATAGGGTCGTTTTCATCAAGATAAAAACCATCAATTTTTTCGTCTCCAATAGGAAGTGTTTCGGTAGTTCCATCTGCAAAACGTTTTGGATAAAGGAAAATGGCGTCTTGAATAAGGGTTACGAGTTCCACATTTTGAAGATTTTCGCCACTGTCAAACTGAATTTGATCGGTGTATAAAAAATCGGTTGGATTAGCATCAGTGATTGTTGCAGTGGTTTCTATGAAAATATACAAACTGTCTTTCGCTAAAAGAACCACATTGTTAAAAATTTTTCCATTTGTTCCTTGCATTCCATCAACGGTCATTCGGTATTTGGAGTTCAATCCTTTGCCTAATTTAATAGTAGGAATGTTGATGTCTTTTTTACTTTTGTTGTATACTTTGAGTCGGTACGTGCTGGAACCAATGTTTGTAAAAACGGTATCGAGATAAATAGTGTCTTTAGAAAACTCTAAATCGCCTGTACTGGCTACGGTCTCAAAATCAGAACGACAAGAGCTAATAGATAATACTACTCCAATAAAAAACAAGATTATTTTGGGACGCATCGGGTTGATTTTTTTGTAAAAATAGGAAAAATCTATTTCGAAATCAGAATAACAATTGTAATTACTATTTTGTGACTTATCTTTTATTTAATTTTACATTTTTAAAGCCAATAACATGACATTCGACAAAGAAAAAATACTTCAATATTGCAATCAAGTTTCTAAAAATACCTTAATGCAAACCTTAAATATTGAATATACTGATGCAGGAGAAGATTTTTTAGTAGCTACAATGCCCGTGAATTCTTCTGTGCATCAGCCAATGGGATTACTACACGGAGGTGCTTCAGTGGCTTTGGCAGAAAGTGTGGGCAGCGCGGCATCTATGCTATTTGTGAATTCCGAGCTAAGTGAAATTCGCGGTATCGAGATTTCAGCCAATCATTTGAAAGCAAAACGAGACGGAATGGTAACGGCAACGGCAAGAATCGTCCACAAGGGCAGAAGTATTCATCTTTGGGAAATTAAGATTACTGATGAAAACAATGCTCTAATTTCGCTTTGTAAGCTAACAAATATGGTTTTGCCAAGAAGAAAAAGTGGAGATAAATAATGGAAGCAATAGTTGCGAAAGCTAAAAAACAGTTTCAAGAAAAACTTCCTTTTGTATTGTATTGTAAACCCAATTCAAAGGAAATGATTGGTTTTTTTCAGCGAAATGATACGCTATTTCAAGTTGCTGATTTTAATGAAAAAGGATTTGTTTTATCCTCTTTTGATGGAGAAAAAAACTACTTGATTCCTGAAAACGAATCGGAGGTTTTAAAGTTTACTTTGGATAAAAAAGAAAGCCGAGTTTCTCTGAATGAATTTACGGTTGTTGATTTGGTAGCTAAAAGTAATTTTGAAGCTTTAGTCGCCAAAGGGATTCAGTGCATAAAAAACTACGAATTCAACAAAGTAGTGCTATCCCGAAAGGAAACCGTTGCAGTAGCTGATTTTGATCTTCTTTCTGCTTTTGAGAAATTAGTTCAGCTTTATCCATCTACTTTCGTGTATTGTTTTTACCATCCAAAAATTGGAACTTGGTTGGGTGCTACACCGGAGCAATTATTGAAAGCAAACGATACTGTTTTTGAAACGATTTCTTTGGCAGGAACACAGAAAGATATGGGTTCGTCCGAAATTATTTGGGAGAAAAAGGAAAAAGAAGAACAGCAATTTGTAACGGATTATATTGTTTCAAAACTGGAAAGTGTGGCTTCCGAAGTTGTAGTGACGGAGCCTTACAGCATCAAAGCGGGCAGTATCTGGCACATAAGAACGGATATTTCGGGACGTTTGAATTCTGATTCCAGCCTGCAAAAAGTCATTCATTTGTTGCATCCTACGCCAGCCGTTTGTGGGTTGCCAAAAAATAGTGCTAAAGCTTTTATTTTGGAAAATGAACCGCACGACAGGCATTTTTATAGCGGTTTTCTAGGGGAATTGAACAGTAGTTTTTCTACTAATTCCAGGAGTTCTGATTTATTTGTAAATTTGCGGTGTATGCAAATTGAGGATTCAAAGGCTCATTTGTATATGGGTTGCGGCATCACAAAAGATAGTATTCCTGAAAAAGAGTGGGAGGAGAGTGTCAATAAATCAATGACGATAAAAAAGGTCTTGTAAACAAATAATATAAGGTGGCCCATGTAGCCCTAAATACTTTAAAAAAAATAAATAGAAAACAATGAAACTAGATATATTAGCTTTTGGAGCGCATCCTGATGATGTAGAGTTGGGTTGTGCAGGAACCATTTTGAAAGAAATATCCTTAGGAAAGACGGTCGGAATTATTGATTTAACTCGTGGCGAATTAGGAACTCGAGGTTCCGCTGAAATTAGAGATCAGGAAGCGAATGCTGCTGCAAAAATCCTGGGTGTTTCAGCACGGGAAAATTTAGAAATGCGAGATGGTTTTTTTGTTAATGATGAAAAACACCAATTAGAAATCATAAAAATGATTCGCAAGTACCAACCGGAAATTGTTTTGTGTAATGCGACTGAGGATCGTCATATTGACCATGCAAAAGGGAGTAAGCTAGTTTCTGACGCTTGTTTTTTATCAGGATTAATAAAGGTTGAAACCACATTAAAAGGAGAGAAACAAACGGCTTGGCGACCAAAGTTAGTTTACCACTACATACAATGGAAAAATATAGAACCAGATTTTGTAGTTGACATTACAGGTTTCACTGATAAAAAAATAGAATCGATTTTGGCATACAGCTCTCAATTCTATGATGCAAATTCGGATGAACCAGAGTCACCAATAACCAGTAAAAACTTCTTTGAAAGCCTGAATTACCGTTCCAGAGACTTAGGAAGGCTCACGGGAGTAGATCATGCGGAGGGTTTTACAGTAGAAAGATATTTGGCAGTCAATAGCTTAGCCGATTTGATGTGAATTTGATGTAAATTTTTGAAAAAAATATTTGCAGAAGTAAACTTATGTCGTATATTTGCCACCGCTAAGCAAATGGTGGTTGTAGCTCAGTTGGTTAGAGCATCGGTTTGTGGTACCGAGGGTCGCGGGTTCGAGCCCCGTCTCCCACCCAGAAAGCAAAGGCCTTGAAGAAATTCAAGGCTTTTTTTGTGGGGTAAAGTTAAGACTGTTTTGTTTTTAAAGGACACTTCGGAAATCGGATGTGCCAAGTATTCAATCTACTTTTTATCGACAATTGGTCTTTCAGTGCGGTTTGCCAATTCCCAAGCGGTTACAAATGCAAATTGTGCTCTTTTGGTCAACGCATCATATTCAATTTTGTCCGGAGTGTCAGTATGTCTGTGGTAATCCGCATGTACGCCATTGAAAAAGAAAACAGACGGAATTCCGTTTTTTGCAAAATTGTAGTGGTCAGAACGCTCGTAGAAATGATTTGGGTCTTTTGGATCATTAAATTTGTAATCCAAAACCAAATTAGTGTATTTGGCATTTGCAGCAGTACAAATGACATCTAAATCTGTTGATAGTCGGTTTGCACCAATGACATACACGTAATTATTGCTGTCTGCGTGTGCTTCATCACGTCGGCCTATCATATCAATATTGATATTTGCTATTGTATTAGCTAAAGGGAATAAAGGATTTTCGGAGTAATATCTCGAACCATGCAAACCGTGTTCTTCGCCGGTAACATGAAGAAACAATATGGAACGTTTAGGGCCGTGTCCTTCTTTTTTAGCAATTTGGAATGCTTGCGCAATTTCAAGTAAAGCTACGGTTCCTGAGCCATCATCATCAGCACCATTATATATTTTTCCGTCTTTTGTCCCTACATGGTCGTAATGAGCTGAAATCACAAGTACTTCATTTGGTTTTTCAGAACCTTCAATGTAGGCCCAAATGTTTTCAGAATCCGGTAAGTTTTCATTGCGTTTTGCATTTAGGAAAGCAGCCGGAATTTTTTGGTAATAGTTAGAAGCACCAGTTGGAAATGGAATGGTGTGTTTTTTATATTGATTGATGAGGTAAACACCTGCTTTTTTCTGACCAGCAGAGCCCGTTTGGCGCCCTTCCATCTCATCGGAAGCAACAATGTATAGATGTGTTTTTAGTTCGTCAGCTGTGATTGTGTTCATGTATTTTGTAGGGTCAACAGAAGTATGACTAACTTTTTGAGAATTGCAGCTTATGGTTAAACCAAATAGTAAAACTAATAAAGGGATTTTTTTCATTTTTTTAATGTAAATTGATAAAGGTGTAAATGGCGTAAAAGGTTAAGATAATAATGATTAATATGAAGTTAATGAAAAACAATAGGCTACTTTTTAGAAATGAAATAAAGCGAGTTTCCCCATAAAAACGATGGTGCGCGGGAAAGAAATAATAAACCATCCAGCCGATTCCTATGAAATTAATTGTTATTTGGAGGAAAGAAACAAGACTCGATTCTGAAAATAGTGAAAACCCATTGTTAATTAAGAACAGCAGCAAAAATAGCAATAATAAAAAGGAAAAATAATGTAATGTGAAAATACCATGATCAAAGTAGTACCATCGCTTTTTATTGTGGAAAAGCCAAAGAAAAAAAGCAAAGGTTGGCATAAATACAAACAGCACTTTGGGCAAGTTATGGGTAAAGGAGTTTATAAATTTTTCAATAATTTCGCCTTGGGTGTTGTTTTCTTTAACAGTTTGAATTTTTTTATTGATCCAATAACTGAAATCCGATAGCTTCTCTGATTCTGGAGCATGTTTCTGAATAGAGTCTAATTGTTTCACGGATTCGTATCCAAAATTAAATATTTGATTTTCGTCTTTTGAATCAGTTTGACTATTTATAATTGAATCATTTCTGGGCGTATTGTTCTGAAATGATTTGTTTTTTGTGGTAATTACAACTTCTTTTTCAACTTTTTTTTCGGAAGAACTGGTTTCACGCGGGAAAATGGTAATTAATAGAAACGTGATAAAGCTGATGAAGATATAAAGGCGAACTGGAGCCAAATAAGACAATCGTTTTCCGGAAAGGTATTCTTTTGTTAAGGTAGCGGGTTTGAATAAAAGATTTTTTATGGTTCTCCAAAAAGCATTTTCATAATGCGTTAAATCCTCAAAAAAATGGATAAAGAGGTGGTGAAACGTCTTTCTGGTATCCGTGTTTTCTTGTCCGCAATTAGGACAGAATCTATTTGCTGCCACGTATCTGCAGTTCAGACAGGTTTTGTCGTTTCGAATTTTACTTTTGGACATAAAAAAACAGTATAAATTCTAGATTTTTGTTGAATTGTAATATATAAAACTAACAAAAATCTAGAACTTATACCGTTTTAAAAAGTTATTTTTTTAAACTATTTCAAAATTTCTTTTAAGAACGAGCTCATACGTTCCCAAGAGTGCTTTGCCGCTTTTTCATTATAAGCTGCTCCTTTTGAATTGTCGTTTCCTGCTTCAGGCTCTGTAAAAGCATGAACGGAATTTGAGTAATAAATCATTTCCCAATCGGCTTTTGTATCACGCATTTCTTGTTGAAAAGCAGCTATTTCGGTTGCTGGAACATAAGGGTCATCAGCGCCATGTAATACTAAAATTTTTGCTGTAATTGGATTGTTTGCTCTTGCTGTATCACGTCCTAAACCACCGTGAAAAGAAACGACTCCTTGAATTTTCATTCCTGCTCTTGCCGCTTCAAGGGCACCAGTTCCGCCAAAACAGTAACCAATGACAACAATATTATCTGGGTTTGCACCCGCTTTTACTAATTGATCTAAAGCAAGTTGAATTCGCCTTTGATAATCTGCGATATTGCTTTTGTAAAAACTAGATAGCTTTCCAGCTTCTTGGGTGGTTGTAGGGTAATTTCCTTCCCCATAAATATCCGCTACAAATGCATAATACCCCATCTTTGATAGTTTTTCTGCTGATTGTTTGGAATGAGTATCAATTCCTTTCCAAGCGGGAAGAATCAGTATTCCGGGTTTCATTTTGCCTGCTTTTTTAGGAGCAATTTGCAAACCTTTTAATTTTTGATTTCCATCTGTGTAGGGTACTGCTTTCAATTGGGCAACGGCACCAGGAGAAAACAATAGTAACCCTAAAAAGGCAAAAATAATATTTTTCATATTGGAAGTGTTTTGTTTTATAAATAGCTTAATTAATTTGGCTTAAAAGCAAGTCTTTTATTGGTCACAGAAATAGTTTAAAACTATGCACTTTAGTGTATTTCCCTTTCAGGTTCTAAAAAAATTACAGCAGATTCGCAGATTTTTTTTTTTTGAGGTTATAATAAATCTGTGAATCTGCGGTTGATTTTTATTATTATAACAGTGCAGACTTTTTGTTAGTTAAACCAAAACTATGGAGTTTCAGTCCATGGTGTTTTTTTTTTTCAACTAAATATTCGATTCTTATGATGAAATGATGCTATCTATTCACCGGGATGATAGGTCTTTTCGGCATTTTTTTGAACCTCTTCTTTATAAAACAAAACGTCTTTGAATTCTCCTTTTCGGTACATTTCGGCATGGTCGTAAAAATGTTTTGATTTAGGATCACCGCTGTTTCCTGCAGCAAGTAATGATTTTGCTTTTATTTTTGGTCCAAATTCTACTGCACAAACAAAACTGTTTCCGTTCGTTCCGTAGCGTTTTTTAGTGTCTTTTTGATAATTGCTTTTAAAAGCGGGTAAACTTCCCCAAATCGCTGGTCCTAATCCAATAGGTAAGCTTTCCAGTCCATCGTTGTAAATCATAGCGATATCACCGGAAGTTCTTTGGAAACGATTGATTTCTCCCCAAGGAATTTGCCAAGTGCCAAATTTAATTTTCAATTCATTTATAACTATCTGTAGTTGAGGAATCAATTGGTCTGGATCGGCATTTTTTGCAAAATTCAGGGTATTTTCCACTTGGTCCATTTCCCCTTCATTTGTATATACTTTTTGAATAATTGGGTTTAATTTATAGGCCCATTCTATAGCCAAGGTTGTGGCAACAGAGTTTTCTCTGGCGTAATAATCCCAATTTTTCAATAGGGTTATCGGTTCTAATAGTTCAGTATAAAGAGGATCCTCTGTGCTGATATTTTTCTCGAAACTAGAAAGTAACGATGGAAGTAAAAATTCAAAAGCGGTCAATTTTGTGTCATAACCGTCAGCAATTACTTTATCTAAAGTATAGGCATTGCCTTTACTTAATAATCGAACTGCATTTAATCCTCTGAAACTTTCTCCATCTGGTGCCATGTAGGGCAAGTAATTTTCCTCTTTCGGACTATTTGCACCTGCTACCGAATATGGCGTTGAATTGCAGTTTTGTAACCAACCGTTTATAGGATTGTAGGAATGCACCGTTTCTGAAACTTCGTGTAATCCTTTCCATTGTGTCACTGGTGTTGTGCCGTCCATTACTTTGGACCAATTGAAATTTTTGTCTCTAATAGGAATATAATTTCCATGCCAGTAGGCAATATTTCCTTCTTTATCCGCATAAACAGTATTGTTTGAGGTATTGGCTTTCAAATCCATTGCTTTTTTATAGTCCTCAAAACTTTTGGATTTTGTTCTAATCCAACTTTGCTCCAAACTTTTCATCGAACGATTTTTCGATTTTAAGCTAATCCATTTTCCGTCTCTTTTGGCCATTATTGGACCGTGATTGGTAAAATAGGTATTGAATGTTTTAGGAATAAGTTTCCCGTTTTCCAGATACTTGATGGTTATTTTCTTTTCTATAACCGGAACTAATTTGTCGTCGTATTTGTAAAATAGTTTATTGTTTTTGGTTACAATTTCCTCGGCATACATATCGGCTACATCTACATTTGATGAGGTATGCATCCAGCCACAGTTTTCGTTAAACCCTTGGTAAATAAAAAATTGCCCCCAAGTAACTGCTCCGTAGGCATTCAATCCTTCTTCGCTACTCATTTGTATTTCGGGTCTAAAATAAAAGGTGGTGTGCGGATTAATGTACAAGATGGCATTTCCAGACGCCGTTTTTGAAGGCGCAATTGCAAATCCGTTGGAGCCAGTTTGCACGTCTTTTTCCCGTTCTATGTACGCCACTTTATCTGTGTTTCCAGAATAAAAAGATTTCAATTCTCCAGTAGAAAGATCAGCGGTACTTATGGCTCCAATACTGCCATCTGTCCAAAGTAGCGGAAACCAAGGTTCAAAACGAGTCAATAAAGCAGGCTTTACTTCGGGGTGATTGTGCAGGTAAAAGTTGATTCCGTCTGCATAACTGTTTAATAATTTTTTCAACCAAGGAGCTGCTTTTTTATAATCGGCTTTAGCTTCTTCGACATCAATTAAGAGTTTAATTTCTAAATCATTGTACAAAACCGATTTTCCATTGATTTCTGAAAGGCGCCCCAGTTTTTCAATGTAATTCATTTCTACCCGTTTGAAATCATCTTCGCATTGCGCATAGAGCATTCCAAAAACGGCATCAGCATCTGTTTTTCCATACACGTGTGCTATTCCCCAATTGTCCCTGATAATGGTCACTTCTTGTGCGATTTTTTTTAATCTTTCAATTTCTTTAGTAGTTGTGTTTTGTGAAAATACGGGAGAACTAAAACAAAAAACTAAAATGGCTACTAGTATAGGATTGCAAAAACACTTCATTTTTAGTTGGATATTACGTTAGAGACTTACATTTCGCTTAAAAGCGCATCCCAATTCAATTATAGAATCGGTTTTAGCGATACCAGGAATCGTATCTATTTTTTCGTACAGAATTTTTCGCATGTGTTCATGATCTTTGGCTATGATTTTAATATAAAGAGTGAATGACCCAGTGATATAATAGCATTCTGTTATTTCTGGAATATTTTTCAATTCTTCGATAATTCTACCAGAATCTTGATCTTTATTTAAGGTAATTCCAGTAAATGCGCCCCAGTCATAGCCTACTTTTTTTTCATCAATAATTGGTTTTATCCCGGTAAGTATTCCTTGCTCAATCAATCTATTGATACGTTGATGCACCATTGTATTAGATATTTTTAAATTGGTTGCAATGGCAGAGTACGCCATTCTTCCGTCTTTCTCTAGCTCTTTGATAATTTTGATATCGAATTCGTCTACTATCTCCATGTTTTTTTAATTATAAATGATGCTTTAGTATCGGTATAAAAGTACTTATTTTTATTTATTTCGAAATACATCTGTAAATTGAATTGTAGTTTTTGATAAGTGACTTATTTTTAATCAAAAATAATTAATATTTTTAAATAGTATCCTTATTAAAGTCAAAATATTTATTTTTATTGCCTATTTAAAAAAAAACAGTAGTTTTGTAACTTACAGTATTAAAATTAAGATATCATGACACTTAAAACACACAATCTTTCTTCAAAATCGGAAGCGTTTATCACAAAGGAGAACCAATACGGAGCTCACAATTACCATCCCTTACCTGTAGTTTTAGAAAGAGGCGAAGGTGTTTGTGTTTGGGATGTGGATGGGAAAAAATATTTTGATTTTTTATCGGCATATTCCGCCGTAAATCAAGGGCATTGTCATCCAAAAATTGTTGGTGCTATGGTTAAACAAGCACAAACATTGACGTTGACTTCCCGTGCTTTTTATAATGATCAATTAGGGCATTACGAAGAATATGTAACCAAGTATTTTGGTTTTGATAAAGTGCTGCCCATGAATACGGGTGCAGAAGCAGTTGAAACCGCTTTGAAATTATGTAGAAAATGGGCGTATGAGGTAAAAGGAATTCCTGAAAATCAAGCGCAAATTATCGTTTGTGAAAACAATTTTCATGGAAGAACGACAACAATCATTTCGTTTTCAAATGATGAAACGGCCCGTAAAAGTTTTGGACCATTTACCGCCGGTTTTATAAAAATTCCATACGACGATGTTGAAGCATTAGAAAATGTATTAAAATCAACTCCAAATATTGCTGGATTTTTAGTAGAACCTATTCAAGGCGAAGCTGGAGTTTATGTGCCTACCGAAGGATATTTGGCAAAAACGAAAGCACTTTGTGAAGCCCATAATGTTTTGTTTATTGCTGATGAAGTGCAAACAGGAATTGCGCGTACAGGTAAATTATTAGCTGTGAATCATGAAAATGTACAACCCGATATTTTAATTTTAGGGAAAGCTATTTCTGGAGGTGTTTATCCAATTTCGGCAGTTTTAGCGGATGATGCTATTATGAACGTCATTAAACCAGGACAACACGGCTCTACTTTTGGTGGAAACCCAATCGCAGCTGCTGTTGCTATAGCTGCACTTGAAGTAGTGAAAGATGAAAATTTGGCGCAAAATGCGGCGCACTTGGGTGAAGTTTTAAGAACTGGACTCAACGCTATTGCTTCTAAAAATTCATTAATTACATTGGTTAGAGGTAAAGGATTATTGAATGCAATTGTTGTGGATTGTGATGAGGAGTCAGATCTGGCATGGAATATTTGTATGAAATTTAGCGAATACGGTTTATTGGCTAAGCCAACACATGGTAATAAGATCCGTTTGGCACCGCCATTGGTAATTACGGAATCTCAAATACACGAATGTTTGGCTATTATTGAAAGAGCATTAAACGATTTTAGATAATTTGTAACAGAATGGGGAAAGCAATAAAATTAATAAAGAACCGATCCGATATAGGAGCAGGTACAAGAGGTTCCGATTTAGGAATTGATGCTATCGAAATTGCTGCAATTAATAATAACAGCGACTATTTCAATAAATTTGAATTTGAAGATGTAAAAACACACAACGATTCGATATATGATAAAAATCGAAGTTCTTTTGCTAAAAGGATTGAGCATGTTGTTGAGCAATGTACTAGGGTTTGTGATGCGGTCAAGGAAAATTTAGAAGGGAATTATTTTCCAATTGTTTTATCGGGAGATCATTCCTCGGCATTAGGAACATTAAGTGGTGTGAAAGCGGCGTATCCGGAGCAAAATATTGGAGTATTTTGGATAGATGCCCATGCTGATTTGCATTCGCCTTACACGTCGCCATCGGGAAACATTCATGGAATGCCTTTGTCTGCGGCGCTTGGTGATGATAATTTGAGTTGCCAGAATAATGAAGTGGCTCGGGAAACCCAACAACAGTGGGAAAACATGAAAAATATTGGATATAAAGGGCCTAAAGTTTTGGCTGAAAATCTAATTTATTTTGGTGTTCGGGATACCGAAGAAGAGGAAGATAAGCAAATTGAAAAATTGCATATCAAAAATTATAAGGTGGATGAAGTGCGGTACAGAGGATTGAAAACCTGTATCGAGGAAGCCTTGTTGAAACTAACGCATTGTGAAGTGTTGTATATTTCTTTTGATGTGGATGCTATGGATTGTGACATGATTTCCGATGGAACCGGAACACCGGTTCCAAAAGGTTTTGATCAATATGAAATTATAGCGATTATCAATCAGATTGTTAAAACTAAAAAAGTCGTTTGTATTGAATTTGTTGAGGTCAATCCATTATTAGATACCAAAGGAAATAAGATGGCAGAAACTGCTTTTGAGATTTTGGAAGCAATAACCTCAGCACTTATTTTGCCAATCAAATAGTTTCTCTAAAGAACTTTATAATAGTCCGAAATCTAATTTGATTTCGGACTCTCTTATTTTCTAGATTCAACTACTAAACAATGTTTTTGTAAATAATTGAGGTTTAAAAATAAAGTAAGTTCATCGAGTCAAAAAAGATGTTCCCGTCCTACAATTGTTGTTGTTTTTCAAAAATTTAGCAAATTATAAATTTGCAACTTTACAAGTTTTAGTATCTTTGGCTTCCTATGGAGCCAATAAAAATTATAGAATGTCCACGCGATGCGATGCAAGGTATTAAACCATTTATTCCTACAGAAAGAAAAGTGGCTTATATTCAATCGTTATTGCGTGTAGGTTTTGATACTATTGATTTTGGAAGTTTTGTTTCGCCCAAAGCTATTCCGCAAATGCAGGATACAGCCGAAGTCCTCGCGCGACTTGATTTATCTCAAACCCGAAGCAAGTTATTAGCAATTATTGCCAATACGCAAGGTGCAAGGCTAGCTTCTGTACATTCTGAAATACAATATTTAGGCTTTCCATTTTCTATTTCTGAGAATTTCCAAATGCGGAATACCCATAAAACCATTGCTGAATCATTAATCACACTTCAAGAAATTCTGGAAATTGCTGATAAAAGCAACAAAGAAGTAGTGGCGTATTTATCAATGGGTTTTGGAAATCCTTATGGAGATCCTTGGAGTGTTGAAATAGTAGGAGAGTGGACTGAAAAAATGGCCGCAATGGGAGTAAAAATCCTGTCGCTTTCAGACACTATAGGCAGTTCTACTCCTGATGTAATCTCCTATTTGTTTTCGAATTTAATTCCAAAATATCCTGAAATAGAATTTGGAGCACATCTTCACACCACACCAAATAAATGGTTTGAGAAAATAGATGCTGCTTACAAGGCGGGATGCCGTCGTTTTGATGGTGCCATTCAGGGTTTTGGCGGTTGTCCAATGGCTACTGATGATCTAACTGGCAATATGCCCACGGAAAAATTATTATCCTATTTTACGGCGCAAAAGGAGTTTACAAATATAAGTCCAATGAGTTTTGAAAGTGCCTATAATGAAGCCTCGAAGTTGTTTGGAGAATTTCATTAGAACGCAAACAAACAAAATATAACGAAATTATTTACTTGGTTAATCCTAGGTATGATGCGGATTCGATAGTTATAGTATTCTAAAAAAATCACTTTAAATGTATGAAATAATGAAATTACCTGTTTTAAATAGAGTTTTAGGTTTGTCATTACTATTGTTGTTTTCTTTTTCATGTGCAAGTGATTTAGATTATAATCAAGTGAATGATTTAAAACTGGAGCCTGTTTTTGTGGCTAACTTAGCGTATTTTGATATTCCAGCAAATGGATTTGTGACAAATGGAGTAGAGCAAAACCTGATTTTTGATACTGCGGATGTTGATGTATTCAAGGATAATTTTTTTAGAGATAATTTGAAAAAAGTGGAATTTCTGTTTGAAATGGAAAACACCATAAATAGAGCGTATTTAGTAAATTTAGTATTTTTGGACAATAACAATCAATCACTTCACACTATAAATTTGACTATTCTAGCGTATGTGGGTTTGGAAAATAAAGTGACGAAGACTGAAACATTTGAAAATGCCCAACTTGATTTATTAAAAAGAACAACAAAAATTGCTTTTACATTGACTATGTTGTCGGGCACTCCATTGAACCAGAGTAGTCCAGGTCGATTAAAACTGCGTTCTGGTATAACCGCTTATTT
>RRZU010017236.1_pt1 | contig 17535 bp, 15 predicted proteins | sample 2165561 | NCBI WGS metagenome assembly RRZU01 (sample SAMN10456909, study PRJNA506462) | wastewater metagenome | isolation source: wastewater sludge | place: USA: Moscow, Idaho | reverse complement strand
GGTCGGTCGCTTCGACTTAAGTAGATTATTGTTCAGCTCTTAATCTACAACACAATTATACTAGACGGTTCCCCTTATCTAGCAACCTATATCTTTATCAATCCAGTATTAGTACTTATTACTAATTTAAAAACCTCTGTTTTATATCTTAACTGGTAAATCTATAGGGGTGTTCTTGCTACTACATAAATAGTAGAACGGGCATCTCCAAGGTGAATCGTACCACATACACATCCTCACACCTTGCTGATTTGGTATCTTATTTGGCTATGATTATTTTCGGTGAGTTCATTCTCACCTCATGTAAGTATTACATTTATTGTAAGATCTCGGCTTTCTGTGCAGTCCTTAAACTCTACCACTTAATAATAGTTTTATTTGGACAATATTTTATTCTCAACATTTAAGTTGCTTTTTTGAAATTAGAATAAGGTTGATTTTATTTGTGATTTATGTTATAATGCTTTCACTTTTTTAGCAATTCTTGTAGTCGCCAAACTAACAGGTAAAGAATTGCTAGGAACCTCCTTTTTTAAACTTCAAAATATTCTCCAACAATAAAGTGGCTTTATATCTTTAAATTTAATTATTATAAAATTAGTAATAAAATAGAGTGCTTATTTGGCGTTTACTCACCCATTAAAATACTTAGAGCTTAGGCAAATTTATCGGGCGATAAATCTGTCTAAGCAGATGTGAGCTTGCCAAAGCTCTAAATATTTATATAAGTATATATAGATTTAGAAACAATGTAAATATAATGAATTTAGCGAAAATATCGTTACAATATGTATTAAAGAATATTAGAATGACATAGGGAATCAAATATACATAGAAATTTTAAGCACATAGCTTAAATTAATATATTAATTATAAATTTTAATATTAAATTAATAATTTATTTTAATTTAGAGTATTAAGGTATTATAAAATTAAAAACTCAGCAAAACTAATAAAAGACTAACTTTAAAAAACTAAACTATTTTTATCATATTAATTATTTAAAAGATAAATAAAACACTGAATAATATATTTTTTGTATTAGGAATAAAAACTTTATAAAATAATCTTAGCATTGAAATTTTATTTATTTTTTTACAAGAGAGGTGTGAAATAGGTGTGAAAGTAAAAAATAGAAAAACTTTAAAAGTTCTAGAAGTACCATGATTACGTGGCGACCCCAGCATGATTCGAACATGCGTCACTAGGAGGAAATCCTAGGGTCCTTGGCCACTAGACGACAGGGTCTTTAAAAAGAAAATGGATTATAGTTTAGTTTCGGTTTTGTTTTGCTTAAAATTAAAAGATATAAACAGTCTACCTTATTCTTGTTAAACTATTTTTACCAATTTTATAAATTCTTGAAGATGTTGTTTCAAAAAAACCCAGATTATTTATCACTTCCACATCTGAATTATTTATAGCATATTCATATTGAAAATTTTCTTTTGTTTTATTAGCAGATGTTGAAGAAAGAATCTTGAATTTTTTTATAAAATCAAAGAAATGTGATTCTTTAGATATCACTCTAAATGATGATAAATTTGGATAAATGAATGTAGATTTTTTACTATTTCTAACTAATTTATTATATTTTTTAGGAATTCTTGTAAATTCTTTTAAAGTATTAAAACTATCAACTGTTTTAAGATTTTTTTGATTTTTATCTCTTTGTTTGGTAGCTGAAAGTTTCTCATCATTAATTGATGAGAAACCAACAGTGGTATCAGTTTGTACCAGGTACACCAAATTAGGATTCATTAGTAATTTAAATATTCTTGAATCGATTTAGGAGTTGAAACATCAGAAGTTTTTAACTCTTTAATTGCATCTGCAGCAGCAAAAGCAGCAGCAACAGTTGTAAAATAAGGCACACTCATTCTTAAAACTGCTCTTCTAATTTCTTTACCATCATCTTTAGAACTTTCTTGCTCACCACTTGTATTTATAGCCATTGCTATATCACCATTTGTTAAAAGATCAGTAATATTTGGTCTCCCTTCACTTACTTTTAACACTTTCTCACAAGCAATACCAGCTTCAGTAATAATTTTCTCTGTTCCACCAGTCGCAGCAATAGTAAATCCACTTTCAACTAAACTTTTTGCAATAGTTGCAGCAAAAGGTTTATCTAAATCACATAAAGATATAAATACTTTTCCTGATTTAGGAAGTGAGTTTTTAGCTGCACTTTGAGATTTTGCAAATGCCATAGCAAAGTTTGAAGCAATACCCATAACTTCACCTGTACTTTTCATCTCTGGACTTAAAAGTAAATCTGCTCCTACAAGTTTATTAAATGGGAAAACAGATTCTTTAACAGCTACGTGATCTTTTAATCTTGGTTTTAAGACACCGTTATCTTCATATACGATATTTCTATCATATACTTTAAGAGCATCTCTTAAACTTTCTCCCCACATAACTCTAGTTGCAACTTTTGCTAAAGGCATACCTGTCGCTTTAGATACAAAAGGAACTGTTCTAGATGCTCTTGGATTTACTTCAATTAAGTAAATTTGCCCTTTATGAATAGCATATTGAACATTCATTAACCCAACTACACCTAATCCTAAAGCCATCTCTTTTGTTTTTGTTTCTAACTCTTTAATTAAATTATCTTCTATACTAATTGGAGGTAATGAACAAGCTGAGTCACCTGAATGAATACCTGCTTCTTCGATATGTTGCATGATTCCACCAATATAAGCCTCTTTACCATCACAAATACAATCAACATCAAGCTCAATTGCTCTATCTAAGAATTTGTCAATTAAAACAGGAGCATCATTTGAAACAGAAACTGCTTCATCCATATATTGTTTTAACTCTTCAGTAGAATAAACTATTTTCATTCCTCTTCCACCAAGAACAAATGAAGGTCTAACTAATACTGGATATCCAATTTTTTCAGCTATTTTTATAGCTTCATCTAATTTAACTGCTGTTCCATTTTCTGGTTGTAAAAGACCGATTTTTTCAACAAAAGCAGAGAATTTTTTTCTATCTTCAGCAAGATCAATTACATCAGCAGTTGTTCCAATAATTTTCGCTCCAGCTTTTGTTAAAACTTGCGCTAATTTTAAAGGAGTTTGTCCACCAAAATGAACAATAACACCATCTGGTTGCTCTTTTTCAATTACACTTCTAACATGTTCAAAATCAATTGGTTCAAAATATAAAACATCTGATGTATCATAATCTGTACTTACAGTTTCTGGATTACAGTTATACATAATTGTTTTTACACCCATTTCAGCTAATGCAAAACTTGCATGTACACAACAATAATCAAATTCAATTCCTTGACCAATTCTATTTGGTCCACCACCAATGATCATAACTTTTTTCTCATTCGATTTAGGAGTTTCTACTTTTGGTAATTTTGAAATATTAGTAGTTGAATATAAATATTGATTTAAAGCTTTAAATTCTCCAGCACAAGTATCAACTTCATTATATTCAAAATCTATATCTAAAGCTTTTCTCGCATTATATACATCTTCTTCAGTTTTTCCTATAATATTTGCAATAAATTTATCACTAAATCCATTTGCTTTTACTTTTCTAAGAAGTTCTTCATCTTTTAAAATAGCTGGAGTCATTGCTAACTCTAGTTCGTATAATTCTCTAAATTTTGCTAAGAACCATGGATCAATTTTTGATAATTCAAAAATATCATCATTTGTAAGACCTTGTCTCATACCATCCATTAAGTATTGAAGTCTCTTATCATTCGGTCTTCTTATCTCTTTTTTAATTAAGTCTAAATCTGTTGTAATGCTATCAAATCCACAAATTCCTGTTTCTAGTGAACAATAAGCTTTTTGGATAGTCTCATTAAAGTTTCTTCCTATAGACATAACTTCACCAACACTTTTCATAGAAGTTGTTAGAGTTGAATTTGCTTTTGGGAATTTTTCAAATGTAAATCTAGGAACTTTAGCAACTATATAGTCAACCGCAGGCTCAAAACTTGCAAGTGTTCCAGTCATATCATTTGTAATCTCATCAAGTGTGAATCCAACTGCAAGAAGTGTTGATACTTTTGCTATTGGGTAACCTGTAGCTTTAGATGCAAGTGCAGAACTTCTACTAACTCTTGGATTCATCTCAATAACAATCATTCTTCCAGTTTTTGGACACATTGCAAACTGAACATTTGATCCACCACTATTTACTCCAACTTCTCTTAAAATTGCAAAAGAAGCTTCTCTCATTACTGCATATTCTTTATCTGTTAAAGTAAGTGCAGGTGCAATTGTAATACTATCTCCTGTATGAACTCCCATAGGGTCTAAGTTTTCAATAGAACATACTACTATACAATTATCATTAGTATCTCGTATAATTTCCATCTCATATTCTTTCCAACCTAAAACTGATTCTAATATCTCAATTTCGTTTATTGGAGAAGCGTCAAGCCCCGCTTGTGCTAAAGCTTTAAATTCTTCCATATTATAAGCAACTCCACTTCCTGCACCTGCAAGAGTAAATGAAGCTCTACTAATTACTGGAAAACCAATCTCTTTAGCAACTCTTATAGCTTCTTCAAGACTATATGCATTTTCACTTCTAGGTAAATCTAATCCTATTCTCTTCATACATTCAGTAAAAAGATGTCTATCTTCACCTCTTTTAATAGCTTCTGGATGAACTCCTAAAAATTTAATTCCTTCTAAAAGACCTTTTGAATACATAGAAGTTGCAACATTTAACGCTGTTTGTCCACCCATAGTTGGAAGGATTGCATCAATATTCTCTTTTTTAATGATATTAAGAACAACCTCTTCTGTAATTGGCTCAATATAAGTCTTATCAGCAAACTCTGGATCTGTCATGATAGTTGCAGGATTTGAGTTTACTAATATAACTCTATATCCTAGCTCTTTTAAAGTTTTTGTTGCTTGTGTACCTGAATAATCAAACTCACACGCTTGCCCTATAACAATTGGTCCTGAACCAATTAACAAAATGTTTTTTATATCTTCTCTTTTTGGCATAACTTTCCTTTCGCTGATTTAAAAATTTGGCAAGTTTATCTAAAAAGTACTTAAGTTTTTGTTAGATTAGTAATTAAAATGTGATAATTTGATATAAGTTTGTAAAAAAAGAATTAAAAAGGACAAAATTCAGCTTCTTTTAATAAAAAAAAGCTGAATAATAATTAAAAAATTATTATATATCTATTTTGGTAAATTAAATTTTTTAATTCCTAAATTTCCATTTTTATCAAAATATAAATAATGCAATATATCTTTTTGAACTTCCAGTCCTGCTAAAAATCTAATCGCAATATTTGCTTGAAGAGATGCTATATTCATAACAATTGGACAAGCAATACCATTTGGTTTTCTATTTGTTATTTGAAAAACAGCTTCATAACTTGATTTTTCAAATAAACAAACTTGTCCATGAAATTCTTCAACACTTCCATAAAGCCAAATTTGATTATTTTTTTGACACCATGAATTTATTGCAGCTCTTGTAGGAAGATTATCTGTTGCATCGATTACTAAATCAAATTTTAAATCTCTTTTAGAAAATTCATCAAAACTCTCAACATAAGCAGTTGCTTTTGTAAAAGGACATCTACTTTCAATCAATTCTTTTAAAACAATTGATTTATGTTTTCCCTCATCAGAGACTTTAAAAGCTATTTGTCTATGAATATTACTAACACTTACCGTATCAAAGTCAACTAGCGCAAATTCTCCAATACCACTAGCTCCTAGTGCAAATCCCAAGCTACTTCCTAATCCACCACTTCCAATAATTGCAACTTTTTTATTTTGAAGAGATTTTTGAGTATCTTCTCCCCAAAGATTTATTTGTCTATTAAAATATTCATTAAAATTTATCATATTGATACCTTTATTAGTAAAAATTATTATTTTTATTTGTTTAGTTAATAATAGCTTATTTTATAGAAAAATAAGAGTATTTAGCTCTTATTTTGTGTAGTAAAAACTAATTTTGCTTCTTCTAGTAATTTTTGAGCAACTTCTAGTTCTTTTAGACCTTCATTATATAATTTTAGAGAATCACTTAAAGTAATATCATTTTTTGTAAGCTTTTCTAAAATTTCTTTTGCTTTTACTATTTTTTCTTCAAAATTTAAAGTTTCTTCATTATTTTTTTCCATTTTAATCCTTTAATACATTTTTTACATGCTCTTCAAATTTTTCAACTTCAACTAAAAAAGAGTCATGCCCACTAGAACTATCTACAAGTTTGAATGTAACTTGTTCCTTTTTACCAATTTTTATCATGATATCTTTAATCTGTTCCATCTCTTCAGGGAAAAACAACATATCGTCTTTAAAAGCAATTAAATGAAGTTTTCCTTCAATTTTCGTAAAAGATTCTTCTAGGCTATCTTTATTTCTTCCTGCATCAAAAATATTAATTGTTTTACATATATATAAATATGATAATGGATCAAAAAATTTTGGAAAACTATAAGAATTATGTTCTAAATATTTTTCTATTTCAAATCTACCAAATAGCTCATAAAGCCCATCTGTTTCAACATAATCTCTTGAAAATTTTCTATTAAATAAATCTGGACTTAAATAAGCAATCAATCCAGCCATTCTACCAATAGCTAATCCTACAAGACCATTTGCTCTTAAATCTTCTTTATCATACTCACCATTTTTAAATGCTTTATCATGTCTAATTGCTTCTATTCCTATCTTATTTAAAGCTATTACCCAAGGTCTTGTATATGCTGTACATGCCATTGCAATGTAGTGTTTTGCAAAAGTTGGATGTTCTATTGCATAACACAAAGTTTGCATTCCTCCCATACTTCCACCAATTACTGCAACTGCATTATTTATTCCTAGTTTTTTATAAAGTTTCATTTGTGCATTAACTATATCTGAGATTGTTAAAACAGGAAATTTCAATCTATACTCTTTTTTTGTTGATGGATTAATACTTAAAGGAGATGTCGAACCATAAGAACTTCCTATGTTATTTGAACAAATAACAAAATATTTATTTGTATCAATAGTTTTTCCATCTCCTATAAATTTATCCCACCAACCTGCTTTTGCTTCTTTTTCATATCTTCCTGCAGCATGATGACTACCTGATAAAGCATGACAAATAATAATTACATTTGATTTATCTTCATTTAGTGTTCCATAAGTCTCGTAAACTATTTCAAACTCTTCAAGTAATCTTCCACTCTCAAGATATAACGGTTCATTAAATTTCTCTATTTTTGTCTCTATTTTCAAAATATTTTCCGGTTTACACAAATTTTCAATAATAAAGTCTATCTAAACTAAAATAAAAAAGCCTTTTAGTGACATAAATGTTTAAAAATAATCATTTTAAAGAATTATATTAATAATTAAAAGTAATTTTTAATATAATGTTTAAAAATTTATAAAAGGATATGTTTTGAGTAAAATAAAAGAACTAGAAGTACTTTTAAAAACAGATGTTTTAATAGAAGTAGAAGAAGAGATAGTTGCAATAGAAAAACTTTTAGAAAAAAATAGTAGTAATAAAAATTTGAAAATAGAACTAGAATATATGCAAGATGTTAAAAAGTTTTATAATGAAGCACTAAATCAAATAGATAAAGGTCTATTAACTGAGGAAGAGGCTAATAATATTCTTTTAGATCTTGAAGATATGAGAGAAGATGATGAGGATGAAATATAGATATGTTTGAATTAGAAACTTATAGTTTAGTAAATATTTTAGGTTTAGCCTTAGGTATAATTTTTGGATTTATTGCTCAAAAAAACCAGTTTTGTTTTAGTGGAAGTATAAAAGATTTTTTACAAATAAAATCTACAAAAAGAGCAGCAAGTGTAATTATGGCAATGATTGTTGCAGTAATTTCTACACAAATTATTTCAAATTATTTTGAAATTGATTTAACACAAAGTGCTTATTTCAAAAAAGATATTAACTATTTTGCAATTATAGTTGGTGGAGCTTTATTTGGTGCAGGGATGATGATTGCTGATGGTTGTAGTAGTAGAAGCATAGTAAAATTTGCCCAAGGTGATTCAAATGCTTTAATTACATTAATTTTTATAGCAATTTTTGCATATGCTACAACAAAAGGAGTATTATTTGAGATTATAAATCCATTTATAAATAATCCTACATTAATAGAAATATCTAAAACTATAGATAATTTTCAACTAAACATTTATGTAGTATTGGCTGTATTATTTGTACTTTTATATACATTTACAAAAAAAGTAAAAAGAGTATTTAGCTTATATGATGGAGTAATAGTAGGTCTATTAATAGGTGCTGCTTGGTTTGTTACTGGTTACATTGGTTCTGAAAGTATGGAAAAAGAGATACAAGTTCAAGCTATAAGCTTTGTATATCCTAGTGCAAAAACACTTGAACTTTTTACATATTATCAAGTAAATGAGTTTAGTTTTGGTGTTTGTTTGGTTATTGGTGCACTTGTTGGAACTTTTGTTTCGACTTTATTTAATAAAAAATATAGTTTTGGTTGTACAGCAAACAAAAATATTAATAAAGTAAAATATAATATGATTGGTGGAGCAATGATGGGTGTTGGTGGAATTATGGCTATAGGATGTACTGTTGGACAAGGGCTAAGCGGCCTTTCTACTTTGGTATTTAGTTCATTTTTAGCAATAATATCTATTTTTGTATCTGGTTATTTTACTGGTAAATACTTACTTAAAAAAGATAAACTAGCTATGTGTTTCATTTTTGAATGGGAAGATGAAAACAAGAAAAAATCTAAACAGATAGATTTCCAAATATAAGAAGAGTTGTAAAACTCTTCTTATAAAGATTATTTTAAAGCGTATTGAATTTTATAGTCTCTCATAAGAGGTGGAGTGTCTAAATAGTTTTCACTATCAATTGGAACAGATTTTTGTTCAGTCTCATCAGTATTTTCAACTTGATCTCTATCTTCATTTTTTGAATCAAATCCAGTTGCTATAATAGTAACTTTAATTTCATCATTTTCTAAAGTTTTATCAGTTGTCGTTCCAAAAATAATATCAGCATTTTGATCTAATTTATCATGAATTGTACTCATAACACTTGATATTGCAAAAAGTGTTATATTTGGACTCATACTAAAATGTATTAAAATCCCTTTTGCTCCTTCTAATGGAACCTTATCTAAAAGTGGAGAGTTTATTGCATTATCAAGTGCATCTTGAACTGAATTTTCCCCTTTTCCTTTTCCAATACCCATTAGAGCAATACCTTTATGCTTCATAATTGTTTTAACATCAGCAAAGTCAGTATTAATATCAGAATGTCCTGGATTTAAGATAACTTCACTCATTCCAATTACTGCTTGATATAGAACATTATCAACTATTTTAAATGAATTTTTGAAAGTTAATCCAACATCAACAATTTCATTTAACTTTTCATTTGGAATTACTATTAAAGAGTCACTAACTTTTTTTAATTCTTCTAATCCTAAATTAGCTAAACCCGCTCTTTTTTTACCTTCCCAAGCAAATGGTTTAGTAACTACAGAAACTGTAAGTGCACCAACATCTTTTGCTGCTTTTGCAATAATTGCAGCAGCACCTGTTCCAGTTCCTCCACCAAGTCCAGAAGCTACAAAAACTATCTCTGTTCCTTCTAAAACAGATTTAATCTCTTCATAACTCTCTATTGCAGCATCTCTTCCAACTTCAGGATTCATACCTGCTCCAAAACCTTTTGTAAGTTTTGGTCCTAGTTCAATTTTTTTAGGTGCTTTTGAAGAATGAAGTGATTGAAGATCTGTATTTGCGACAATTAAATCAATTTTATGAGAACCTTCTTCTATCATGTGGTTTACCATATTACAACCACCTCCACCAACTCCAATAACTGCAATTTTTGGTTGGTTATTTGATAAAACTCTTGTTGGCATCTGTTCTGTTACTTTTATTTCAGCTGTTCCAAATAAGTTGCTATTTTCCATTAAAACCACTCCGTTACTTTTTTAAATAATTTTCCAATTCCCTCTTTTTTCTTCTCTTTTACAAGATGAGTTAAATCCATTCCACCACTCTCTTTTATTTGATAAGAGTCTGTTTTTTGCTCCATAACTTTGTTAGCCATATTTTGCATATTAATAATATCCATAGCTCTTTCTTTTTGAATAGGTCTAACTAATTTCTTACTTGAATCTAATTGATAACTTCTATTTTTTCCTAAAGAATATTCTAAAAGTCCAACTATTGTAGACATATATGCTTCGTCAAAATTTACATCAAAACTATTTATTATTGGTTTTGGAGCAGAAACACTAATAGGAATTCCTTCAAAAACTTTTCTAGCTAAATCTTTTATTCCATCAAGATACGTCATTCCTCCAGTTAGTACTATTCCTGAACCTGTACTATCTAAAAGTGCATTCTTTTTTAACTTCTTTTTAACTAACACTAAAACTTCTTCAACTCTAGCGTGAATTATTGTTTGAATAGAATCTAACCCTATTTCTGATGTACTGTTTTCATCACCAATTCTAGGAGTTTTAACTTTTCTATCTTCTAATTCATTATTTTCAGAATAATTTTTTATTAAAGAGCCATACTCTAATTTTATATTTTCAGCTGCACTTGGTGGTGTATGAAGCATAATAGATAAATCTGTCGTAATATGATTTGAACCAACAGGAATAAATCCATTATAAACTATAGAATTCCCTTTAAAATATACAAACTCAGTTGCTGTTGAACCTAAATTTACTACTACTGCTCCAAATTTCTTTTGTTGTTCATCTAAAACCGCTAATGCTGAAGCATAAGAATCCAAAACAAATTTTACATTATCAATACCAGAAGTTTTTAAAGCTGATTTTATATTTGTTAAAGCTGTTCTTTTTGACATTACAATATTTACTGAAACTTCTAATCTTGTTCCATTCATATTTAATGGATTATCAACCTCTACACTATCATCTACTTTAAAAAACATAGGAATTACATGAACAACTTCATAATCTGGAACTATTGTTGCATTATAAAGTGCCATTTGCATAACTTGATTAATTTCTGTTTCAGAGATAAGACCATTTGGAACATTTACAGAACCTGTACTTCTATGACTTTTTGAATAAGCTCCTGAAACAGAAACTACAGTCGTATCTACTTGTTCATTTGTTGATTTTTTTGCCATATCAACAGCATCTTTTATAGATTTAGAGGCATCTTCAATATTTATTATTAAACCTTTATTTATACCATTACTAACTTGAATTCCTGTACCTAAGATACTTATATTATTTTCATTATCATGTTTTGCAATAACAGTAGTAATAGCAGAAGAGCCTAAATCAATCGCTAAAATATTATTCAATGTCACTCCTTTGTTTGTATTGATGTTTTAATTGGATAAATTGTTTCTAATTTTTTTAATAAATTGTTTATTAAATCACCTTCTTGAACTTGAATCACAGCATTCTTAACTAATTCATCTTTAGACTTGTCATAAGTAGCCATTTTAGAATTATTTATTCTATATAAAACTGCTTTATCATCAAGTCTTATAACACCTTCTTTTTTAGTTGATGAAAATAATTGATTTAAGAAAGTTGCAGCTTCTTGCTGACCAAGATTAGGTATTTTAGAGATAGATTCTCTAGTAACATCATTAATATTGTCCCCCACAAATCCACTTAACATACTATTTGCTGTTTCATCTAATTTTTTTGATTTTAATTCTCTTTGGAAATCTAAAGTAACTTTATCTTTTGCTTCTTCAAAACTAAGAGGAGCCGAAGGTTTTTTATTTACTAATTTAACTATATAGTAATTTTTATTTTCAAAAAATGGTTTAACAACTTCACCATTTTTAACTTCATCTATTTTCTCAATATTTTCAGCTACAAAAGGAAGTTTAGATTGTGCAAAACTCTCAGATTTGTCAAATTTTTCTTCATCTTTTTTAAGTTTTAAGAATAAGCTCAAAGCTTCTTTTTTTGTGAATTTTTCATCTAAATCTGCAATTACTTGTTCTTTTGCTTCTTCAAAAGTTTTTATTCTTCCATCTTCAAATTTATAATCTGATTTAAATTTATCGTATTGTGTTTTAATTTCCTCTTCACTTGGGTTTGAGGAAATTAAAGGAATAGTTTTGATTTCTAAATCATAAACTATCTCACTCATATACTTACTTTTGTTAGCTTCATGATAAGATTTTATCTCTTCGTCTTTCACATCTACTTTCATATCGTTTAAAGATAAAATTTTAATTGTAATATCATCTTGAATAAATAATAATTTACTAATATTTTCAATTTCATTTTGAGTAGGATTTAAAGTAAATAACTCTTGAGTTTTTTGAAGTAGAATAGAATTTTTTAAACTATCTTCAAAATCTTTTGGTGTTAATTTATTTTGATTTAAAACGTTAACATATAAATCTTTATCAAATTTTCCATTTTTTTGGAAAACTTCATATTTTAAAAGTTCTCTTGCTACTTCTTCATCTGTTACAGTAAATCCAACAGAATCACCATAAGCCATAACAAGATTTTTTTCTAAAACTTTTTTAAATGCAATATCTTCTAATCTTAATTGTTGAGCTAACTCTTTAGAAAACATAGGACCAAACATTCTTGAATATTCACCATAAAGATTTGAGTACTCTTGTTGATACTCTTCAACAGTCACTTCTTTATTACCAACTGTTGCTACAACTCCACCTTTAGATCCATAATCATAAGACCCCCAACCTACAAATCCAGCTCCAACAAATGCTATTGTACTAATCCAAATAGTAATAACGAGCCATTTTTTATGCCTTTGCATCCAAGTTATCATAAAATCAAATCCTCTTTAAATTTTTTAGAGGATATGTTACAAAAATATTGCTTTTATGTTATTTAAATAGAAATATCTATAATATTGTTTGGATGTGCAATTTTAAAATTTTCATCATTTTTACTCAATAAATCGTTGATTATTGATTCTCTAATTGTAACCTCAATTTTTTTGCAAGCGCTTTTAAAAGCTTCTTCTTCTCCTACAATAAAACACATTCTTTTTGCTCTTGTAATTGCTGTATACAATAACTTTGTATTATGCATTATGTAGTGAGAAAATGTCATAGGAATAAGTGCATTTTCGTACTCCATTCCTTGAGTTTTATGAATTGTTAAACAATATGCTAAATTTAAAAGAGTATGAATATTATCAAAATCATAAAAAACTACCATATCATCATTTGGATATAGTACTACACATTTTTGTTCATCAAAATCAAATTTTATTATCAATCCTAATTGACCATTATAAACTCTTCTTTCCATAAAATCACTAGAATTTGATTTATACATACTCATAGTTTGAGCTTTCATATTTTCATTTTTTATATGAATAACTTTATCTGTTAACTTATACTCAAAATCTTTTATTTTAAGACTTTTTGATTTTGTATGATTAAAAAGTCTTTGAAGTTCAACATTTAAATTTTCAACACCTAAAACTCCTCCTTTCATAGGAGTAATTACTTGAAACAAAGTTAATGCTTTTCCAATATTTTTATCTTTTATAAAATCATAATAGTTTTGAATATAATCACTTGCTATATTTAAAATATTATTTAAAATATATTCACTATTTTCACCTCTAATATTTGAAAACTCATTTTGACTTAGTGAATTTTTCATAGAATAATAGTTTGAAATTGAAACATCTACAAATTTAAAATCTTCATAGTCTTCTTTGTAATTTGGAAGTTCACCTTTTCTAATATCATTTGCAATAATTGCAATAGCTTGATTTTCATTTTGTCTATAAATTTTTGTAAGTTTACATATTGGAGCAAGCTCAAACTTTATACTATCAGCTAAAATATTCCCTGCCCCAATAGCAGGTAATTGTCCATCATCTCCAACTATAATAAAAATTGTATCATCACTGATTTTTGAAATAATTTGATAAAAAGTTACTGAATTTACCATTGAAGCTTCATCTAAAAGTATTGCTTTATATGGAAAAAATTCTTTTTCTTTATGCTTTACAAGTAAACTTTGAATAGTACTTGATGAATAACCTGTTGTATCACTTATTCTTTGACTAGCAATTCCTGATAAAGCAATAGTTATAATATCATCATAGCTCATAATCTCTTCAAGAAGCTCTAAAATAGCCCTACTTGATGTTGATTTTCCTGTTCCTGCATAACCTATTAAGAATAGTGTTTTTTCTCCAGAATTTATAAGTTCTACAGCTTTCTTTTGTTCGTCACTTAAAGAAAAACCTAAACTTTGTTGTTTTTTATCTAAATATTCTTCAAAATTTTCAATAATTTTTCTATTTTTATCATCTGCTCTTCTATTAAAAAAATCTAAAATTCTTTTCTCAGCAAAATATAACATAGATAAAGCAACTCTATTTTGGCTTGTTTGATAAATTTCTTCCTTCGCTAACATATTTGTTAAAATATTTTCATATAACATCTCTTCGTTTGAGAATCTCAAGCTTTCATCTAATAGCTTGTAAAGATGAAATTTATCTATTGAAGAGTTACCGTTGTTATCACAAAATTCTCTTAAAGTATAATTTATACATGCTCTTATTCTAAATTCTGATTTGGGATCTATTCCTAAAGCTTTTGCTATTTCATCTGCTCTTTTAAATCCTATCCCTTTTATATTTATCAAAATATATGGATTTTGTTTTATTTTTTCTATTAGATTATCAACTTCACCGAAAGTTGAATATATTTTTGTGATTAAGTTTGATGTTACGCCAAATTTTCCCAAAAAAGCTCCAAGTTCTCTTAAATGTTTAAAAGAGTGCCAAGAAGATAAAATAGTTTTTAATTTCTTTTCTTTAATTCCTTTAGAATTTAAAAGTTCATTTGGATTATTTTCTAAGATTTCTATTAAACCTTCTTCACCATATTTTTCTAAAATCTCATTTGCAACTTTTTTTGTAAAACCTTTAACAATTTTAGTAAGAAAAAAGAATAGTTCATGCTCTTTTATTTGCAAAGTATCAAATTCAAATTGAACCCCATATTTGTTATGAGTTGTCCAATTTCCACTTAGAATTATCTCTTCACCAACTATTTTCTCAATATCAGCATCGAAATATACTCCACAAATCTTTTGATTATTTTCTAAAACTGCAATAATGTATTTTGTTTCATCGTTTTTATAAAGAACTTTTTTCAAAACACCTGTTAGATTGAATTTTTTCTCACTAGTTTCCATCATAAAATCTATCTTTTTTGTGCTTGTCTTTTTTGTAAGTATTTTTATTTTTTTCTTTTTGAAGTAAATTTGCATCTTTTAACAAAGTTGCTCTTTCATCTACAAAATCATCACTTGGATTCTTTATAAAAGTAATTGTTTTATCAATAAAACTATTTAATCCAGTATAATAATCTGAATACAAGTCTACTTTTTGAGTTTTACACATATCTTCATAATTTTTAGTTGTTCTTTTTATAAATAACTCTTTATTAAAATCTTCTAACTTTAACAAAGAAATTGTTCTAGTCAAAAATTTCTCAACAACTCTTATATATCTAATTCTTAACTGTTTCTCATTTATATTAAAACTCATTTATTATATCTTCTATCTTTTTTGGTGGTCTTGCTATATAAGCTTTTTCATTGCTTATTAAAATTGGTCTTTGAATTAATATTGGATTTTCTACCATAAAATTTAAAAGAATATTTTCATCTTCTACATTTTTAATATTTAAATCTATATATAGTTTTTCACTATCTCTAATAAGTTCTTTTACACTTATATTTAGCTTTTTTAAAACCTCTTTTATTTCATCTTTAGAAGGAGGATTTTCTAAATAATTTCTCACATCAAACTCCATACCGTTATCTTCCAAAAAACACTTTGCACTATTTGATTTTGAACAAGAGTTATTGTGCCAGATTATTATCTTCTTCACTTTCTTCCTTTATATTTTTTATTATAACTAAAAGTTTAAAATTCATCTAAAAATATTACAAATTGCAATATTTATATTTTATCATTTTCTAAAATTTTAAATTCACCATCTTTTAAATCATCAACTCTAAATCCAGCAAATTCTAACCTATGAAGTTTTATAACTTTATTTCCTGTATATGCAAACATTCTTTTTACTTGATGGTATTTTCCTTCTACAATTTCAAGATGAACTAAATTAGAATTAATCTGTTTTAGAAAAGCTGGTTTTAAAGGTTTGTCTTCACCATTTAAAATAACTTCTCCACTAAAAAAAAGCTCTTTTTCATCACCTTTTAATGGATTTTGTAAAGTTACTTCATAAATTTTTTTAACATCTTTTTTCGGGCTTGTTAATTTATGATTTAATTCTCCATCATCTGTAAGTAAAATAGCACCTGTTGTATCAATATCAAGTCTTCCTATAGTTGAAATTTTTGGATTCCTATTTTGATATCTTAAAGGTAAAAGAGAATATATAAGCTTTCCTGCATCATTATGAGAACAAATATATCCACTTGGCTTATTTAAAATAATAACTAATTTTTCAGCATCTAAAGGTTCACTATTTATCAAAACATCACAATGATTTACTTTTGTACTTGGATTAAAAACTCTTTCATTTTTTACTAAAACTGTATTTAATCTTAAAAAAAGTCTTGCTTCACTTCTACTACAATATCCCAAACTCGATAAAAATGCATCTAATCTTTTCATAAATATTCTAATCCTTTTTAAAAGTTTGGATATTAACATATTTAAAATAGCAAAGTGCTAAGAAATGAGTATCAGTTACTCCTAATATATTAAATTTGTATAAAAATTTTAAAAGCATAAATACTATTTTTATTTAGTTTATACCGAACACTTTAAGCATTACATATTTTGAAACACTTAGTGATGATTGTTTTGCTCTTTTAGTAATTTCATCTTTTTGTTCTTTTGTAAGATAAACTATAATTTGTTCATGTTTTAATTCATCTTCATTTAATTTTGGTCTACCTTTAGGGTTTAGAACTTTTTTTGTTTGCCCTCTTCCAGAGTTTACAAATTCATCTAATTCATTTACACTATTTTGAGTATTTTGATCTTCTACGAAGGCGAATGATTTTTTATCATTCTTTTTAAATATTGATTCTTTCACATTACAACCTTTATTTTAATTATTATTTATTATTCTAATAGTATGTTAATAGTATTTAACTATTAACATAATTAACTAATTCATCAAAGAAGTTATTAAAATCTTGATAAGCTTTTGCTTTATCATCAAGGAATTCTAAGATACCTAAGCCATTAGAAAAAGAGTTTTTATATGCTTCTCTTTCAAATATTACGCTTTCACAAAGTTTTATATCTTCAAGGTCTTTATCTTTAATATATTGTTTTAGGTCTTCTATTTTTTTAGTTAGGAAAGGATTTGGGCTAGCTTTAGAAATAGTAATTAATGCTTTAGCATTTGGGTTAAATACTTTAGCTTGATTAAATAAATTTATCATTTTATTTAAAACAGCAATATCTAGATCACTAGGTAATGTAGGAATAATAATTAGATCACTAATAGCTGATGCTTGTCTCATCTCTTCACTATCTCTTC
>RRZU013346888.1_pt1 | contig 17536 bp, 14 predicted proteins | sample 2165561 | NCBI WGS metagenome assembly RRZU01 (sample SAMN10456909, study PRJNA506462) | wastewater metagenome | isolation source: wastewater sludge | place: USA: Moscow, Idaho | reverse complement strand
CCGCGGCCACCACCGCGGCGTGCACCGAGACCGTGCAGCGCTCAGCCGCCGGTCCGCCTCCGTCGAACTCGACCGGTGCCACCATCCCCACCACGGCCCCAGACGGACCCGCCATCGAGGGCTACGGGGGCCAGGAGGCCAGCTTCGGGACGGTGCCCGACGAGGCCGTCGAGGCCACGGGCACCCCGATCCGCCTCGGCATGATCAACCAGGAGGACACGCCCCTCGGCTCGTTCCCCGAGCTGCGCCTCACGGTCGAGGCCGGCGTCGAGTGGATCAACACCGAGCTCGGCGGGGTGGACGGCCACCCCCTCGAGCTCGACGCCTGCATCACCAACTTCTCGGTGGAGCGCTCCCAGGCCTGCGCGCAGCAGATGGTGGGCGACGACGTGGTGGCCGTGCTCGGCGGCATCGACATCACCTCCAACGGCTCGATCCCCGTGCTCGAGCAGAACGACCTGCCCTACGTCGGTGGCATCCCCATCAACCTGGACGAGGAGCGCAGCCCCATCTCGTTCCAGTTCAGCGGCGGCACCCCCGGCGCGTTCACCGCGTTCGCCTGGTACGCCGCCGAGGTGCTCCACGCCGAGCACATCGCCGTCGTCTACGCCGAGTACCCGCCCATCCAGACCGCGGCGCAGGACTACGGGGTCGCCGTGGCCGAGAACCTCGGCGTGGACGAGGTGAGCGAGGTGGCCTTCGGCCTGTCGACCACGGACTTCCTCCCCGTGCTCCAGGAGGCCAACGCCGGCAACCCCGACGCCATCCTCGTGGGCGCAGCCGACACCTCGTGCGTGCCGGCGATGCAAGGGGCCCGCGACCTCGGCATCACCGCCCCGCTGTTCCTCGTCGGCTCGTGCGCGGCCCCGTCGATCATCGCCGAGGCGGGCCCGGAGGCGACCGAGGGCCGGATCTTCAACATCGAGGGCCGCCTGGAGGCCGCAGAGGACAGCACCGACGCGGTCGACGGGGCCCTCTACACCCTGTCGGTGCTGAAGTACGGCGACGGCCTCAACCCGGTGGGCGCGGGCACCGTGTCGTTCCGCGGCCTGATGAACCTCTACGCGGTGATGACCCGCATCGGGGCCGAGGACCTCTCCCCCGCCACCATCATCGACGCCCTCCGCTCGTCGGAGGACGTGCCCAGCTTCAACGGCTACCCCTACACCTGCGCCACCCCGCAGGTGCCGGGCCTTCCGTCGCTGTGCGCCCCGGAGCAGGTGCTGGTCGAGCAGCGCGACGGCCAGCTCCACGAGGTGTCGGACGGCTGGGTTCCCGTGCCCGAGATCCTGGCCGACCATGGGTGACCAACTGCTCCTCGGCCTCGGCGCCGGGGCGGTCATCGCCAGCCTGGCCTTGGGCCTCGTCGTGGCCTACCGCGCCTCGGGGGTGGTCAACTTCGCCCACGCCGCGCTCGGCATGTACGTCGCCTTCGCCTACTTCGAGCTGCGCCGCACCGGCGACCTGGTCCTGCCCATCCTCGGGCTGCCCGAGCGCGTCGGGCTCTTCCCCGTCCACACCGATCCCGCCACCGGGCTGGCCAGCCACGTCCCCACCCAGGCCACCGCGCTGGCCATCTGCCTCGTGTTGGGCGCCGGCGCCGGCCTCATCGTCTACCTGTTGATCTTCCGCCCGCTGCGCCACGCCCCCGCCCTCGCCCGCGTGGTGGCCTCACTGGGCCTGCTGCTCTACCTGCTCGCCCTCGCCGGCATCCGCTTCGGCGGCGCCGGCGCCGCCACCGGGCGGACCACCGAGCACGTCCTGCCGGCGCGCACCGTCGACGTGTTCGGCACGACCATCCCCCAGGACCGCTTCTGGCTGGCCGGCCTCACCGTCCTCGCCACCGCCGGCCTGTGGGCGCTGTACAAGTGGACCCGCTTCGGGCTCAGCACCCGGGCAGCGGCCGAGAACGAGAAGGGCGCCCTGCTCCTCGGCATCTCCCCCGACTGGCTGGGCAGCCTCAACTGGATGATCGCCGGCGCCCTCGCCGGCGGCGCGGTGATCTGCGTGTCCGGGGCGGGCATCGTGCGCCTCTCCCCCGCCGAGATCACCTTCCTGATCGTGCCCGCGCTCGCCGCCGCCCTCGTCGGCGGCTTCGAGTCCTTCGTGATCACCGCGGCCGCGGGCATCGCCATCGGCCTCGGGCAGTCCGCCATCGTGCGCCTGCAGGGCGACTGGACCTGGCTGCCCGACGTCGGCCTCCAGCAGGGCCTCCCCCTGATCGTGATCCTCGTGACCATGGTCGTGCGGGGCCAGACCCTCCCGACGCGCGGCACGCTCTCGGTCGGCCGCTTCCCGCGCTCGCCCCGCCCCATCGCGGTCGGGCGCACGACCGCGATCCTGGTGGCCGCCGCCGCGCTGGGCCTGCTCACCCTCGGCAGCGACGCCCGCATGGCCATCATCACCACCACCATCGCCACCCTCGTGTGCCTCTCGATCGTCGTGCTCACGGGCTACGTCGGGCAGATCTCGCTGGCCCCGCTCGCCTTCGCCGGGGTCGCCGCGTTCTCGATGGTCAAGCTCACGAACGACTTCGGGGTGCCCTTCCCGATCGCACCCCTGCTCGGCGCCGCCATCGCCGCCGGGGTGGGCGTCCTCGCCGGCCTGCCCGCCGTGCGCGTCCGGGGCCTGAACCTCGCCATCGTCACCCTCGCCGCCGCGGTCGCCATCGAGGAGCTCATCTTCAAGTGGGCCTGGTTCACCGGCGGGCTGGGTGGCACCAGGGTCCCCGAACCGACCCTGTTCGGCATCGACCTCGGCATCGCGGCCCGGGGCGACGCCTACCCTCGACCGGTCTTCGGCCTCCTGTGCCTCGTGGTGGTCGCGGCCTGCGGGGTCTTCGTGGCCGCCTTGCGCCGCAGCCCCACCGGCCTGCGCTGGCTGGCCGTGCGGGCCAACGAGCGGGCCGCGTCCGCCGCCGGCATCGACGTGGCCCGCGCCAAGCTCGTCGCCTTCGCGGTCTCGTCGTTCCTGGTCGGCCTCGCCGGCTCGCTGCTCGCCTACCAGCGCCAGAACCTGTCGGTCAGCACCTTCACCGTCTTCCAGTCCCTGGGCTATCTCGCCGTCACCTACATCGGCGGGGTGGCCAGCATCGCCGGCGCCCTGCTCGCCGGCGCCCTCACCCAAGGCGGCGTCGTCACCGAGCTGACCGGCGGGGACTCGACCTCGCAGTACCAGTTCGCCCTCAACGGGGTGGTGCTGATCGTGGTGGCCATCGTCTACCAGGACGGCCTGGCCGGCGCCCTGGGGCGCCTGTGGGAGCGGGTGGGCCTCAGTCGGTCCATCCGGGAACGCCCTCGTCGAGGTCGACCTCGGCCGAATTCATGAGCCCCGCCAACATCCGGTAGTAGCCCACCAGCAGGGTCAGTTCGACGAGCTCGGGCTCGGCCCAGGTCCCCGCAAGGGCGATCCACGTGTCCTGGCTGATCTTGTCGTGGGCGCAGAGCTCGTCCACGGCGTCAACCACGGCCCGCTCGTGGTCGGTCCACTCGCCCACGAGGGCGGGGGTGCGCAGCTCGGTGATGTGGCGGTCGTCGAGGCCGACCTCGCGCCCGAGCAGGGTGTGCTGGCCCCACTCGTACTCGGCCTCGGTGCGCCACGCGGTGCGGAGGATGGCGATCTCGCGGACGCGGGGGTCCAGGGTGCCCTCGAAGAGGAAGACCCGCCCGAGGCGCAGGGCGCGGCGGGCCAGGTCCGGGTGGTGGGCGAGGGTGCCGAACAGGTTGGCCGGCGACGCGGAGCCGGTCGCCCTGGCCCCTTCGATGATCTTCTGGCCGATCGGGTCGTCCGACGAGGTGAGCGGGTCGATGCGCGCCACCGGACCCTCCCTACTCCTGGACCAGCTCGATGAGCGTGCCGAACGCCGTCTTGGGGTGCACGAAGGCGACGGTGGTGCCACGCGAGCCGGGACGCGGGGCCTCGTCGATGACCCGGCCGCCCTGGTCCTTCACGGCCTGGAGGGCCACGCCGCAGTCCGCCACCCGGTAGCCGATGTGGTGCAGGCCCTCGCCCTTCTTCTCCAGGTACTTCGCCACGGGCGAGTCGTCGCGGGTGGGGGTCAGCAGCTGGATGTAGGACTCGGCCACGGCGAGGAGGGCCTCCTCTACGCCGTCGCTCTCGACCACCTCGCGGTGCTCGACGGTGGCGCCGAAGGTCTCGCGGTAGTAGTCGATGGCGGCGCCGAGGTCGTTCACGGCGATGGCGATGTGGTCGATCTCGGTGAGCAACGAGCCGACGCCCTGGCCGGACTGCTGCTGGGCCTGGTCGTCGTCCTCGTCGCCGGGCATCCGTGCGGTCACGGGGGTCATGTTTGCCTTGTCCCTCCTTCGTCGGGACCCCTTCGGGATCCGGTTCGTCCTCTGCGCTGCTCCGCTTCGCTCCGCAACGTCACGTGGCCCGGTCAGGCGCCGTGGCGGCGGAACAGGGTGATCTTGTCCTCGCCGACCTTCTCGCGGAACTCGGGGTCGTCGATGCCGAGGCCCTCCTCGGGGGCGAGGCACAGCACCCCGATCTTGCCCTCGTGGAGGTTGTGGTGGACCTGGTAGGCGGCCTCGCCGACCTCGCCGAGCGGGTACACCGCCGAGAGGATGGGCTGGATCTTGCCCTCGGAGACGAGGCGGTTGGCCTCCCACGACTCCTTGTAGTTGGCGAAGTGGGAGCTGACGATGCGCTTCAGCTTCATCCAGAGGTGCCGGTTGTCGTACTCGATCATGTAGCCGCTGGTGGCGGCGCAGGTGACGATTGTGCCGCCGCGGGCAGTGACGAAGACCGAGGCGCCGAAGGTCTGGCGGCCGGGGTGCTCGAACACGATGTCGACGTCACGGCCGATCATCCCGCGGATGTCCTTGCCCAGGCGGCGCCACTCGGCCTCGTCCTGGGTGTGCTCGTCCTTCCAGAACTGGTAGCCGGCGGCCTTGCGGTCGATGGTGTGCTCGCAGCCCAGCTCGTGGAGCAACTCGGCCTTCTCGGGAGAGGAGACGACGCCCACCGGGGTGCCGCCGCCGTTGAGGACGTACTGCACGGCGTAGCCGCCGAGGCCGCCGACCGCGCCCCAGATCAGCACGGCGTCGCCCTGGCGCATCTGCACGGCGTTGGGGCTGACGAGCATGCGGTAGCTGGTGGAGTTGGTGAGGCCGTTGCAGGCCGCCTCCTCCCAGGTCAGGTGCTTCGGCTTCGGCATGAGCTGGTTGGCCTTGACCACGGCGAGGTCGGCGAGGCCGCCGAAGTTGGTCTCGAAGCCCCAGATGCGCTGGTTGGTGGCCAGCATGGAGTCGTCGTGGGCGGAGGGGTCCTGGTCGTCCACGTGGTTGCAGTGCACCGTGACCTTGTCGCCCGGCTTCCAGTTGCGCACCGCCGAGCCCACCTGGAGGACGACGCCCGAGGCGTCCGAGCCGACGACGTGGTACGGCAGGTCGTGACGGGCCCCCCAGCGGCTCTCCTTGCCGAGGCGCGAGAGGAAGCCGAAGGTGGGCAGCGGCTCGAAGATCGAGGTCCAGACCGTGTTGAAGTTGATGGACGACGCCATCACCGCCACGTAGGCCTCGTCGGGCGCCAGCTCGGGTCGGGCGACCTCTTCGACGTGGAGGGACCGGCGGGGGTCCTTGTCCTCGGACGCCACCCCCTCCCACATCGCCATCTCGTCCTTCTTCACGAGGGCGGCCCGGTAGGCCTCGGGGAGCGGGAGGGCGGCGATCTCGTCGCCCGAGGCACCCGCCTGGATGGCTTCAAGGATCTTTTCCATAGGCGCCGAAGGTAGCGGGCCACCGGGGTACGGGCCGAGTCCGGGCCGCTCAGCCCTACCACGGAGAGCATTCGCGCGCTACGCTCAGTGGTCGGCAGACAGGGTTCGCTCCTTGAGCGGAACCCTCGTCGGTTCTTGACCGCAAGCGAGGTACGCGATGGCACTGACGCCCGAGGACATCGAACAACACATCTTCAAGGTCGCCCGGCGCGGCTACGACAAGGTCGAAGTCGACCGGTTCATGGGCGAGGTGGCCAAGAGCTACCGCGAGGTCCAGTCGATGCTCGACGGGGTCTCCACCGGAACAGGGACGACCGCGGACGTGACCGGTGGCTCCCCTCTGCCCGTGCGCACCCCGGGCGCCACCACGGAGGGTGGCGGCGAGCTCTTCTCCTTCGACCGCGGCCCCGCCCACGCCCCCGCCCCCGCCCCTGCCCCCGTCGAGTCTGAGATCGAGCCTGAGCCTGAGCCCGAACCCGGGCCCGAACCCACCGCCGAGGGAGACGACTTCCAGCGCCTCGGCACCGAGGTGGCCGACGTGTTGCGCACCGCTCACTCCTCGGTGGCCCAGCTCCGCCACGAGGCCGAGGTCGAGGCGGCCGTGATCCGTCAGCGGGCCGATCGTGAGGTCGCCGACCTGCGTCGCAACGCCGAGGTCGAGGCGGCGGTCCTCCGAGAGGGCGCCGAGCGCGATGCGGCCGCCCTCAAGGCCGACGCCGAGACCTACGCGTGGCGCCTTCGGGCCGAGGCCGACGAGTACGCCGCCCGGGTGCACGTCGACACCGATCGCGACGCCACGGAACGGGCCGCCGCCGCGGCCTTGGCCCTCGATCAGGCCGAACATCGCCTCCACGAGGCTCGCATCGCCGCCGACGCCCTGCTGGCCGAAGCGGACCAGCGCGCCACGGCGATCGTCCGTGAGGCCGAGGTGGCGGCCCTGGCCCGGAAGGCCGAGCTCGAGGCCCAGGCGGTCAAGGCCGCCGCCGAAGACCGGATCCGCCGTGAGGAGCTGTTGGCCGAGGTCGAACACCGCCTCGACGCCGCCGCCGGCACCGAGGCCGCGCTGCGAGCGCGGCTCGTGGCCGCTCACGGGGACCTCAGCGCTGCCCTGGCCAGGTTCCCCGCAGACGTCGACTCGCCGGCGCCCGCCGCCGAGGTCGGCCCCGACGTCCCCGCAACCGCCCCCACCGTCGACCTCACCGACGCGAGCGGCGACCACGTGGTGCTCGACCTCACCGGCGACGCTGCCGACCCCGACGCCGAGCCTCCGGTGCCCTCGGGCTGGCCAGGGGCGCCGCCGGCGCCCGGTCGCGTCGACGACCCGCTCGGCCACCCCGTCCCGGCGTCCAGCGGGTCGTCGTCTGTCGCCACGGACCTGGCCACGCCGGCGGCGCCCGCGGCACCCGAGGCTGCACCGATCGATGCCGATCCGCTGCCCGACATCGTGCGCAACGCCATCGGTCGAGCGGTGCAGAGCGCGGTCGACCGAGGCGACGCCGACCCCGCCTGAGCGCCCGCCGCCAGCTTTCCTTCGCGAGATCCTGCCCCGTACACTCGCCTCGACACGTAGGCACCGGGAGGATTCACCCATGGCTGGTTCTGTCATTCTCACGGGGGCGCGCACACCCGTCGGCAAGCTCTCGGGCGCACTGGCGTCGTTCGCCGCCACCGACCTCGGCGGGTTCGCCATCAAGGCCGCCCTCGAGAAGGCCGGGCTCTCGCCCGAGCAGGTCGACTACGTGATCATGGGCCACGTGCTCCAGGCCGGCGCCGGCCAGATCACCGCCCGCCAGGCCGCCGTGAACGCCGGCATCCCCCTGTCGGTGCCCGCCACCACCATCAACAAGGTGTGCCTCTCCGGCCTGAACTCGATCCACCTGGCCGACCTGATGGTCCAGTCCGGCGAAGCCGACATCGTCGTCGCCGGCGGCATGGAGTCGATGACCAACGCCCCCTACCTGCTGCCCGGCGCCCGCGCCGGCTACCGCCTCGGCGACAAGAGCGTCGTCGACTCGATGATGTACGACGGCCTGTTCTGCGCCTTCGACCAGGTGGCCATGGGCGCCGGCACCGAGAAGTACGCCGCGTCCGCCGGCCTCGAGCGCCAGCCCCAGGACGAACTGGCCGCCGCCTCCCACGAGCGGGCCGCCCGCGCCGCCAAGGACGGCAAGTTCGACGACGAGATCGTCCCCGTCGAGGTGCCCCAGCGCAAGGGTGACCCCGTGGTGGTCAGCGTCGACGAGGGCGTCCGGGGCGACACCACCGTCGAGTCGCTCGCCGGCCTGCGTCCCGCCTTCGACAAGGCCGGCAACATCACCGCCGGCAACGCCTCGCAGATCTCCGACGGCGGCGCCGCGGTGATCGTCACCTCCAAGGCCAAGGCCGAGGAGCTGGGCATCGCCCCCCTCGGCGAGATCGTCAGCTACGGCCAGGTGGCCGGCCCCGACCCGTCCCTGATCAGCCAGCCGGCCCGCGCCATCGAGGCCGCCGCCTCTCGGGTGGGCATGGCGGTGTCCGACATCGACCTGTTCGAGCTGAACGAGGCCTTCGCCGCGGTGGGCGTGCAGTCCATGAAGGACCTCGGCATCACCGGTGACGTCACCAACGTCAACGGCGGCGCCATCGCCATCGGCCACCCGGTCGGCATGTCCGGCACCCGGCTGGCCCTCACCATCCTGCTCGAGCTCCAGCGTCGCGGTGGCGGCGTCGGCGCGGCCGCCCTCTGCGGCGGCGGCGGCCAGGGCGACGGCATCATCGTCCGAACCCTCTAGGCCGACCGCCCCGATCGCTCGGCCCTGTTCGCCCGGCCCGCCATGATGGGCCGGTGAACGACATCCTCGACGACCTGCGCCGCTGGCGCGGGCAGGGCCGCCGCGTCGCGATCGCGCGCGTCATCGACGTCGACGGTTCGAGCCCGCGCCCGGCGGGCGCGGCCATGGCGGTGTCCGAGGACGGGGAGGTGGCGGGCTCGGTGTCCGGCGGCTGCGTCGAGGGCGCGGTGGTGGCCACCGCGCTCGAGGTGCTCGAGACGGGTGAGCGGCGCATCGAGACCTACGGCTACTCCGACGACGAGGCCTTCTCGGTGGGCCTCACCTGCGGGGGCACCATCCACCTCTTCGTCGAGCCCTTCGACTGGTAGCCCGTGCCCGGCACCCTGTTCGACGACCTCGCCGCCGCCATCACCGCCGGCCGCCCGGCCGTGCTGGCCACCGCCATCGACGGCGACCAGGCCGGCGCCAAGGTGCTCGTGGTCGCGCCGGAGGGGGCCGACGACCTCCAGGTGACCGCCACGGGGTGGATCGACGAGCAGCTCGAGCGGGCCGTGCGTCGCGACGCCGCTGCCGCGGTGACCTCGGGGGCCACCAGCGTCCGCCGCTACGGCGACGCTGGTCAGCTCGAGGGCGATGCCCACCGCGTGTTCTACGAGGCCTTCGTCCCTCCACCGCGGCTGATCATCTTCGGGGCGGTCGACTTCAGCGCGGCCCTGGCGCGCGTGGCCAAGGTCCTCGGGTTCCGGGTCACCGTCTGCGACGCCCGCCCCGCCTTCGCCACCCGCGCCCGCTTCCCGGACGCCGACGAGGTGGTCGTGGACTGGCCCGACCGCCACCTCGCCGAGGTCGGCGCCGAGCTGGGGCCGCGCGACGCCGTGTGCGTGCTGACCCACGACGCCAAGTTCGACGTCCCCGCGGTCGTGGCCGCGCTGGCCACCGACGTCGGCTACCTGGGCGCCATGGGCTCGCGGCGCACGACCGGGGACCGCGCCCGGCGCCTGCGCGAGGCCGGCGTCACCGACGAGGGCCTCGCCCGCCTCCTGGCCCCCATCGGCCTCGACCTGGGGGCCCGCACCCCGGAGGAGACCGCGGTGGCCATCTGCGCCGAGATCATCGCCTGCCAGACCGGTCGTGCCGTGCCCCGCCTGCGCGACACCGACGGCCCCATCCACGGCGTCCGGCCCTGAGGCGCGCCGCCCGGGGGCCCGCGCTCACCGGACCAGGATCAGCGCCACCAGGCCGGCGGTGATGACGACCGACGCCCGCAGGCGCCGGCCGCCGAGCCGCTCGCCGAGGAAGACCCAGCCGGCATAGGCGCCCAGCACGATGGAGGACTCCCGCAGGACGGCGACGTAGCCGACCGGGGCGAAGCGCACCGCCACCAGCACGAGCGAGTAGGCGCCGGTCAGGCAGCCGCCGGCCACGAGGTAGCGCCTCCAACCGGGCAGCGCCGAGCGCACCAGGGCCGCCCCCCGGCCACGGGCGAGGCCCCACAGCGAGAGGAAGACCGCCGACACCACCGTCACCGAGATGCCGTAGGCGAGCCCGTCGGTGGCGGCACGCGAGCCGGCGGAGTCCACCAGTGTGTACACGCCGATGGTTGCTCCGGTCAGCAGGGCGAAGCGGAACTCGACCAGCGGCGTGCCCCGGCCCACCAGCAGGCCCAGCCCCACAGCCACGACCACGATCGCCCCCCATGCCGGCCAGGGCAGGTGGTCGTCCAGCAGGACCACGCCGCCGAAAGCGGCCAGTACCGCCCCGGTGCCGCGCGACAGGGGGTACGCGAGCGAGAAGTCGCCATGCCGGTAGGCCGCCACGAGGGCGGCCACGTAGCCGACGTGGATGAGCCCCGAGCCGAGCAGGTACGGGACCGTGTCCGCCCCCGGCGGGCCGACGACGAGCAGGACCGGCAGGAAGAGCAGGCTCCCGGCGAGGTACTGCGCCCACGCCGCGAGGTCCCGGTCGTCGCTGGTCTTGACCAGGAAGTTCCAGCTCGCATGCAGCACGGCGGCGGCGAGGGCCAGGACCGTCGCCGTCAGCACCGGGGCACGATAAGCAGTGGTGGCCCGGCGGGGCCACACTGGTCAGATGCAGGAACGCGAGGAGCGGGACGAGCCGGGCGAGCCCGACCTGGGCCTCACGACGCTCCGGGGCCGTCTGCTGGTGGCGTCGCCGGTGCTCACCGACCCCAACTTCGATCGGACGGTCGTCCTGCTCGTGGAGCACGGCGCCGACGGGGCGCTGGGGCTGGTGCTCAACCGGCCGAGCGAGCTGCCCGTCGGAGAGGTCCTGGCCAGATGGGCGGCACGCGCCGCGGCGCCGGGGGCCATGTTCCTCGGCGGGCCGGTGCAGCCCAGCGCCGTGATCTGCCTTGCCGGCGCCGACGGTCCGGCTCCCGATGCGGTCCGCGTCGACGACGACCCGGTGCTCACCCCGACCGCGGTACCCGGGATCAGCCTCGTCGACCTCGACGGCGATCCCGACCTCGTGCCTGCCGGCGTCGAGCTCCGCTGCTTCGCCGGGTACGCCGGCTGGGGCGAGGGCCAGCTCGAGGCCGAGATCGACGAGGGCGCGTGGTTCGTGGTCGATCCGCTCCCGGCCGATCCCTTCGTCTCACGTCCGAGCCGACTGTGGCGCGAGGTGCTCGCCCGCCAACCCGGCCCGCTCGCCCGCTATGCGCTGTACCCGTCGAACCCGATGGTGAACTGACCGGCCGCCAAGCGTCGAGCATCGGGGAGGGGTAGCGTCCACCCACCAACGGAGGGCCCGGCGGGCCCCGACGATGAATGGGTGAGCGATGGGACACAGCACGACGAAGGTGACGACCCTGTGGGGCCTGGTGCTTGCACTGCTGCTGGGCAGCCTCGGCGTGGCCGGCGCCCAGGAGGCGCCGGCGGCACCGGATGAGGCCGCCGTCGGCACGTGTCAGTTCCCCCCCTGCTGGGGCGCCAACGGGATCGGTGACCCCTACTTCCCGAGGGACGGCAACGGCGGGTACGACGTCTCCCACTATGGCCTCGAGCTGTCCTACGACCCCGACACAGACGTGCTCGACGGCGTGGCGACCATCGATGCCCGTTCCACCCAGTACCTGTCGCGCTTCAACCTGGACTTCGACGGCCTGGAGATCTCGGCGCTGACCATCGATGGCACACCCGCCGCCTTCACCAGGGCGAACGGCGAGCTCAAGGTCACCCCGGCCACCCCCCTCCTGGCGCGCACCCACTTCCAGGTGGTGGTGGCCTACAGCGGTGTGCCGGTGGTGCAGACCGGCGACGACCTCGGCGGCGGCTGGATCCCGACCGACGACGGCGTGCTCGTGGCAGGCCAGCCCCACGGGGCCTCGACCTGGTTCCCGGCCAACGACCACCCTCGCGACACGGCGACGTTCGACATCGCCATGACCGTGCCGGAGGGCCTCGAGGCGGTCGCCAACGGCGCCCTCGTCAGCCACGACACCGCGGCCGGCGAGACCCGCTGGGTGTGGTCGGCACCGGCCCCGATGGCGACGTACCTGGCCACGGTGAACGTCGGCGAGTTCGATCTCACCGAGTACCACGACGACGGGGCGCGCCCGGGCGGCGTGGACTACGTCGATGCCCTCGACCCCGACCTGCTCGCCGTGGTCGCACCGCACACGGGCACGCAGTACGCCCTGTCGCAGGCCGCCAACACCACCTTCAAGCGCCTCCGCCGCACCATTGCCGTGCCCGCCGACGGTGCGACGATGACGTTCTGGATCAACCGTGACACCGAGTCGGACTGGGACCACGTCTTCGTCGAGGCTCGGACCGCCGGTCAGCGGGACTGGACGACGCTGCCCGACGCCAACGGCCACACCGACGACGACACCGGTCGGTCCTGCCCCTACTGGCTCGGTCTGCACCCGTTCCTCGCCCACTACCAGACCGATGATGGCGCCGGTGGTTGCACGGCGAGCGGCACCACCGGCACCTGGAACGCCGCGAGTGGCTTCAGCGATGGCTGGGAGCAGTGGTCGGTGGACCTGGGCGACTTCGCCGGCGCGAACGCACAGGTGTCGATCTCCTATGCCAGCGACGACTCCGTGCAGGCCGCGGGCGTCGAGGTCGACGACATCGACGTGTCCACCGGTGAGGGCACCACCTCGTTCGAGGAAGACGGTGACGTCATGGACGGCTGGACGGTGCCGGGTGCCCCCGCCAGCAGCGAGCCCAACACCAACGACTGGATCGTCGGCACCGTCGACGACGCACCGATCCCTGCAGGCGTCCACGCCCAGGCCTCGCTCGACCGTCAACCCGAGATCCTCTCGTTCCTGAGCGACAACTTCGGCGACTACCCCTTCGCCGACAGCGGCGCCATCGTGGATGACTTCCGTGGCCTGGGATTCGCACTCGAGAACCAGACACGCCCGGTCTACGCCGCCGAGTTCTTCGACGGCACCCCGGCGGGCGACTTGGTGGTGGTCCACGAGCTGGCCCACCAGTGGTTCGGCGACAAGCGGGCGGTGCCCGCATGGAAGCACATCTGGCTCAACGAGGGCTTCGCCACCTACGCCGAGTGGCTCGCGACCGAGCACGAGGGCGGCGACACCGCGCAGGAGATCTTCGACAGCATCTACGCCATTCCTGACGACGACGACTTCTGGAGCCTCAAGATCGGTGATCCGGGACCGAACGCGCTCTTCGACGCGCCCGTCTACTACCGGGGGGCGATGGCCCTGCACGCGCTGCGCCTCGAGGTCGGCGACACGGACTTCTTCGCCATCCTCCAGCAGTGGGCCGCCCAGCCGAGCAGCGTGCGGGTGACCACCCGCAACTTCACCGAACTGGCCGAGGAGGTGTCGGGACAGCAACTCGACACCCTCATCCATGACTGGGTGAAGACGACGACCAAGCCCTCCCTGTCGGAGTCGGCGGCGAGGGCCACCAGCCCGGCCACCCCGCCATCCCGGCCCCTCGGCACCCCCGACGCCCCCTGACGCGGGGAAATTCCTCGGATTTCTCGCCCGTAACACTTGACGCGAGTTCGACATAATCGTAATGTGACTGCAACGTTCGAGATCGAGCCACGCTCCCGAGGACAACGACGTCCTTAGGAGCACCCCCCCCCTTCGGCTCGATGGCGAATCGCTGAGGTGCCGTCTCCGGTGAGCGGGTCAAGTCCGCCCGCGCCCCGCTCACCGGGGCGGCGTCTCAGTCCTCTCGGTTCGGGCGAGTGGCCCCGGACACGAGGCAGCCCTGGCCAAGGGCTTCCTCGCCAAGGCGTCCGAGAAGCCTGCGTCCCCCCCCGGAGGGTTAGAGCGCGCGACGGCCTTCGAGCGCCTGGCCGAGGGTGAGCTCGTCGGCGTACTCGAGGTCGCCGCCCATGGGCAGGCCGCGGGCGATGCGAGTGACGTCGAGGCCGAGCGGCGTGAGGAGCCGGCTGAGGTACATGGCGGTGGCCTCGCCCTCGATGTTGGGGTTGGTGCAGAGGATGACCTCCTTCACCACCCCGTCGCCGAGGCGCCCCAGCAGCTCCTGCACCCGCAGCTGGTCGGGGCCGACGCCCTCGATGGGGCTGATGGCCCCCTGGAGGACGTGGTAACGGCCTTTGAACTCGCCGGTGCGCTCGACGGCGACGAGGTCGCGGGGCTCCTCCACCACGCACAAGACGGTGGCGTCGCGGTTGGGGTCGCCGCAGATGCCGCACTCCGTGCCCTCGGCGATGTTGAAGCAGGTGTCGCAGAAGGCGACCCGCTCCTTGGCCTCGACGATGACCCGCGCCAGGCGCAGGGCGTCCTGCTTGGGCAGCTTCAGCAGGTGGAAGGCGATGCGCTGGGCCGACTTGGGGCCGACGCCGGGCAGGCGACCGAGCTCGTCGATGAGGTCCTGGACCGGGCCGGCGTAGACGCCCGCCACTCAGGTCTCCCCGAAGGCGCCGCCGAGGCCGCCCAGGCCCCCGAGGTTGACGTCGCCCAGGTCGAGGCCGCCGATGGAGCCCCGCTGGAGGTCCTGCACCTGGGCGGTGACGTCGCGCAGCGCGGCGAGGACGAGATCGGCGAGCATCTCGGGGTCGTCGGGGTCGATGACGCCCGGGTCGATGCGGACGTCCTCGAACTCCATGGCACCGGTGACGGTGATCTTCACCGCGCCGCCCCCCGACTGCCCCTCGATGACCGCTGCCGCGAGAGCCTCTTGCGCCGCCATCATCTGCTCCTGCATGCGGGCGGCCTGCTCGAACAGGCCTCCGAGGTCGGGCATCCCGCTGAGGCCGGGGATGCCCAGGCCACCGGCGTCCTCGTCGGGGCCGGACACCTCGTCGGGCACGGCTGGGACCTGCGGATCGTCGCTCATAGTGCTTGGGCCTCCTCCGTCGGCGCCCCTTCGGGATCCGACCATCGTCTGCTGCGCTGCACCGCTTCGCGGCGCAGCCTCTCGATCACGAGGACTCCTCCTCGATGACTTCCACGGCGCCGAAGGCCTCCGCGAGCTTCTCGACCGCGGTCTGGTCCTCGCCGGTGGCGTCGACCAGCTCGGCGGGATCGATCTCGTCCTCGCCCTGCGGCTCCTCGGCGGCGACCGGCGACGCTGCGCCACCGGCACCGGCACCTGACGGCCCGGCGGCGAGGGCGGCCTCGACCACCTCGGCGTCGACGATCAGGCGCAGGGGCACGGGCTGGCCGAAGTGGGCGGCCAACACGGCCTCGACGTCGGGCCGGTACTCGTCGCAGCGCTGGCGGTGCATGTCGTTGGGGAGGGCGAACACCGCAGTGCCGCCCTCGACGCCGGCGAAGCGGCCGCCCCGGAAGCGGGCCTTGGCCGCGGGGGCGAGCTTGGGCAGCAGGCCGTCTTCCCAGACCGCCACGATGGCGTCGAGGTCGGGACCACCGCCGGCGGCGGGCGCCGGCACCGTGGCGGATGCCGGCGCCGCCGCGGGTGCTTCGGCCGCTGCGGGAGTCGGCTCGTCGGCGGGGGCGGGCTCGGCGGCGGGGCGGTTGCGGGCCCCGAGGGCGGGCCGGGACGCCGACGGCCCGGTGGGGGCCGAAGTGGCCGCCGCCGGCGCGGGTGCAGCCGGTGCGGGCGCGGCCGCCGCCGAGACGGACGGTCGAGGCCCGCTGCCGACGCCGGCGGAGCGCTCGGCGCGGCGCAGGATCTCACGGGCGGCGTCGGCCGGGGCGGCGCCGGCGGCCCCCGGAGCGGGGGCGTCGGACGCGTCCGGCTCGGGTGCGGGGGAGCTCGGTGCGGCGAGAGCCTCGGCGGCCGGCGCGGGCGCCGCCGTCGAGACGGGCGGCGGCGCTGCGGCAGGGGCCGGCGCCGCCGGGGCGGGCGCCGCGCTGACGCCGCCGCGCTCGAGGCGCTCGAGGCGCTCGGCCAGCGCCGCGACCGAGGTGTCGGTGTCGAGCCGGGTGAGGCGCACCAGAGCGACCTCGAGCGGGATGCGGGGGTCGGGGGCCTGGCGCATCTCGACCAGTGCCTCGCCCAGCAGCTCGAGGGCCCGGGTGATGGCCGGCGCGCTCATGCGCTTGGCGTACCCGTCCACCACGGCGCGGTCGCCGTCGGGCAGGTGGCTGAGGTCCGCCTCCATCGAGGCGAGGAACACGTCGCGCAGGCGACCCAGGAGCCCCTCGCCCACCAGGCGGGGATCGCGCCCCCGGCGCACGTCGGCGGCGACAGCGAGCAGGGCGGCACCCGTGTCGCGCTCGGCTAGGGCGTCGACGAGGGCGTCGACCGACTCCATGCCCTCGGCCACCCCACCGCCGGCGGCCACCCGGTCGAGGGCCGAAAGCGTGTCGCGGGCCGAGCCCGCACCTTCGCGCAACACCTGCTGGAGGGCCTCGTCGGTGACGTCGAGCCCGGCGTCGCCCACCACCCAGGTGAGGTGCTCGGCCAGCTCGTCGGCGTCGAGCAGGCCGAACGGCAGGTGCTGGGTGCGGCTCTTGATGGTGGGCAGCACCTTCTGCGGGTCGGTGGTGGCGAGGATGAACACCACGTGGCCCGGGGGCTCCTCGAGGGTCTTCAACAACGCGTTGGACGCCGCCGTCGAGAGCATGTGCACCTCGTCGAGGATGTACACCTTGGTGCGCCCCGGCGTGCCGATGGCGGCCCGGTTGATGAGCTCGCGCACCGCGTCGACGCCGTTGTTGGAGGCGGCGTCGAGCTCGTGGACGTCCATCGACGTGCCCGCCTCGATGGCCAGGCAGGACTCGCACTCGCCGCAGGGCTCGCCGTCGGTGACGTTGGTGCAGTTGAGGGCCTTGGCCAGGATGCGGGCGGTGGAGGTCTTGCCCGTCCCGCGGGGGCCGCTGAAGAGGTAGGCGTGGCTGACCCGGTCGTCGGCGACGGCGTTGCGCAGGGCCCGCACGACCGGCTCCTGGCCCCGGACCTCGCTGAACCGCTGCGGGCGGTAGCGGCGGTAGAGCGCTTGGTGGGCCATCGGCCGATGCTACCGCCGGGCATCGACACGCCCGCCGGGGCGCCGGCGGCCGGGGGCGCTTGGCGCCGTCGTGGTAGGCCGGCGCTATCCTGTCCCCGCTCGCCCTTCGAGTGTGGCGGCCGGGTCCTGTGCAATGGCGACCCGTGAACCGGGTCAGGGCCGGAAGGCAGCAGCTCTCAGCGGATCTCGCCGTGTGCCGCAGATCGCCTGGCCGTCACACTCGGGGGGCGAGCGCTTCTGTACCAGCAGGACCAAGCATTCCGGGAGGGGTGCGAGAGCGGCCGAATCGGCACGCTTGGAAAGCGTGTGTGGGGAAACTCACCGTGGGTTCGAATCCCACCCCCTCCGCCAAGCCACCGGGAACCCCGCCGCCGGCGACACCATCCGCTCCCGGGTCACGGCGTTCCGCTGAACGCCGGCCCCGGATCCTCGTACCCCATCGTCGCACATCTGCTACGATCGTCGCATGTCTGAGGTCGCCTCCCGAGAGCTGCGCAACAACACCCGGGCGCTGCTCGATCGGGTCGGGGCCGGCGAGTCGGTGACCATCACCGTCGACGGGCGGGCGGTGGCCGTCCTCGAGCCGATCGCCCGGCGCCCGCAGTGGCTGCCTCGCGACGAGTTCGTG
>RRZU010508316.1_pt1 | contig 17537 bp, 16 predicted proteins | sample 2165561 | NCBI WGS metagenome assembly RRZU01 (sample SAMN10456909, study PRJNA506462) | wastewater metagenome | isolation source: wastewater sludge | place: USA: Moscow, Idaho | reverse complement strand
TACCCAGCAGGTGTCGGAACCCACCCCATGGCGCTCCCCCAGCCGGGGGTGTGGCTGCGTCTCTACCGCCCCACCACCGTCATCGTCGATGGCGCGTGGACCATCACCATCCCCCTCCCCACAGACGTCCGAGAAGGAGCCTCACGATGACCCGCCACCTCCAACCAATGACCCTGCAGGAAGTCGGCGCCGCAACTCCTTGCGCCGCGCGCGGGGAACTGTTCGCGGCCGCGGGCAACGCAGCCCCTGGGCTCCCCAACCTGTTCGAGTCGGAAGCCCGTGCCCTGTGTGAGGGCGCATGCCCCGCTTTCGCTGACTGCCTCATGCGGACGCTCCGGGGGAAGCCCGTAGCGGGCTTCGTGGCGGGCACGACGGAGGAGCAGCGGGCGCACCTCATGGCGGCACTCGGCGTCACAGCCGAAGCCGAAGGTGACCTCTCGACTATCGCCGGCGCGAGCCGAGACGGCCGCAGCCAAGTCGACCCCGAGCTGATGGCCGACACGATCCTGCGGCTCCCCGACGCATCCAACGCGGAGATCGGCCGGCGCATGGGCTGTGACGCCAAGACCGTGGCCCGCGCTCGCGCTCAGATCGCGTCCAAGGCCGCCGAGTTGGAGGCCGCGCGGCGGGCACGGCGAAGCGTCCGAGGGGCGGACGTCCGCGAGGCCTACCTGCAGATCGTCCGGGACGTCGCCTGAGTGCACCTGCGGGCTGCGGACCTCTACAGAACGTCCCCATCACCCTCTAGATTTCAACCTTGTCGGAACCAACTAAGGAGACACCATGGCAGGAGAAACCAGCATCACCCTCGTGGGCAACCTCACGGCTGACCCCGAACTTCGCTTCACCCCGTCCGGGGCCCCAGTGGCCAACTTCACCGTCGCCTCCACTCCTCGCACCTTCGACCGTGCGACGAGCGAGTGGAAGGACGGGGACGCCATGTTCATCAACTGCTCGGTGTGGCGACAAGCCGCGGAAAACGCCGCCGAAACCCTCACCAAGGGCATGCGCGTCATCGTCCAGGGGAACTTGAAGTCGCGGAGCTACGAGACCCGCGAGGGCGAGCGCCGCACCGTGTTCGAGATCGAAGTCGACGAAGTCGGCCCGTCCCTGCGCTACGCGACCGCGAAGGTCAACCGCACCAACGGGGGTGGCGGACGTAACGACAGCAACGCCCGCCCCCACGGCCAGGCCGCACAGGGCGGCGGGCACCAGCAGCCTGCCTCCGCCCCGAACGATCCCTGGGGGCAGGGAACGCCTGCGAACGACCCCTGGGCGCGCACGGAAGAGCCACCTTTCTGATCCACCGTCTGAGGGGGGGGCCACAAGCACTATTGCTTGTGGCCCCCCTCGTCGGCTCCCCCGCCGAGCGTTCCCGGCCCGGCTGGCATGATGAGGGCCGTGCAGACCACAGCAGAGCAGCGTCCTTGGACCGTCCGCGTATGGAAAGGGACTCGGACCGAACCTCAACGCCACCTCCTGGCCGAAGGCGGCACACGCACCCTCGACGAAGCAGGCGAGTACACCTCCACGACAGCCGCAGCGGCCACCCTCGAACCCGGCGAGTACCTGTGGGCACAGGCAATATCGGGGCTGGACAGCACCCGCCTGGTGAGCACCTGCGATGCAGCAGGTCGCCCCGGCCCCTGGGTTCAGGCCCGCGACAGTCACCAACGCAAGGGGCAGTGAGACATGGCGCGTGGATCGTTCGAGGACAAGGCCCAGGCGGCCGCCAAAGCCAGTCTGCGGGACTGGAGCCAGTTCACATGGGTATCTGACCGGCAGCGCGTAGCCAAGGTCCCCGTCGTCGCCACGAACTGGGCGGCGTCAGCGCTCCTCGGTGTTGGATGGTGGCAATGGGATGCCTTCGGGGTCCCCGTCATGGGCGCCCTAACAGGCGGCTTCCTGATGTGGACAGTTGGCCGCGCCGCGGTCGCGTTGCCAGCTCAACGCAAGGTCATCTCGGCCCTCTATGGGGCTGCTAAACCCACCTGCAAACTACCCAACCTGACCCGCGCCAACCCGGCGCCGGATCGGCAGCTCGTCGACGTCACTAGATGGCGAAGCCGGAACACCCCCGAGCGGGGTTTCGTGGTTTACGGCGGTGAGTCGCGGGCGGCGCAGCTCGCGGCGCGAGGGCTCGTCGAGAAGGACATCGAGAGAGTCCTGCCCCAGGTCAAGGGCCGCGCGTGGGTGTTCGACTGGGATACCCCCGGGACCATCCTGTTTGCCCTCGTCGCCGACGACGATCCCCGTGTGCAGCAGCGCGCCACCCGCTCCTGGATCGAGCAGGTGCTTGCGAAACTGTTCCCACGCATCCCCGACCTGGGACTCGACATCGCCTGGACGGCCGACCCTGAGCAACGCCCAGACCTGCCCGCCACGATCACCGTCTCCTTCGGAGCCACAATCACCGCGAACGCCGCCTTCCGAGCGGGCGTGGAGGACCAGTTCGGAAAGCAAGTCGACCGCGGACAAGCGTGGCTCTACGACTGGCAGATCGGGCAACTCACCATCACCAGCGCTGACCCGGACAGCCCCGAAGCCCTCCAGCAGGCGACCCGTTCACGCTGGCAGCGGGAGATCATCACCCGCGCCAAGGACGCGTTCGGGTTCCGCAACGTCGGTGAAGTCACAGCCGACGTCATCGAGTGGGCTGCCCCCACCCAGCCTGCCGTACTCTCCATCACTTTCGAGCAGGCCACACTCGATCCGGCGCTCACCGACGCCTTCGAGCAGGCGTTCGACGCCGCGGCGGCCAACGAGTGGCCCACCCTGTGCTGGCTGGCTGACTGGGCGTGGGGCCACATCACGACCGTGACGTACACCTCGGTTCCGCACACCCACCAGATGGCTCAGAGGAAGCTGGAGGAACGGCGCCTCCGATCCGTGGTCTCTGACAAGTTCCGGGTACCCCGTGGCGCCCCGGCGGTCGGCTGCGAGGTCACCACCTGGAGGACTATCGACAACGGCGACGGCCAACCGACGCGCGAGAAGCCCACCCAGGTCGAGATCGTATTCGGGACGCTGGACGTCAACGACTACCAGTTCCGGCTCAACGCCGAGCGGCATCTCGACAGCCTCTACCCCGACACTGGCTGGGCATACCGTTGGGACGTTGCTGAGGGACAGTGCCACCTCACCGAAGTCCCGGCGCTCCCCCGTGTCCAGTTCTTCCCTCAGCGAGGCAGCGACGAGTTCGCAGCCCTCGAAAACATGGCACGCGAAGGCAAGATCGTGTTCGGGCTCGCGAAGGGTGGCGGGCACGTCGCGACAGACTTCACGAAAGTCCCTCACACCTTGGTGGGCGGGAACACCGGCTCCGGAAAAAGTGTCGCCCTCACCATCGTCTTGTTCTGGGCCCTGTACCTGTTCGACGAGTTCGAGATCATCGTCTGCGATCCCAAGCTGACAGACTTCCCCTGGACAGCCGAGTTCCCGAATGTGCGCTTCGCTGCGACCATCCCCGAGATCACCGCAGCGGTCAAGTACGCCCACACGCGCATGGAGGGCAACCAGAAACTCCTCCGCAAACACGGCGTCGAGAACATGGTTCAACTGCGGCGCCTGGCTGCCGCAGGCAAGGTGGACAGCGACGAGGTGCCGCGTCGGCTCATCCTGTTCTTTGACGAGATGGCCTCCTTCTTCAACAAGTCCAAGGACGAAGACACCGCCGTCCTGCAGGGCGAGGCCCGCGCCGACACAGAGCAGATCATGATGCTCGGCCGCGCCCCCGCCGTCAACGTGTTCGGTGCTGCCCAGAAGCCGTCGAGAGAAAATCTTGGAACGGCAATCCGCGAACTGTTCGGCACCCGAATCGGGATCGGCTGGATGAAAGACAACATGTCCACGCAGGTCCTCGGCAACAACCTCGCGTCCCTCCTTGACCGTGAGAACACACCGAAGGGCCGCGGCTGGTTCCTCACCGAGGGGGAGGCCGACAAGATCGGCCAGACCTACTACCTCCCCAAGCGGACGGAGGTACCTGACTTCATGCCCATCGGTTCCCCCGAGGTCGAGGGCGTGCTCGACATGGTGCGGGATCGGCTCCTCAACGCCGGCTACCAGCCGGTGCAAGTCCCTGGTGAGGACGGCATCCTCGAACCACGCTGGGTACTTCCCGACGGCATCCTGGTCGAGGAGGACAGTGCCCAGGACGTCTCTGCCGCGGTCCCCGCCCCCCAGCCTGAGAACCCGGAATCCACGTCTGCCCCGGCGTCGACCGCCGACCTGGTGGGCGAGCCCACGCAACCGCTGGGGCTCCCCGACGACGATCCGTGGAACTCCCCGGCTGCCCTTGTCCCGGAAGCACCGACCGCGATCCCTGCGGCGGCCGCCACTCTCCCTGACGACGATCCGTGGAACTCCCCCGCGGCCACGGCGCTCTCCGATGACGACCCGTGGAGTGCGGCCCTGGCCGGGCTCCCCGACGACGCCCCCTGGAGTGCAGCCCTGCAGGCGGGGGACGCGCTCTCGGATGATGATCCGTGGAACCAACCCGAGCCACAGGCCGACGACTACCACCGCCTGGCAGAGCCCTTCTCCCCCGTGGAGACCGATGGCGCCCCCGTCACGGTCGACATCATGCTGGGCGCCGCCGCCTCGCCACAGTACGCACGCCTCGGCGTCAGCGACGGACAGCAGGTGGGGATAGACCTCAACTCCCCGCGCACCATCACCCTGGTCGGCGCCCAGGGGTCCGGCAAGAGCTACACCCTCGGCACTCTCATCGAGGGCGCGACCATGGCGATCCCTGGCGGCAACCGACTACCCGCACCACTGGCAACCATCGCCTTCCACTACTCCCCCACCCGTGACTACGAGCCAGAGTTCGTCTCAATGCGGCACCCCAACACCGACCCTGCTGACGTCACACGGCTCCAATACGAGGGCATGACCGCGGCGGGGCTTAGCGAAGTCCTGGTCCTCACTACCGACGCCAATGTCGACAGTTGCAAGGCTGCCTACCCGGACGCCGATGTACTCCCAATCCGGTTCTCCTCCCACGAGATGAAGGCAGCTCACTGGAAATCTCTGATGGGCACCGTGGGGAACAACGCCATGTACCTGCGACAGATCAACCACATCATGCGTGAGGCGCGTGACCATCTGACGCTTGACGCTATCCAGCAAGGTGTTCTCAACTCCGACATGCCTCCGCACGTCCAGCAGCTCGCGCTCACGCGCCTGCAGTTCGCCGCGGCCTACGTCGACGACAGCCGCCCTATGCAGCCACTCATCCAGCCAGGGAGGCTTGTTGTAGTCGACCTTCGGGACAGCCTGGTCGAGAAGGATGAAGCGCTGGGGTTGTTCGTGGTGCTCCTCCAGATCGCTGCCGACGCCACCCGGCCAGATGGGAGCCCGATCAACAAGTTGGTTGTGATGGACGAGGCGCACAAGCTCGTCTCCAACCCGGCGTTGGCCGAGAGCGTCGTGGAAGTGGTCCGCGAGATGCGGCATAAGGGCACGAGTGTGCTCGTCGCCTCCCAGGACCCCCTGTCGGTTCCTACCGCGCTCCTCGAACTATCCACCGATCTCATCGTTCATCGGTTCGGCTCGAAGGCGTGGCTGTCGCACATCCAGAAGGCCAACAGCGGCCTAGCCCAACTCACCTCGGCTGACGTCGCCGGGCTGAACGTCGGTGAAGCCCTTGTCTGGTCCAACCGGCGGTCGACAGGTGAGGGGCCACTGCGGGTCACTATCCGGCCGCGGGTCACCGACCATGGCGGAGCGACACAGACCGCTGTGCGTGCCTGATGCTCCGCACGCCGCGGAGTTCCCGAACGCTATGGGACAGTGAAGCTCATGAAGACAGTCGGAAGTTGGATCAGACGTGGGGCGTTGATGATCCTCACGCTAGGGATCGTCATCGGTCTCTATCGCGTGTTTGGGAATGGGTATGTGCCTACCGATCCGGAGTTCTTTCCGGCGGCCGAGCGGAACCTCATCCAGTTCTCCGAGTGGTTGAAGCACGTTGTCGACGGCATCCTCAACAGGAAGTGACCAATGTTCAAGGCGATCAAGAAGCTGGCTGGCGTCGTGTTGGGTGTCCTGGTCATCGCTGGCGTCATCAAGGGCCTCGCGGCATACAACGCGTCCGCTGAGGACGGAAGAACGCTGCTGGCGGCGCTGCTCATGGTTGTGACCGGGATCGCGGATATGACCGTCTTCCTCGTCCCCACCATCATCGAGTTCTTCGCGGCAGTCGCTCGGTAGGGGGCGTTTCCAATGATGGGTCCCTCCCACGCGCTATCGGGCGCTGCTGGCTGGTTCGTGGTTCTCCCTCTCGTGCAACGCCTCGCCCCGGAACCGCTGGATACCGCCCAGGTCTTTGTCGGCGCGGCGGTATGTGCAGGGTTCGCTCTGTGGCCCGACGTCGACGAGGAGCAATCCACACTCGCTCGTTCGTTCGGCCCCCTCACTCTCGGGCTGGCCACCCTGGTCAACAAGCTGTCGTCCGCCTGGTACAACCTCACCAAGACCAGCCGGGAACCGACCCGCGTCGACGGCCACCGACTCCTCACCCATAGCCTTCCAGGCATGCTGCTCACGACGGCTGGTGTCGCCGCGTTGGCCGGCTGGGGTGGGAAAGCCGCGACCATCGGCATCCTGTTCTTCATGCTCGGGCTCGCGATCCGCGGGCTCATGGGCGACTGGGCGAAGCGGAATGGGTGGTTGGCGACGACTGCGGCCGCGGCCGCGTCCGCGTTCACGGCGTACACGTTCCTGCCTCAGGGTGACTACTGGTGGCTGTTCGCTGCAGCGTTGGTCGGGCAACTCTTTCACGGGGTAGGAGACGGGATCACGAAAGAAGGTGTCCCGTGGCTCGGGGGCGTTGTCACCATCCGGGGGAAGCGGTGGTGGGAGTTCACTCTTCCGTCGTTTCTTCGCATTCGCGCCGGCGGGTGGGTTGAGAACGCTGTCTTGAACCCGGTGTTCGGCATCGTGCTCGTTCTTGGCGTCTGGTCGACGTTTGCGGGGTGGCCTGTAGTCGTGGACAGCTTGCGGCGGGTCGTCGGCCTGTAGGGCGCCGTCAGGCGTGTGGAAGCTCCTTCCAGGGAATCTGGGGGAGCTTCTTCCATGTCCGGGGGCACTGCCGCAGCACCCACCCCACTTACAGCACCTACCTGCCCCACCCCACCTACTGCCCCTACACCACCTAACACCCCCACCCCACCCACCGCCCCCATTCGTGAGGTATCGTCAACCCCGTCCGCAGGCAGAAGGAGGGGCGATGGTCACGTGGCGTGTCCCCACCCAGGTTCGATCCGCTGCCATCGCTCGCGCCGATGGCGCCGGAGTGCCAGCCTCACAGTGGCTGGAGATGGCCGTGCGGCTCTGGGTAGCGGACCTCCCCCACCTCACGACCCAGACGGTCCACGATCAGATCGAGCCCCCGTTCCCCGCTTCGGCCCGGCTTGCTATCGGTGGCCTGTACCAGCGCACCCCGACTGATCGTCGCGCGTTCGACCTGTGCCTCTATCTCTTGGTTGACAGCGGATGGAGGGTTCTACCCATCGTCGGTTCCCTAACAGGCGCAACATGCCAGGCCGATCTTGCACCGCGGATCAGCCGCGGCCGCCGCTTGATGGCGCAGGGCCACCCCATGCTGGCCAACTGGCTTACCGAGGTTCCTCCTGTGCCAGTGAACCCGATCTCCCCGCCTCGCGCAGGTGGCATCGCGTGCGGCATTGAACTGCCTCATGCCCTCGCAACCGAGGTGCGTGAGAAGGCTGCTCTTATGCGGTGGACCCCCGGGCATGGGTTGGCGCGTGCCATGGTGGAAGGCCTCTACGTGGCCGGCTACGGCGAGGATGGCCGGCCGCTGGCCACAGACGAGTCCCTTCCCTCGATCTCCGCCGATAGGAACCTGTTCCTCATGGACAGGCCGGAGAAGTGGGCCTTGGAGGCTCTCGCCGCCCGCGAGCGGCGCATAGCCGCAGCCCAGTCGGCTCAGGCCGTCAGCGGGCGGTAGGGGCCCCTCACAGCACGCTGGCGCTGAGCGTCAGCAGATCGTCGTCGTCCTCGTCGACGAACGCTTCGAGCCCGTCGGCCAGTTGCCGAAGGGCCTGGACCCATTCCGGCAGGTGGGCGCGTTCCTCAGCAGTGAAGCGTTCACACAGTTCGTTCAGGTCTCCCAGCCACGCTTCGGCGGCCGCCAGCGCGACCGTGAGGTGGGCGGCTTCTCGCCCGTACTCGGTGCCGGAATCCATGGGTCCGATGACGCTGCTCACCTGGTCCGCGTTCCCGCCGAGCGTCGACGCGAACGAGTCGTCCTCCGAGTCCTGGTCTGCGGCGTCATCGTGCGGGTGATCGTGGTCGTGCGGGTGATCGTGGTCGTGCGGGTGATCGTGATCGTCTTCGGCAGCGTGGGCAAGGAAGCCGGACGGGTCAACCCCGAGTTGCCGCATCCTCTCGGCCAACTCGGATGGGTCTCCCACCGGCCCAGGATCGCCTGCAGGAGCGAACTGCTCCCGCGCAGCCGCCACACGGTCGTTGACCACCTGTTGCACGTCCGCGGGCGAGGGGGCGTCTCCCAGGGCTTCAACCCCCTCAACGATCTGCTCCACGAGTAGCGTGTCGTTCTCTCCGTTCGCGCCGCGTGGGACGGTCCGGAGTGCGCGCTCGGTGATCTCGATGGCTGCAGCCTCGTCACCAAGGCGCTCGAACAGTTCGTAGAGCACCCCGAGCACGCGAGCCATCCGGTTCACGTGCTGACGCGAGAATCCGCCAGCAGCAGGTCCGAACTCGGCCACCCAGAACGCACGCGGCGTTTCGTACCCCAATGCCTCCCACGCGCGCCGTTGGATGATCGTGGCCATCGTGCCGTCCAGCGACTCCAACTGCGTCCTGGCCGACTGGACCAACTCCTCGGCCTCCTCGCGCGTGCACGCCAGCAGAGCGGGCTTGTCCGCCAACTCCAGTTCGTCTGCTGGGTTCCCCAGCGCTGACGCCAAAGCCGCCTCCGCAGCCTCATCCACCTGACTCATGCTCGTCCCTCCACGTGGCTATTTCTCCAGTGTGGCCTACCGGCCGGGAACCTCTTACGTGCGGCGAACGGACAGCGTGAGCATGACAGGCACCCCATCCGCGCCTAGGCGCCACGTCACCGTCACGCCGGCCAAGGGGGAACCCATGGTTGCCCCAACCGGCTCCAGTGGAACCCCTCGGCAGTACAGCATCGGATGGACCTGGTTCACCCCGATCATCACGACTGCACGCGCCACCGAGGCCCGCTCCGTCTCGGTGAGGGGGGCCGACGCGTAGGCTCGGCGGAACGTCAGCGTCGACTTCACGGGGAAGTCGTCATCGTTGACTCGATAGGTCTGCGCGATCACACGACCAGCCTCGAAGTCCCGGCAGGCAGCCGCCCACAGGGCGGCTGGTGGCAACTCGGGAGGAGTGCGCGCGGGGACACCGTCGCTCTGCATAGCAGCCCCTCTCATCCGTCCGCGCAATCGCTTAGGTGACACTATCGACCATTCCCCTCACCCACGGATCATCGGTCCGGGTCTTCGTCCCTCAGCGTCCGCATGACCGACCTGCTCGTGAACTGCGGAGAACGCCCGGCAAGCCGATCCAACATCTCGTGACGGGTCGCCCGGTCCGCGCCGATGTAGACGCCGCGGGAGCCTGGCTGCGTGGGCAACCCGAACGTCGCCCGCAACTGCTCTTGCGCCACCGACGACTGGACTGCAGGACGCACCCACACACCCCCGGCTGGGTCGGTGGAGACGCGGAAGTTCAACGGGCCGCCCTCTTGGGGTTGCAGGCGGGCCCGCACCGTGTCGGCGACCGCGGCTGGATCGGTCACGTCAACCGTCGTCCCATTCGGCGCCACCCAACCGGTCGGCACCTTGTTCGGGGGAACGACTTCGCCGGTCGCTGTGACTCGCGCCTGCCCCGCGTAGGGCCGTTGCTCGGGCGAGTTAGCGAAGTCTGACGCATAGGCGGCCACAGCCTCCCTGCGGCCTTCCATCCGGCGCTCGTAGCTGATCCGGTCCGGGTAACCCATCTGGTCCTGTGAAGCCACGTTCGGCCTCTCGAACGTCCTCATCCCTGGCTGGGCAGTCGTCTGTTGCGCCCCGTAGGGCTTGGACAGCATCGCGGTGACCCGGGGGGCGTGCTTGCAGGGCTGCTGCTCACCACAGGAGCACTTCACCTCCGAGACCCGGTAGAGCGGCTGCCCCGACCCGGGTTCGTTCCAGACCGCGACGTGGCCAGAGACCGTTGCTCCGAAGTAGTTGCCTTGGAACTTGCCCAGGCCAACGCCTCCGGACTGCCGGATGGCCGACATCTGGGCCGCGCTGGGCAAGCTCATCGCACCTCGGCCTGGGATGCTCATTCGGTCCAAGCGTGTGGCCCGGGTGCGTGGCACGTCCGGTGCGGCCAGCGTCGATTTCAGTTGGGCCAGCCGGGCCTGCTCGCGGGACATCCTTACCTGCTCCCGATGCGCATACTCGTCGAGGTTAGAGTCGTCGCGGCGAACCACGCACTGGTGGCTGCTGTTCAACGAGGCCCACTGCCCGCACGTCGGGCAGCGGCGTTGGCGGACAGCCTCGGCGGCGTCAGCGTCGCTCTCAAACTTGAGAGGGTCGTTCCCACCAGGCCGACGGAGCACCAGCCGGTTCAGCTCTTCCCCAAGAGATGGGGAAGACATCAGCTTGGCGTAGTCCTCTTCCGTCACGTGGTAGACGTACTTCTTCGCCGGACGTTCCTCGCCAGTCGTCTTCAACCTGTAGGGCCGCATCTGCACGACGAACACGGATGACTCCGGGTTGTACGCAACAGCCTGGACGAACGAGGAGACGGGCGGCACAGGGCCCCGTTTGCTGGCTAGCGCTTCCTCCGCGGCACTGAGTGCCTTCGTACTCGCGATAGCCTCCGTGACTGCGGCTCGATGCTTACGCGTCGAGTAGCCATCCTCGGCGGCCAGGGCTTCGATGCCGGCGCGGGCGGCAGCGTCGCCCGGTTCGATGGTGGCGCCAGCATGGTTGTCCAGCAGTGGGACGCCAGCCGAGTCAACCGCAGGGACCGCCTCCCCCGCGTCAAGAGCCTTCTTCGCGGCGCGCGCCGAAGCGACTCGGACCATGAACTGCAGCTCAGAGCGGGCCGCGTCCGCACGTTCGTTAGCTGCTCTCGCCGCGTCCGCCTCGGCCTTGTTCGGGCAGTCGGCGACGGTGTGGCCGAACTGTCCGCATCCGCCGATGCACTGAACCTTGACGCTGGGGTCATCGGATGCCAACACGCGGGTCACATGCTCTGGCCGGATAGCTGGCCGTGCCGGCATCGACGCGATCTTGCTCGTGCGCTCCGATTCCATCACGCGGAGCGCGTACCGGGTCCGGTTGTCCTCCCCCATGTCGGCCTGCTGATCTGAGGACAGGCCCGCGACCTGCAGGCGGTCTCGCCATCCATCGCGCAGGTCGATCTGCGTACCTTCTCGTTCTGCACGTCCAACGTTGGTGAGTTCGTGGAAGCGGCCCTCGGCTTCGGTGAGGCTCACGCCGGTGTGGCGGGCGTACACCTCGAAGTAGGCAGCCTTCGCTTCCTGCTGGCGCTTCAACCCGCCGGTCATTCGGGTCACGGCAGCGAAGTTCTTACCGATGTTGAGCTGGGCTTGCGTTAGCGGTCGGCCCTGCTCGTCTAGGCCCGTTGCCAGCCGAGTGAGTTCCTGGTCGATGCGGGTGATGAGGCCTGGCTGGCCGCCACGGCCCGTCGCCGGGCGGAACTTGTCGGCGTCGCTGATGTTGGGGTTGTTCAGGATTTGCTGCCTCATGCCCTTCCATAGGGCGACCTGGTCTTCCAGGCTGGGGGCGGGCGCAGCGTCGTACCGGTGCGCCAGCGCATGGGTCAGCGACTGCGCTTCCCAGTCGGTGTAACTCGTCAACCCGTCGGCGCGCAGCATGTGCTTGATGAGTCCGATAGCGGCGGACCGGCCCTTGTTCTCCCGGCAAACCATGGTTCGTCTCCCCTTGCCTTCTGTCGTTCACGGACAGCGTTGCAGCGTTCAGATGATGTGTCGTCCCACTTCTGTGGGAGATCACGAAGATCAGGTGTCGAGGGTTGGAGCTTCGAGGGACGGGGCGATGTCCGCGTATGTGGCGGGGCCACCCTCGGTCACGACCCCATCGGCGATGGCACGTCCCAGAAGGAGGGCCTGGATGAACAGGGGGTCGGTGTCTTCTGGCAAGTACTCGTCGAGGACAAGGAGGCCGGCGGATGCCAGCGACTCGACGTAGATGTCTTCGTCGGTGGGGTTGAGGACGATCACGTTGGTCGCCGCCTCGGTGACGTACACGTACAGGTCGCCATCTTCGCCTACGTGGGCCAACTCGCTCACTGGTTCGGGGACCAGGCTCTCGGAGTAGAAGCCATAGTCGCCACGGTTCACAACGAGGGGAACGGCGTCGGTTTCCCAGACAGCCATGTCCAGTTCGACGGTGTTGCCGTCAGCGTCGATTCCTCCGACGACGACGGGGATTCCTACAGGGATTTGGCCTTCGGCGGCTCTGCTGCACTGCTGGGCTTCTTCTTCGGTCAGACGCGACCATGATCCGCTTGCTTGGGCGGCCTGGTTCAGGCGCCGCTGGAGCACTACCCGCATGCTGTGCGCATGGAGGGTGCGTAGATCGAATGCGCTGGTGAAGGCGTCGGTGACCTCTTCGGGTGTTCCTGTCTCCTCCGAGCGAGTGAGCGCTTCGGCGATGCCCGCGTAGTCGGGGATGAGCACGGACAGGACGTCTCGATGGCGGTCAGCGTAGACCCGGACGCGGGGGCTTCCTGCTGGCAGGAGTTCAGGGTCTGGGAGCACGTCGAACAGGTAGTTCCGTGCGTTGCCGATCAGCGGCAGAGTTCGACCATGGCCGACGTCGTCGGCGCTGGGCCGGTACGCCACCAGCTGGGGTGGTGCGGCTTCGAGCGGGTCGAGGCCGGTGACGTCGATACTGCCAACCATTCTGCTTCCCTTTCGTCTGTCCGCTGGCCACTATGGCACACCCATCGGGCACCCCTTCCACGCCCCGCGGCGCCCGTGCACTACACGTTGTAGGGCACGGGCGGAATAGACCTTTGGCCAGGTATTTAAGCGGCCTTCGTCTGCCCCTTCCCCCGCTTGATAGGCGACGCGGCCACGGGGACCTGAGCGACGTGGATACCGCGCTCAGCGGCCTCCGTCACCACAGTGCCTTGATCGTCCTCATTGGTGAACTGGTACACCTTCTGAGCGATCTGCGGGACCTGAGGATTGTGGCCGATGATCGTGGTGGGACGGCCCAACCCAGCGATGGTGTCCATGACCGCCATGGTCGTCGCCGCGTCATAGCCAGTCGCGATCTCGTCGGCGAACAGCATGCCGGACGTGTCGCCGCCTGACTGCTGTTCGATCTGCCCCAGTACCAGGCACAGGGCGGCGCGCAGCTTCTCACCACCTGAACAGGTCGCCACGGCCCGGCGCCGACCATCGGCAAGGATCACCTCGGGTACGAAGCGTTCGTCGATGTGAACACCGACATGGCGGCCCCCACCGACTGCTTCCATGATCCGGCTCGCGGCGTCGCTGATTGTCGCCGTGAACTCTGCCAGCAGTTCCTTGCGCTGCTCTGCGAGAGCCGCCGCGGCCAGACGCAAAGTCTCTGCGTGCGTGGTCGCCGCTGCCTTCGCATCCAAGCGCTGTTGCGCGGCGTCCCGGTGCTGCTCACGAACAGCGACATCGGCTCGGGTCCGTTCGGCATCCATATGCGCCGCATGGAGTCGCGTCGACGACTCAGCCAAGGTTGCCTGAGCATCGGCGGCGCTACGGCGCGCCGCCTCCATAACCGAGTCCTCGACTCGGTCGGCAGCCCGCCGCTGAGCGTCCTCAACCGCGGACTTCACGTTGGCGAGTTGGGCGGCGACCTGCTCCATCCGCGACGTCGCATCAGCACGGCGCTGGACCATCTGGCCAAGCGTGCTCAGGTGCTCGTGGAAGGCGCGCGCCGCAGCTTCCAGGTCTCCCCCGTCGTGCGAGGTAGGCAGGAGCGCGACAAGCGCGCCGGAGGCATCCCGAGCCTGGTTGTGCGCGGCCGCGAGAGCCGCGCACGCCTGCTCGGCTCGGCTTCCCATCTGGGTCGCCTGTCGAGCAGCCTCAGCAGCCTGAGCCGCGCGCTCGACGGTGGCGGCTCGCTCGGCGGTCAGGCTCCGCAACCGATCCTCTGCGCGGTCACGCTCCGTCGCCGCGGCCTTTCCCTGCTTGACGATCTCGGCGAGCGTCGCCTCAAAGCTGGCGAACAGCAGTGACGGGTCAGGCATGGCCTGCTGGCAGGTCGGGCAGGTGACATCGTGGCGGTGTTCACCGGCACGCTGCCGGTTCTCCTTGATCTGCTCGTGGCGGGCACGCAGAACGCCGACTTCTGTGTCGAGCGCCGCCAGGGTGGCCGTCGCTTCGGCGACTCGCTCATCCAGGTTCGGGGTTCCATGCTGCGCCGCCATCTCCGCATCACGCGCCGCGGCCGCGCTCGCGGCGGACGCCGCAGCCGAAGCGGTCTCCGCGTCCTCGGCCGAAATGGTGAGGAGGTTGAGCGGCGCCGACGCCTTCCGGTAGGCGTCGACGGCCCGGCCCAGTTCGGCCTGGCGAGCGGTGATCTCGGGCAGGGGAGGCAATCCGTCCGGCATCGCGTCGAGCTGCGACTTCCAGTCAGCTGACTGCTCGGTGAGTGCTTCACGGCGCCCCAGCAAGGTGTCGATCTCTCGTGTTGCAGCGCTGGTCGCCTGCTGGCGCGCCATCAGCTCTCCCAGCACTCCCTGGGCGGCCTCGTGGGTCGCCTGTGCGGCCTCGTGGGTCGCCTGGGCGGTCTCGTAGTTGTCCCAGGCCTCCACTCCCGCGCGCTGAGCGCTGTCCAACTCGTCCTGCAACCCCGAGACTTCCTCCGGTGAGCCCGGCAGCGCGTCAGCGGCTTGCCCGGCTGCCTGAACGTCGGCGCGGGCTGCCGTGATTCGGCGGGTCAATGCGGTGAGGCCGGTCCGGTCTTCGATCAACGACTGCACTTCGCTTGGCGTCCCCATGGCCATCCGCTCCAACTGCATCTGCGGGATGAAGTAGGTCGATACAAACGCCTTGCCGGTCAGTCCAGTCAGCTCGGTCACCTTCTCGGTGAGCCGATCAGGGGTGATCGTGGGTTGCTTCTCTCCATCGAGCCACAGTTCTGCCTCGGCTGCGTCCCGGCCGGACTTGCTTCGGCGCAGGCGGCGGACCGCCTTCACGTTGGTGCCCTTCCAGTCGAACTCGACGATCCCCTCGGCTGTTTCCCCGTCGGGGGCAAGGTCGAACCGCAAGTCCGCCTGGCGGTTGAAAGAGTCAACGCCGCCGATGTAGCCGAACAGCGTCCAGGCCACGACGTTCATGGCGGATGACTTGCCCGAACCGGTCGGTCCGTCCAGGGCTGTGATGCCGGTCGGGTGGGGCTCGATGACCGCGTGAGGGATGGACCCCAGGTTGCGGATTGTGATCCGCTTAGGTGCGAACATGTCTGCCTCAGTTCGAGCCGTAGTTGGCGGTGATGAGGTCGCGGAGTGCGTCCTCCACGTTGGCGGTGTCGGTGGGAACCGCGAACGACTCCGCGAACAGCCCCTCGCCCGTCTCGTCAGTCCCACCAAACACTTCGTGCTCGCCGTCGACGATGCCGGTCACAACGACCTCGCCGCCGGACCAGAAGCCGATGACCGTGTACGGCCGGGTGACGGGACTCGTCTCGATGGTGTCTTGCATGGATGGCTCCTGCTCCTAGGTATCTCCGACTTGCCTCACGCTACGAGCCCGGTCTGACATCCCATACCCCCCAGATGGGACGTTGTGCGGGCCGGCGCCAGCAACTCGCGGCTCTATCCGGATAAACACCGCGCTCGCGGACCTCTACAGGGTGTGGGGGGCCATACGAGGAAAGGGCGATGAGGATGGACAGGAAGCGGGCAGTGGTCATCCATCGGCGGGCGGCGCATCCCTTGTACGGTCTCTGCCGCTGGTTCATCGCCCCTGGCTCAGGACAGCGCTGCTGGGTGATCGGTGGCCCTGGGCCGGATGGCGGGAACCGCGGTTGGGGTTACGAGGTCGTGGACGATGCCGGCGACCGCGTCGACGAGTACGACTACCTGACCCTTCGGTCTATCCGCGACTGGTACGCGAGCTAGGCGACATCGGTGGGCGTCAGTGAACTGACCAGCCCATCGTTGACATACAGAACGATCTCCGCCACACCGGCCGCGCGGAGCGCTTCCTCGGTGACGACGATCTGGACCACCAGGCGCCCATCCGGTGCGCCGGTTGCGCCGTCGGGACCATCTTCGAGGGCGCGGTACACGTCGAGTGTGAGGAAGCCCAGGGAATCCTGGTCCTGGCTTACATCCACGTGGACGAACGATTGCCCACCGTCACCGGGGAGTACCGCCGCAGTGAAAGAGTCCCGAGGCGTTGCTGCTGCGCTGTTCATGCTGACCACCCTGCCGCCCGACGGAGGTCCTTAGGACCCCTCACCTCACCCCATGTGCGGTCCGAGCGCCCGCACGGACACCGGCCATGGACGCGTCGACGCGGGCCTCGTCACATCGGCCCTGGCTTGCCCATGCTCGTCCCCCAGACCAGCCTCCTACCGGGTAGATGGGGAGAGTTCGCCAGCCCATGCCGCGGCCGTATCGAGGACTGGGGCAGCCAACTGCGTGGGCACCCCCAGCCGATGGCTGATCGCTGGGTACCGGGAACGCAGGTCGGCTTCGTAGTCGGTGACGCGGGTAGTTGCGTCCGCGACATCTCGGCGGTCTCGATCCACTCCCTGGGCACGTTCGTCGACGTTCCGGTCGTATACGACCCCCGTCCAGTGCGCAGCATCGGCTGCCAACTGGGCGTATCGGCCGCGGAGGGCGCTGAGTCCTTGCCGCTGCGCGTGCGTGCTGCCTGTGACCCTTTGGCGGACGATAGCGCCGGGGTCGCCGGTGAGTCGGCCGGTCTCGGCGTCGGCCATGGCAACGGTCGCCAAGTTCGCGGTGATGATGTCGTCGAGGTCCGTCACCGTCAGGTTGGTGGCGTCGATCTTGGGGAGGTCGTGCTGGGGTCGCTGCCAGAGAGGCACGGGGGTCACAGTGACCTTCCCTGTGTCGTGTACGGCCACTTCGAGCCAGCCGCGCGTTCCGGTTTCGTCGACGAAACCGCGGCGCAGCGCCGAACCCGTGTACCAAACTTGTCCGCGGTCACCTTCCCCGTAGCCCGGGATCGCGCCGAGGGTGTGGAAGTGGGACAACAGCATGGCTTCCCACCCGCGCTCGGCCCATTCCGGCGGGATCGCGCGTTCCTCGCCGTGAGGGTTGATGCACTGGTACAGGCGGTCATCCGCGGCGAACGTGCCGTGGGCGAACAGTAGGTTCACGTGCCCGTCGAGTGGCTGCGGGTCGATGAGGATGCCGTTGTCGGCCAGGAACCGGGACAGTCCGTAGTGAGAGATCACGTGCAGCGCGAGTCCATCCGGCAGGTGCGGGTTCGTTGCGGAGGTGTGGACCTCGTACAGGCCCGG
>RRZU011321938.1_pt1 | contig 17543 bp, 12 predicted proteins | sample 2165561 | NCBI WGS metagenome assembly RRZU01 (sample SAMN10456909, study PRJNA506462) | wastewater metagenome | isolation source: wastewater sludge | place: USA: Moscow, Idaho | reverse complement strand
GCCGCGCACAGTGATTGAATCCACGCCCGGCAACGGCCGGTTTTTGTACGGGGCGGTGAACCATTTCACCCCGCAGGACACGATGGACTTTTTTGAGGGGCTTGGCGTGCCGCTGAAAACGGAGCGCGGCAACCGCGTGTTCCCGGTCTCGGACAATGCACACGACATTGCGGACGCGCTTTGGAAGAAGCTGAAAAAGTGCCGCGTGGAAATTCGGCAGGGCAATGTGAAAGAGGTGCTGACCGAAAACGGCAGCGTCATCGGCGTGCGCACGGAAAACGATGTGTTTGAGGCCCCCAGCGTGCTTTTGGCGTGCGGCGGCGCTTCGTACCCCGGCACGGGCTCGAACGGCGACGGCGCGCGGCTGGCGGAAAAGCTGGGGCACACCATTATTCCTATGCGTCCGTCTTTGGTGGCGCTGACCTCTGATGACGAGGATTGCCCGGCGATGCAGGGGCTTTCTCTGCGCAACTGCGGCGTGACCGTGACGGACAATGAAAAGAAAAAGAAGCCGGTCTACACGGACTTCGGTGAGCTGCTGTTCACGCACTTTGGGCTTTCCGGCCCGACGATTTTGAGTGCGAGCGCGCATATGCGTCATATGGCGCCCGGCAGATACACAGTGACGCTCGACTTAAAGCCGGCGCTCACCCCGGAACAGCTTGACCAGCGCCTTTTACGCGATTTAGAGAAAAACAAGAACCGCAATTTCAGCAATTCGCTCGATGAATTATTGCCGCAAAAGATGATCCCGGTTGTCGTGCGGCGGTCGGGCATTCCGCCGGAAGAGAAGTGCAACACCATCACGCGCGAGCAGCGTGCGGTGCTTTTGGATGTCTTAAAGCACTTTACGGTGGAGATTTCCGGCTTTGCACCGCTTTCCGGCGCGATTGTGACGGCGGGCGGCGTTTCCGTAAAGGAAGTCGACCCGAAGACGATGCAGTCCAAATTAATTCCGGGCTTGTACTTTGCGGGGGAAATTCTGGACGTGGACGCGTACACGGGCGGCTTTAACCTGCAGATCGCCTTTGCAACGGGACACGCGGCGGGCGAAAATCTGTAAACTATCATTATATATAAGGAAGTTATATTATGTATGCAATAGCGATTGACGGACCTGCCGGCGCAGGTAAAAGCAGCGTGGCGAAAGCGGCTGCAAAGGCGCTCGGCTTTGTTTATGTGGACACGGGCGCGCTGTACCGCACGGTGGGGCTTTACCTGCTGCGCAGTGAAGTTGACCCTGCAGACGCAGAAGCGGTGGAGCCGAAGCTCCGGGATATTCAGGTCGATCTGAAATACGAAGACGGCGTGCAGCACGTCATTTTAAACGGGGAGGATGTATCCGGCCTTATCCGCACGCCGGAGGTCTCTATGGCGGCCTCTGCGTGTGCTTCCGTACCGGCGGTGCGTAAGTTTCTGTTCTCCGCGCAGGTGGATATGGCGAAGAAGTACAACGTCATCATGGACGGCCGGGACATCGGCACGACGATTTTGCCGAACGCACAGGTGAAGATTTTCCTGACGGCTTCGCCCGAGGTGCGCGCCGAGCGCCGCTACAAGGAGCTCAAGGAAAAAGGCGTGGACGTGAGCTATGAAGAAACGCTTGCGGACGTTATTCGCCGCGACAAGCAGGACGAAAAGCAATCTAAGGCAGCGGAGGACAGCATTTTGCTTGACAACAGCGAGCTGGATTTTAACGGTACGGTGAAACGCTTACTGGAGATCGTGGAAGAAAGGACGGGCGTGAAGCATGGCTGAAAATAAGAAGCCGAAGGAACACCTTTCCTGGTGGTATTTCCTTGCAAAGTACGTGATGCTGTTTTTCTTTAAAATTCTGCACCCGTACCGTATTATAGGCAGAGAGAACATGCCGCTTACCGGCAAGCTGCTCGTTTGCTCTAACCACGTGACGATGGGCGACCCGATTTACCTTGGCTGCGCAATACCGAAACGGCAATTACACTATATGGCGAAGGCCGAACTTTTTGAAAACAAGCTCATCGGCGGATTTTTGAAGAGTCTCGGCGCGTTCCCAATCTCCCGCGGCACGGGCGGGGCACAGGGCATTCAGACGGCGATTGACCTTTTGGAGGAAGAAAAGGTCGTGTGCATGTTCCCGGAGGGTACGCGCTCGAAGACCGGCGAGCTTTTGAACCCGAAAATGGGTATGGTAATGCTGGCGTACAAGACGCACTGTACGATTTTGCCTGTGGCGATCGTGGGCGAGGGCGGCAAGCCCCCGAAGGTGTTTAAGAAAATGGTCATCAACATCGGCAAGCCAATCCGGTTTGAGGACATGGGCCTGACCGAAGATTCCGGTATGATTTACCGCCGTGTTTCGCGCAATATTTTTGCCGAGGTGCAGAAGCTGCGCGAGGAAGGTCTCGATATTATGGAGAACAGGTGGAAGGAAGTATGATCCGCGTGGCGAAAACAGCGGGATTCTGCTTTGGTGTGAACCGCGCGGTGGAGACCGTTTACAAATTGCTTGACGAGGACAAAACCGTCTGCACGCTCGGGCCGATCATCCATAACCCGCAGCTTGTGGAGGAGCTCGGCCGCAAAGGCGTGCGCATTATAGATGCGCCCGAGGACGCGAAAGCGGGGGAGACGGTTGTCATCCGCTCTCACGGTGTACCGCCGGAGGTCATCGAAAAACTGAAAGTGCTCGGTGTCGATTACAAGGACGCGACGTGCCCGTATGTGCAGAAGATTCACCGCCTTGTTTCCGACGGAGAGCGCGAGGGCAGGCGCGTGATGCTGGCCGGCGATGCAAAACACCCGGAGGTGGAGGGCATACTCGGCTGCTGCAAAACACCGTACCGCACCTTCAAAACGCGCGATGAACTCGAAAATCTATTCAAAAATGAGCCTGAACTTGCCGAAATGCCCCTTCTTTTTTGTGAACAGACCACTTTTAACGTAGAAGAATGGGAAAAATGTTTGGATTTCGTAAAAAAGGTATGTACAAACGCTTCAGTTTTTGATACAATATGTAAGGCTACAACAAATCGCCAGCGCGAAGCACGCGAGCTTGCGCGTGAAAGCGACTTGATGCTCGTCATCGGCGGGCGTCACAGCTCGAATACGGCGAAGCTCAAGGAGGTCTGTGAACCGTATGCGCAGACGTATCTCATTGAGACGGCGGCGGAGCTTGCAGCCCTGCCTGTAAAGGGCAAAATGAATATCGGCATAACTGCCGGTGCTTCAACACCGGCAAGCATAATAAAGGAGGTACTTGTTACCATGACAGACAAAATTGAAACAAATGAGCTTAATTTTGAGGAGATGCTTGAGGAATCACTCAAGAGCTTAAATACAGACGAAAAGGTGCACGGTGTAGTTGTAAGCATTTCTCCCACCGAAGTGTATGTTGACGTCGGTAGAAAGCAGGCCGGCTACATCCCGGCTAACGAGCTTAGCAACGATCCGAACGCGAAGCCGGAAGATCTTGTAAAGATCGGCGACGAGATGGATCTGCTCATCATGAAGACGAACGACCAGGAAGGCACCATCATGCTCTCCAAGAAGCGCATCGATGCCATCAAGGGCTGGGAAGACATTGCAGCGGCTATGGACGCTGAAGAAATCCTCACCGGCAAGGTTACAGAAGTTGTTAAGGGCGGCGTGATCGTTCTGTATAACGGCATCCGCGTCTTCATCCAGGCTTCTCAGGCTGTTGCAAACCGCGGTGACGATCTTGAGGCTCTGAAGGGTCAGGACGTTCAGTTCCGCATCATCGAAGTCAACCGCCAGCGCCGCCGTGCGGTCGGTTCCATCCGTTCCGTGCTCCGCGAGCAGAGAAAGGCAGCACAGGCTAAGTTCTGGGAGTCTGTTGAAGAAGGTCAGGAGTTTACGGGTACCGTTAAGTCCCTCACGAACTTCGGTGCATTCGTTGACCTTGGCGGCGTGGACGGCATGATCCACATTTCCGAGCTTTCTTGGAACCGCATCAAGCACCCGAGCGAAGTTGTCTCCGTCGGCGACACCGTTCAGGTTTATGTCAAGAGCCTTGACCGTGAGAACGGCAAGATCTCCCTTGGCTACAAGAAGAAGGAAGACAATCCGTGGGAGATTCTCAAGAACGAGTATCCGGTTGGCACGGTTTGCGACGCTACCGTTGTCGGCATGACCACGTTCGGCGCATTTGCTAAGATTCTCCCGGGCATCGACGGTCTCATCCACATCTCTCAGATCGCGGACAGAAGAATCGAGAAGCCGCAGGACGTTCTGAAGGTTGGCGACGTTGTTAAGGTGAAGATTACCGACATCGATTTCGACAAGAAGAGAGTTTCCCTCTCCATCCGTGCTCTGCTCGAAGACCAGGGCGAGGACGCTTCTGAGGAATAATTTAAATCGTCAGGTGTAAATTTGCAGGGTGGTTCTTTCCACCCTGCTTTACATGACGGACATTTTAAAAGTAAACGGATAAAACGGCGGTTTTATCCATTGGAGGAAACAATTAGATGAAGCGCGTGAAAAAACCTGTGTTTTTTATCATCGCGGCTCTGATCCTTGCGCTTACATACACATCGGTCTTCGGCGTTTACACGCAGAACGGTGACACGAAGAACACATGGATCAAGGGCGCCGGCGATATAAGATGGGGTATTGATATCCGCGGCGGCGTGGAAGCGACCTTCAGCCCGGCTGACGGCGTGGAGGCGACCGCAGAGCAGCTTGAAGCCGCAAAGGCAATCATTGAGCTGCGTATGGTCTCGAAGAGCATTACGGACTACGAGATTTACACCGACGAAGCCAACGACAAGATCATTGTTCGTTTCCCGTGGAAGAGCGGCGAATCGGACTTTGACCCGGAGAAGGCGATTGAAGAAATTTCCGCAACGGCGCTGCTGACATTCCGCGAAGGTAAGTCCTACGAGACTCAGACGGTAGACGGCGAGGGCAACCCGGTTTACCAGACACCGACGGGTACAACGGCGGAAAACATCATTCTGGAAGGCAGCGATGTAACGGAGGCAAAGCCGGTCATGCAGGAGAATTCCACCTCCGGCAGCTATGATTATGCGATTTCCCTGACGCTTTCCGATGAGGGCGCAAAGAAGTTTGCGGAAGCGACCGAACGCCTGAAGGGCAAGACAATCTCCATCTGGATGGATGACATCATGATTTCCGCACCGACCGTTAACGCGGTTATCACAGACGGCAAGGCTTCTATTACCGGTAACTTTACGGCAGCTACGGCTTCCGAGCTTGCCGCAAAGATTCAGGGCGGCGCGCTGCCGTTTGCTTTGCAGACCTCGAACTTCAGCACCGTGAACCCGACGCTCGGCATGAAGTCTCTGGATGCCATGGTCATGGCCGGCGTAATCGCTTTTGCGCTCATTGCGGTCTTTATGATCATCATCTTTAAGATTCCGGGCTTTGCGGCTGTGCTGACGCTTGTGGGTCAGCTTGCAATCACCTTTGCGGCGATTTCCGGCTACTTCCCGTTTGTGAACAGCTTTACAATGACTCTGCCGGGTCTTGCGGGTATTATCCTTTCCATCGGCGTGGGCGTGGATGCGAACATTATCACCGCGAGCCGTATTAAGGAAGAACTCGGCACCGGCAAAACGCTGGACGGCGCCATTCAGAAGGGCTGCTCCAACAGCCTTTGGTCGATCATCGACGGCAACATCACGATTTTGATCGTTGCCATCATGCTCATCGGCGTGTTCGGTCCGTCTAACATTCTCTCTAAGATTTTCGGCGAATCCACGACCGGTGCGATCTACTCCTTCGGCTACACTTTGCTCGTCGGCGTAATCGGCAACTTCATCATGGGCGTGTTCTGCTCTCGTCTGATGATCAAATCGCTTTCCGGCTTCAAGCCGCTCCGTAAGAAATGGCTGTTTGGAGGTGCGGATAAGTAATGAAAAAGTTTGATTTTGATTTCTATAAGAACAGAAAAATCCTGTTCGGCATCTCGATTGGCCTGATGGTCATCGGCTTGATTTTCAATTTCATTCGTGGCACGAAGATGGACATTCAGTTCGTCGGCGGTGCGATGATTAAGTATTCCGTAGACGGCGAAGTCGATACGGATGAAATCGCGTCCCTCGTAAAAGAAGAGACCGGCCGCGACGTTTCCGTTGCATTGAGCAAGACGTTCGGCACGGACGCGAACCAAGTGACGCTGTCCTTTGCGGGCAACGAAGCTGTGACGCTCGATGAACAGCAGGCAATCGCGCAGTCCCTATCCGATGCGTATGCCGACCGCACGTTCAACGTGGTGGAATCGAGCTCCGTTGACCCGACCATGGGCGCGAAGTTCTTCCAGAAGTGCCTTGTTTGCTTGCTCATCACGTTCGTGATCCTGCTCGTTTACATTGCGCTGCGCTTTAAGAAAATCGGCGGTCTTTCCGCCGGCGTTACGGCGCTCATCGCACTTGTGCATGACGTGCTGCTTGTGTATTTCGCGTTTGTGATTTTCGGCTTCTCGATCAATGATATTTTCATCGCTGTTATCCTGACAATCCTCGGCTACTCGCTGAACGATACCATCGTCATTTACGACCGTATTCGTGAGAACCGCAAGCTCTCCCCGACGAAGAGCCCGGATGCACTGCCGGCTATCGTCAACAAGAGCCTCAATCAGACAATGACGCGTTCTATTCTGACATCTCTGACCACCTTCATGGCGCTGCTTGTCATCTACATTGTTGCGGCGATTTATGGCATCAGCTCTGTACAGAGCTTTGCACTGCCGATGATGGTCGGCACGATTGTCGGTTGCTATTCCTCGCTGTGCATTGCGGCTCCGCTGTACACCATGTGGGCTGTGCATAAGGGTGAGAAGAGCAAGAAGTAATCTGACCCGAGCTGCTTTTAAGCAAACGTTTCTATTACAGAATGAAATTCCCGGAAAGCCGTGTGCTCTCCGGGAGTTTTTGTATAGGACGCATTTTGCGGTGCAGGGGAGATAGAAATAAACAAACGATAAAAAGCTAAAAAAACCGGGTAAGCTGCCGTGCGGTGTGCTACCCGGTTTTGGTTTTAGATCTGTTGGGATTTGCCGGTGAGGAGCCAGAAGACATCGACGTCTAAAATTTCGGCGAAGGCTAAAAGCTCGATATCCGTGACGGTGCGAAGCTGACCCTCTAACTTAGAGAGGGCAGAGGCGTTGATGTCAACACCGCGCACCTGCAGCTGCGCGAGCAGTTCTTTCTGTTTCATGCCACGATTGCGGCGAATGCTCTCGATACGTGCGCCGACTAAGTTTTTGTCTCCAAGTGGTTTTTTACGGATGCGCATTTGCTCGCCGCCTTTCAATGTTCTATACACATTATAAGCGTAAATGCACAAAAAATCAATTCATTTTCCGAAAAATTATGAAAATCAACTGCTAACAATTCGTGAACGGCCCGTAAAACCGGGTGAATTACTCTGTGGTTTCGTCCTGTTCTTCGGATTTTGTATCTTCCGCTTCGCCGGAACGCGTGCGGCGGTAGGCGAGCGGTGTCATGCCATACTTTTTCTTGAAGATAGAATAGAAGTAGTTCGTGTTCACAATGCCGATGGCTTCGCTGATTTGGTTGATGGGCAGCTTAGTCTCACGCAGAAGCTGCTCGGCCTTTTTCATGCGGGTGTTGCTGAGGTAATCACTGAACGAATAGCCGATCTGCGTGGCGAAAATTTTGCCGAAGTAGGCGGAGGAAAGGCCTGCCATGCCGGCGAGCATTTTAAGGGAAAGATCAGGATTTGCGTAGTTTTTGTCGATGTATTCTTTTGCGGCATCGGCGGCAAGCTCGTTGCCGTATTTGCGGTTGATGCTTTGATGATGCGCCAAAATGGTGATGAACTCCATGCAGCGCTTGCGCAGCATATAGACGTTCGGTAGCTGACGGTCAATTTTATTCAGTTTATCCATCAAGATGGGATAAGCGGTGTCGTCATCCGTGAAAGTGGTGGAGAAATCGTCGAGCAGCGACATCATGACGTGATTGAAATACGCAACGGCTGTATTAAAGCTGACGTTTGACATGTAGGAAAGCGCGAGATCGAACTCATGCGAGCAGGCATCGAGGTCATTTGCGCGGATGTGCTCGGCAAGCTTCATATGGAGCTTGTTGTGGTATGAGTTGAGATTGATATTCTGGCCGGTCTCATAGGCGAAGAAAATTTTGCCCTGATTACGGATGGCGGAATATTCCAGTGCGATGTTCGTCGCCTCATAGCAGAGGTTGATATTGACGGCTGTCTCCACGATGGTGCCGATGCAGATGGTGGTGTTCATGGCAAACTCGCGCTGCATGACCTCGCACACGCGCTCAAGCTCCGGCACAAGCTTTTCCGGGTAGGCGTTCTTTTGCAGGGGGAGCAACATCACGAGAAAGTTGTGCGAATTGCGGTACGGTACGACACTGCCGAACTGCCCCAAAACTTCGGTGGCGAGGTTTTCGAGAGCGTAGCTGTAAATGAAATAGTTTGGGTCATCCGGGCCGAAGCGCAACTCTTTGGAGGCTGCACTGATAATGACGATGGTGTAATACGGCGCGGTGAGGTCAATGCCGTAGCTTTGGTATACTTCGATGTAATTCGGAATCTGTCCATACTCGCCGTGCATAAGTCGCTGAATGTTGCGCTTTTTGGAATCGGAATAGGAGGAGATGAGGCCTTGCTCCAGCTTATCGGTTTTCATGTACATATCGGAAAAGGCCTTGCTGAGCTGGTCGAGCTCATCGCCGGCATGGTCGTTCGACGGCTTTTTGACGTAATTGTTGTAGAGCACTTCGATTGGTGCGGAGAGCTTTGCACTGGTGCGGAACGAGATGAACATGCCGACGCAGAGCACAAGAATGCCGGCGAGTAACGTGATGATGGCGAGCTGGGGGAGACCGCTGTAAATATTCGAGTACGGCACAATATTGAAGATCGTAAAGCCGGAGGAAGACGCCTTGGCGTAGGTGACGAGCGCTTCGGTGTGGTCAGCGCAGGTGTAGGAGAAGGAGCCGGAATTGTCGGTCAGCTCCGGGAAATCCTCCACGGAGACAATAGTATTGTCGGGTTTTGCATGCGTAAAGGTTTCTGAATCACCTTCAGCGATATTGGTGGAGAAAACCTCGCCGTAACGGTTCAAAAGCAGGACCTGTTGAAAGCCGTTCGAGGTGCGCAGGTTCGATATGGAATCGTTGAAATAATCTTCGTCCACGTCTACGATGATGAGGTCGGGCGAGCCGCCTTTGCGTAGCTGTACGCGGAAGACGAAGGAATAGACATAACGGGTCTTGAGCTGCTGTGTGGCGTAGTTTGCACCGATCATGCGCAGAAGGCAGGTATCGGCGCCGGGATTATCGGGCAATCTACTATAATAGTATGCGATGTCGTCATCCGTGAGAAAATCTGCCGTAGAGCTGGAGACGAAACGGTTGGAGGCGGAGTTATAGAGGCTTACATAGCGCGTATAGCTCTGCGCCGTTTGGATTTCGCGCAACTTGATGCCTGCATCGGCTTCGATGAGTCGGTTGAAGGTATTGGAGGAGAGGCAACGGTTCGTATTGCTGTTCTGTAAAATTTGATTATTAACGGAGCGCATTTGGCTGTAGAGCATGTCCGTCATCTGACAGACCTGCTCCAACTGATGCACAGAATAGGTGCGCGCAGAACTGACCTGCAAATTTGCGTAGATGGTGAAAATTAAAAGCGTGACGAGTATAACGGCTATGGCCACCACGCAGAAAATGCTGAAAAGGTACCGGTTGAACAGCCGGGTTTTTACTTTTTTAAACAAAATACAACACTCCAAATACAGAAAGAGAACGAAAAACACGATTTAGATTTCGTATAACTCTATGATAACGGATTTTGGCACTAAACGCAAGCGAAAAATCAGATTATTGATTCAAATCGTAAAAAACCGTAGTTTCATATCACGAAAAGCCGAAAAAAGTGATTCGATTCTCAAAAAATGGAGAAAAGCGAAATTTGTGAAGTGCCTCGAAACTGCCAAAATGCAAAGTTGTTTTGAAATTTTAAAGTTTATCGCAAAAAGAATACTTTACAAATCGTTCACAGCGTGTTAAAGTTTATTCATCGAAAACAAACAAGCGGTTTGCAGAAACGGTATCTCTGCACGGGGCAGAGGTTCCGGGAAGACCCATGAGGGAGGGCGCCCGGTGCGCTGTGATTGCAAAACGACACGCTTTGGCAAACACCAAGTTTTGTCGGCACTTTGTTTTCAGTAGGAATAGCGATATTCCGGGTTCGCATTTGCAGAGTCAATATATAAATATAAAGCAAATAAGCTTTACTTTATATGTGCGGCTGTGCAGAGGTGAACAAAACTCTTCCTTATTTATATAGAAGAGACACATTATTCGGAGAGGATGATCGCAAACATGAGTAAGGCGTCAGCTTTGGTTGATGTCAGCAAGAAGAGAGTGAATCCTTTTAAAGAGCTGTGGACAAACAAGTTTTTGTACCTGCTTGCGCTGCCCGCGGTCGTTTACACTTTCATCTTTTCTTATTTGACACTGCCGTACATCGTAATTGCATTTGAGAAGTTCAACTACAAGTCGGGTGTTTTTAGCCCGTTTGTCGGTCTGAAAAACTTCGAATACTTCTTCAAGTCCAGTTGGGCGTGGACCGTTACGCGCAACACGCTCGTCATCAACATCCTGTTCCTCATCGTCGGTACGGTTTGCTCCGTTGTTTTGGCAATCGTCCTCAATGAGGTCAAGGCGAAGAAGTTCCTTAAGGTTTCTCAGTCCATGATGCTTTTCCCGTACTTTATTTCCTGGGTTATCGTCAGCTACATGCTGCAGGGTATCCTTGGTACAGAGACGGGCCTGCTCAACAATCTGATGGGTACGCGCATCAATTATTATTCTACCCCCGGCTACTGGTACCCGATTCTTCTGATCCTCAACATTTGGAAGAACACGGGCTACAACACGATCGTTTACCTCGCAGCGATCACCGGCATTGACGAAGGCCTTTACGAAGCAGCTTATATCGACGGCGCTACGCGCTTTAAGCGTATCATTTACATCACGATCCCGCTGCTTGCACCGACCATCTGCATCATGACCCTGATGTCTGTCGGCCGCATCTTCTACGGCGACTTCGGTATGCTGTATGCGATCATCCGCGACAACAGCTCGTTGATGCCGATTGCAGAAGTTATTGATACATACGTTTACCGTACATTTAAGAACACAGGTGATCCGAGCCTTTCCATGGCTATCGGTCTCTATCAGTCCATCGTCGGCTTCATTCTGGTCTTCACAGCAAACTGGATCGTCAGAAGAAAGTTCCCGGATGGCGCACTGTTCTGATACAGGGAAAGGAGACAAGCTCATGAACAGCACGGTTGCGGCGGCGACAAAGCCGTCTAACACCAACAACAAAATCAAGCACAGCACGGGGGAGAACGTCGGTACATTCGTCATTTATCTCGTCGTTGCTCTGTTCGCACTGATATGCGTCCTGCCGTTTGTTCTCGTTATCATCGTTTCTTTCAGCAGTGAGAAATCGATTACGATCAACGGTTACTCTTTCTGGCCGAGCGAATGGTCGGCTGCAGCCTATAAAATGCTCTTCCTGCCGTCCTCATCCGTTCCGCAGTCCTACCTTGTAACGACGATTGCAACGGTTGTCGGTACCGTCGTTGCATCGTTCGTCACATTCGGCGCAGGCTACACCCTTGCAAACCGTTCCTGCCGTTACAGAGACGGTCTGTCCCTTTACTTCTACATCACCATGGTTTTCTCTGCGGGCCTTGTTCCGTGGTACATGATGTGTAAAGCATTGAACTGCTACGATAACATCTGGGCACTCATCGTACCGAGCCTGTTGTTCAATCCCTTTAATATGTTCCTTGTGCGCAACTTTGTGCGCGGTATCCCGGCCGAGCTGAACGAATCCGCAAAGATTGACGGCGCAGGCGAAGTGAAGATTGCATTCGGCATTTACTTCCCGCTTTGCATGCCGGTTCTGGCTACGATTGCTCTGTTCTATGCCATCGGTTACTGGAACAACTACTTCAACGCAGTTATGCTCGTGAATGATGAGAAGTACTACTCTTTGCAGATGCTCCTCTTCAAGATTCAGTCTCAGATCACTGCACTGAGCAAGCTCTCTGCCGGCGCTACGGTCAACGTAAACCCGCCGAAGGAAAGCTTTAAGATGGCGACTTCCGTTATCACCATGGGCCCGATCATCATTCTGTATCCGTTCTTACAGAAGTACTTTGTTAAGGGCATGGTCGTCGGCGCTGTTAAGGGTTAATTGCCCGCAAACATTTTAATTCGGTGTTTACCGTGGAAGGCGGTTACACATATATCAATTTTCAAGGAGTTGAAGTAAGAAATGAAGACAACGAAGAAACTGCTGGCTATGGCTCTGGCAGCTGCAATGGTCGTTACGGCTTTTGCAGGTTGCTCCGGCAACAACGACACTTCCAGTGCTGACAGCACATCTTCTGCTTCCTCTGAGGCTTCTACTTCGTCCGATGCTTCCACATCTGACGAATCTTCGGCAACAGAGGACGACGGCACCATTCACCCGATGCGTATTGTACAGCCGGGCACACTTTGCGCGGACTATGAGACCGGTATGGCTGCTGTCAACGAGAAACTGAAGGAAGACGGCGTAAACATTGAGGTTTCCGTCACAAGAATCCCGTGGGATGCTTATGCTGAGAAGCTGAACCTCATGCTGACGACCGGTGAAGAGTTCGAGCTGCTGCATGTTATGCAGGACGTTAAGAACCTTTCCGCTATCGCAGGTATGGGCGCTATCTCCTCCATCCACGATTCCATCCAGAACTACCCGGACCTCTACAACAAGTTCTCCGAGACCGAGTGGCTGGGCACCCTCTACAAGGGCGAAGAGTACGCAGTACCGTGCTACTGGAGATCCTTCGACAACACGATGTCCTACATGGACTACCGTTCCGACATCGCTGAGAAGGTCGGCTACGACGAGTTCCCGGACACGACGGAAGGCATCATCGACCTCATGAAGAAGTCTCAGGACGAGATCCTCAACGAGACCGGTATGAAGGCTTATTCTTGGTTCCATCAGGTTCAGGATACGGCGCACTGGCTCCACAGAAGCTATGATACCTATCCGTTCTATGTTGAGAACTCCCTCGGCATCTGCCTCATCCGTCAGGACGGCACGGTTGATTCCTTCTATGAGTCCGAAGAATTCAAGAAGGACGCAAACACCTACTACGAGATGTATCAGGCCGGTCTCATCGACCCGGATATCTTAAACCGCGACCACCAGAAGCAGTACGACGATGCTAATTACGGCGCAATGCTTCCGTCCCAGACATTCGACCCGTACACGGGTGTTACGATGCAGAAGAACGGTGTTGAAGGCGCAGAAGTCAAGTGGGTTGAAGCTTTTGGCGATGACGTCCCGGACATGATCTACACCTATGTGCAGAACCTGAATGCGATTTCTTCCACTTCTGAGGATCCGGAATCCGGCCTCAAGTTCCTCAACTGGCTGTATGCTTCCGAAGAGAACCATGACCTCTTCCACTATGGCATTGAGGGCACGCACTACACCAAGACCGGCGATCACAGAATTGAGCAGGTCAAGGGCGACGACGGCAACCCTCTGTACAATATGGATACCTGGATGACCGGCTACCTGCCGTACATGGCTTATGCTTCCGATACGCCGGACGAGCAGATCGATTACATGACCTACAAGTCTGAGAACTACGTCATTTCCCCGGCTGCAGGTTTCATCTTTGATTCCTCTAACGTTACCAGTGAGCTGACGAACCTCCAGACCGAGATCATCTCCTCCATCTACCCGATTAAGGTCGGTATGGTTTCCTATGAGGACAACATCGATGCTGCTATCGAGAAGCTGAAGGCTGCTGGCCTCGACAAGTACCTCGAAGAGTACAGAACCCAGTTCCAGGCTTATCTGGATGCTAACCCGGACGTACTCGAGATCGCAAAGGGCACCACGGAAGGCTAATTGCTCTTCTGAAACCTGAATAATGATCTGAATGCAGGGCGCAGGACACAAAAGGTCCTGCGCCCTTGCTTCATTATTCTTACTTTTAAACTTGAAATTGATTTAAGATGTCTGTTACACCGAATATATCGGTGCAGAAAATATGAACTCTGAAGAGAATTGGGGAAAGAGATAATGTTAAATATCAGAGATTTCGGTGCGGTGGCTGACGGCAAGACCGTCAACACAAAAGCCGTTCAGGCGGCTGTGGACTGCGCAGGGGAGACGGGCGAGACCGTGCTCGTTCCCGGCGGCGTGTTCATTACCGGTACAATCCATCTGAATGGTGCATCGTTGCATTTGGAGCCGGGCGCTGTTTTAAAGGGCTCCACGAATATCGACGACTACCCTGCACAGGATTTTATCCACAATGAAATGGGGGTGCTGCGTGCCCTGCTTATCAACCGTGACCACGACAATGTGACTATCGACGGCAGCGGCACCATTGACCTTTCCGGCACATCGTTTTATGATACAAGCGTGATGAACGTACCGAGCAGCCGTGTTCCGTTCACAAAGGAGCAGGAAGCCGAATGCACATACCCCATCGGCACGCGCCCGAGCCAGTGCATCTTCTTCCATAATGCGAAGAATGTTACTGTGCGCGGCATTAAGGTTATCGACGCGCCGTGCTGGACGTTCAGCTTCAACGCGTGCGAGAATGTAAAGCTGCTTGGCCTTACGATTGACACCAGCCCCAACGTGCCGAACGACGATGGCATCCATATTGCGAGCTGTAAAGGTGTTATTATTGCCGATTGCCATATTTCGAGCGGCGACGACTGCATTGCGCTTTCCGGCATTACGGATTGGGCAAAACCGTGCGAGGACATCGTCATCACGAACTGTGTGCTGCGTTCCTGCTCGAAGGCAATTGTCATCGGCTACAGTTACAGCCATATCCGCAACGTGATCATCACGAACTGTATCATCAAGGAGAGCAATCGCGGCATCTGCTTCATGTGCAACGATACGTCCGCACTTGTGGAGAATGTGCGCATCAGCAACATGATTGTTGACACGCGTGTACGCGCCGGCAACTGGTGGGGCAACGGCGAGCCGATCTTTATGATGGCTGTAAAGCACGATTACCTTATCCCGGCAGAGCAGGACCCACACCGCGAGACCGACTGCGCCATCCGCAACGTGCACATTGACGGCGTGACCTGCATGGGCGAGAACGCCATGGGCATTTACGGCGTGGACGGCAACATCCGCGAAGTGGAGCTCAGAAACATTGACTTCACCCGTAAGCCGTCTAAGAACCTGCCGCTCAAGGGCAATGTGTTTGACTTCGCACCCGGCAGGGTCGATTTTGAAGTGCCGGAGGACTGCGGCCTGTACATCGGCGGCGGTGCGGACGTGAAGCTGGAGAACATCAACACACGTGCGTGGAAGATCATCCGCGCGTAAAAGGAGACTGCCATGAAAAATATTATTTTGCTGCCGCTCGACGAGCGTCCCTGCAACTTTGATTTCCCGTCCAAAATTTTCAACGGCGAAAAGTATACGATCATTCGCCCGGAGCATCTTGGCCAGAAGAAGACCCCGGCGTCTTATGAATTCATCCGCGATTTCCTGCTCGCAAATATCGAAAAGGCAGACGCGGCGGTCATTTCCATCGATACGCTGCTGTACGGCGGCCTGATTCCCTCGCGCTTGCACCATCTTTCCGAGGAGACGGTTTTGGAGCGTCTGATGCTTTTAAAAGAACTGCGCGAAAAGAACCCGCAGGTAAAGCTGTACGCGTTCCAGTGCATCATGCGCTGCCCGAAATATTCCTCCGACGATGAGGAGCCGGATTACTATGAGCTTTACGGCAAAGAGATTCACCATATCGGCCGTCTGACGCACCTTGAAAAGCTCGGCATGGGTGACGCGAACGAGCTTTCTGAGTTGAAAGCCAAGGTAGACCCCGCGGCGCTTAAAGACTATCTTGACCGCCGCGCATTTAACGGCAGCTTCAATATCCGCACGCTCGACCTTGTGGAGGACGGCACGATTGATTTTCTCATCATCCCGCAGGACGATTCCGCAAAGTACGGCTACACCGCAATGGACCAGAAGACCGTGCGCGCGAAGATCGACGAGAAGGTGCTCAATGACCGTGTGATCTTGTACCCGGGCGCCGATGAGCTCGGCATGGTGCTTGTCTCCCGCGCCATCAACGCGCTCGAGAATAACACCCCACGCGTATACCTCAAGTATGCGTCCACGCTGGCGCCGCAGCTGATCCCGAACTACGAGGACAGAAGTCTCAATGAGACCGTAAAGTACCACGTCATGGCGGCGGGCTGCATCGCTGTGCCGTCGCTCGCCGACGCCGACGTTGTGATGGGCATCACCGCTCCGGCAAACGAGATGGAAGAAGCCGCAAATCAGCCGGCGAACAACATCAACTATGATGTGGAGCGCAATATGGCAGAGTTTCTGTACTTTGTGAACGATTGCTTGAAGCGCGGCATTCCGACGGCGATCCTCGACAATGCCTACACGAACGGCGGCGAATTGCAGCTTCTGCGCGTGCTCAATAAGCAGGGTATTTTGATGAAGCTTGCAGGTTATGCAGGCTGGAACACCTCTGCAAACTCCATGGGCACGGTGCTCGCGATGATTGTGAACAATATGTACCAGAATAATACCGAAGCGAAGCAGAACTTCCTTGTGGAGCGCTTTATCGAGGACTTCGGCTACGGTGCGGTCGTGCGCAGCTACGTGACGGAGCACATTCTGCCGCAGTGGGGCATGACGTACTTCTGGTGCGAAGAGCAGCGCGGCAAGGCGGCCAACGCCGTTTTGGAGGAGCTGCGCAAGTTTGTAAAGACGGAAATGACGTCCGTTGCGGACAAAGTAACCGTGGAAGATATTTTCCTGCCGTGGAGCCGTATGTTTGAAATTGGGCTCAAGGCAACGTACAAAGCGGACTAAGATAGAGATACAGGATGTTTTCAAAAACGAAAGGACGCGTTTTTATGACAAATCAGGAAATTTTAAACCAGATTCACCGCGGCGTAATTGTCTCTTGCCAGGCGCTGCCGGATGAGCCGCTTTACGGCTACCACTTTATGGGCCACCTTGCATTTGCCGCAAAAGAGGGCGGTGCTGTGGGTATTCGTGCCAATACCTGCGAGGATATTGTGGACATCAAAAAGGAAGTTGACCTGCCGGTCATCGGTATTATCAAGAGCGTATATGACGACAGTGATGTATATATCACGCCGACGATGAAGGAGATCGATGCACTGGCGGCGACCGGCGTGGAGATCATCGCGCTGGACGCAACAGACCGTCCGCGCCCGAACGGCCTTGATCTTGATACGCTGTTCAAGGAAGCGCGCGCAAAGTACCCGAATCAGCTCTTTATGGCAGACTGCTCTTGCTATGAAGACTGCAAACACGCGGCGGAGATCGGCTTTGACCTTGTCGGCACAACGCTGTGCGGCTACACGGCAAAGACGAAGGGCACGGCTATCCCGAACTACGATCTGCTTTCCCGCATCACGACGGAGCTGAGTGTGCCGGTCATCGCGGAGGGCGGTGTTTGGGAGCGCGGCCAG
>RRZU011420408.1_pt1 | contig 17550 bp, 14 predicted proteins | sample 2165561 | NCBI WGS metagenome assembly RRZU01 (sample SAMN10456909, study PRJNA506462) | wastewater metagenome | isolation source: wastewater sludge | place: USA: Moscow, Idaho | reverse complement strand
TGCTGTGACGCTTGAGCGCCACAGCATTGACTCTCTTCGTGCAGGAGCCCGCCGTCGGCTCTGCAGATGACTCTCCGAGCGCGCTCGCGGGCGCCCGCGAGGGGCTATCCGGTGGGTGCTCAGCCCTCGTAGGGCTTCGCGGCGAGGATCTTGACGTCGATCGTCTTGCCGTTCGGCGCCTGGTAGGAGGCCGACTCGCCGGCCTTCTTGCCGAGGATCGCCTCGCCGAGCGGGGACTTCTCCGAGTAGACCTCGATGTCCTCGCCGTGGATCTCGCGGCTGCCGAGGAGGAAGCGCAGCTCGTCGCCGAGCATGTCGATCGTCACGACCATGCCGGGCTCGACGACACCGTCGTCGGGGGGCGTCTCGCCGACCACGGCGTTCTCCAGCAGCTGCGTGAGCTGGCGGATGCGGGCCTCCATCTTGCCCTGCTCCTCCTTGGCCGCGTGGTAGCCGCCGTTCTCCTTGAGGTCGCCCTCGTCGCGGGCCGCTTCGATGCGCCGCGAGATGTCGGTGCGCCCGTCGGAGGACAGGTGGGTGAGCTCGGCTTTGAGGCGGTCGTAGGCCTCCTGGGTCAGGTAGCTCGCCGTGGGCGTCGCGGTGTCGGACACGTGACTACTCCTTGGTGCTCTGGGAAACATCGATGCCGCCCGCAGTCCCGGTGATCCGCGTGCGGCGGATCGTGGTGCTGCGAAGCGGCGATGTCCTTGGACTGCTGCTCGGTCTTGGTGCGGTGCTCCGGCCCCGGCGGGCCGGGAGCGCCGGTTGCGAGGGGCCTGGTGGCCTCCCGACGCTGGGACCGCTCGGTCGACCTCGTGTCGCGACTCCTTCGGTGCGAAGGAGATTCGTCGACGCGTGGTCGGTGCGGCGGTGACCTCCGACGACGACTGGCGTACCTGTCTGCCCAACGCGCCGGATGTACCTCCGCGCTGGGCGGGTAAGTGTTCGACTATACGCCCGAGCGCGCCGTGGCTACGAGTCCACAGGCTGCAGGCCCCCGCTGACGTGCTCCTCTGCGCATGTAGGCAGGCGTGCAGACAGCGCGCCGTGACGGTCAGCCGGTGCGCTCGGCGCAGGTGCGGACGGTGCCGATGACGGCGAGCGTCGTCGTCTTGATCTGCACCTCGTGCACCGTCGAGGGCGTCTGGGTCGGGCCGACGGTGACGACGGTGCGCCCGACGACGCCGTGATTGGTCTCCTGGGCGATGACGGTGCAGTCGACGGTCATGTCCGTCGGCTTGGTCAGCTCGAAGCGCATCGTCGTGAGCCGGTCGTCGACGACGTCGAAGGACACGTCGCGCCACATCGGCTTCGTCACGGTCGCCGACAGCGCGTACCAGACGACGACGATCGTGCCGAGCACCCCGAGGGCCACTCCGACGAGGATGAAGATCCGGCGACCGTGAGACTGGGCGTCCCAGGCCCGGCGCAGGCTGCCGCGCTGTGCGCTCTCCGCGGCGATCTCGTCGGCCTCGATGTCGTTCGGGGGGCCGGCCGGGTGATCGGCGCCGACGCCGCCCGTGATGTCGTCCCTGATGTCGTCGGGGCGATTGCGCCTGTCGCGCGCGTCGGAAGCTGGGACCACGGCCCCACCCTACGACCGACGCCGCAGCGCGCTGCGGGCCGGTGAGCGCACCCCGGTCGGGCAGCGATGACAGAATGGCAGGTGCTGCCGTGCCCCGATCGCCGGCGCCCGTGCGGCGTTCCTGCTCTGACCAGCGCCGATCCCCGTGAGGAGTCTCGTGACCCAGCCCCGTCGCCTCTTGGCCGTGCACGCCCACCCCGACGACGAGTCGAGCAAGGGTGCCGCGACGATGGCGCATTACGTGACGGGCGGCGACCGGGTGCTCGTCGCCTCGTGCACCGGGGGCGAGCGGGGCGACGTGCTCAACCCCCGGCTCAAGGACGACCCCGACGTGCTGCGCGATCTGCCGGCCTTCCGTCGACAGGAGATGAAGCGGGCGCAGGAGATCCTCGGGATCGAGCACGTGTGGCTCGGGTTCGTCGACTCCGGGCTGCCCGAGGGCGATCCGCTGCCGCCGCTGCCGGACGGCTGCTTCGCCACCGAACCCCTCGCTGTCTCGACCGAGGCCCTCGTGCGCGTCGTCCGGGAGTTCCGCCCGCACGTCATGACGACGTACGACGAGAACGGCGGCTACCCGCACCCGGACCACATCATGTGTCACGTCGTCTCGCTCGCGGCCTTCCGCGCGGCCGGTGACCCGGAGGCGTTCCCGCACGCGGGGGAGCCGTGGCAGCCCCTCAAGCTCTACTACAACCAGACCCTTTCGGGCCGCCGGATCCGGGCGTTCCACGAGGGGATGATCGAGCGCGGCCACGAGTCGCCCTTCGCCGAGTGGATGACCCGCTGGGCCGACCGGGTCGACCGCGAGACGACGACCCACGTGCCGGTGTCGCAGCACTTTGAGACCCGCAACCAAGCCTTGCTCGCGCACGCGACCCAGGTCGACCCCGACGGCGCGTGGTTCGGCATCCCCCTCGACATCGAGCGGGAGGTGTGGCCGACCGAGGACTTCGAGGCCGCCCTGTCCTACCTGCCGATCGAGACCGGCGAGGACGACCTCTTCGCCGGGATCAGCGACGGGGCCGCGGGCGACGCTCTCGCCGCGCAGGCCCGATCGGGCGAGCTGACCCTCGCCTACGACGACATCAAGGAGGCCTCCTGATGGGTGGCGGTATCGATCAGAGCGTGTCCCCGGGGATGGGGGGATTCCTCGCGTTCTTCCTCCTGGCGTGCGCGTTGTGGCTCCTCATGCGCAACATGCTCAAGCACATGCGGGCCGCGACCTATCGCGAGGACCGCGAGGAGGAGGCGCGACTGGCCCGCGAGGCGGCCGCGCAGACGACGGGGTCGCAGACCGCAGGGTCACCGGTGGCCAGCTCGCCGGGCGTCGACGCGGGGGGTGCCGCGCGCGAAGCGGCCGCCGACGACGTGCAGACCCGCCCGAGCAGCCTGTCCGCCGGCTATCCGCGCGAACCGCAGGCCTGACGGTCAGACCTGATCCGCCTGCCCGAGCTCAGCCGGCGACGACGAGCGGGCTTGTCGCGACCGCGATCGACGCCGCCGCGAAGTGGGCGACGAAGGCCGCGACGGTGAACGCGTGGAAGATCTCGTGGAAGCCGAACCAGCGCGGTGAGGGGTCCGGGCGCTTGAACCCGTAGACGAGGGCCCCGAGCGTGTAGAGCACGCCGCCGGCCGCGATGAGGCCGATGACCAGCCCGCCCCCGAAGTGGTAGAGCGGCTGGATGTAGAAGAGGGCGACCCAGCCGAGCGCGACGTAGAGCGGCGTCGAGAGCCAGCGCGGGGCCCCGACCCAGAAGACCTTGAAGATCACGCCGGCGGCCGCGCCGATCCACATCGTCCACAGCAGCACGGTGGCCTGCGCCTGCGGCAGGAGCGTCAGCGCGAAGGCCGTGTAGGTGCCGGCGATGATGAGGAAGATGTTCGCGTGGTCGAGCCGGCGCAGGATCGTGTGCACCCCGGGGGTCCAGCGACCGCGGTGATAGAGCGCCGACGTGCCGAAGAGCAGGCAGGCCGTGCCGACGAAGATCGCGACCCCGGTCCGCCCGCGGGCCGTCGGGGTCGCCGCGACGAGCACGAGGCCGGCGATGACGACGAGGGGGAAGAGGCCGGCGTGGAGCCAGCCGCGCAGGCGGGGGCGCACGGCGTCGACGATGTCGGTCGCCGCCTCGGCTGCGCTCTCGAGGGAGCCGCGCGCCGACTCCAGCGCGGACCCCAGTGCTGCGGTCACGCGGGTCGGACCGTCGCTGCGTGCACTGACGGTGCGTGCGCTGTCGGTGGTGCCGCTCCGGCCGCCGTGATCACTGTGCTGATCGAGGTGCTCATCGAGGTGCTGATCGAGGTGCTGATCGACGTGGCGATCGGTGCGTGGATGCGAGCCGGAATCGGCGGACTTCGCCTCGGCGGCCCGGTCGGACGTGGTGCGCGGTGCGAATACAGGCATGTCTCCACGCTAACCTACGCAACCGTAGGTTAGCGACCGTCGACCGGTGACCGGACCGTGACGAGCACGTGACAGGCAGCTGTCCGAGACCGCGCAGGGGCCCGATCGCGTCGCCGATCGCGCCGGCTCGCCACGATCGGCGGCGCGACACCCAGCGGGCATCGGGCGTGCCGGCGGGCTCGCGGCGGTAGCGTGAGAAGGCACCGCCAGGCTCGTCCGTGGGAGGACGCGTGGATCTGTCCCATCTGCTGTACAGCGCCTATGAGCGGCGCCTCGTCGCCGACCTGTCGCCGCAGAACCTGCCTCGCCACATCGGGGTCATGCTCGACGGCAATCGGCGCTGGGCCCGGGAGAAGGGCGCGGACACCGCCGAGGGGCACCGCGCCGGCGCCGAGAACATCGAGCCCTTCCTCACCTGGACCGAGGACCTCGGCATCGACATCGTCACGCTGTGGCTCCTGTCGACCGACAATCTCAACCGCCCGCAGGCCGAGCTCGCGCCGCTGCTGGAGATCATCGAGGACGTCGTCGAGCAGCTCGCCGCCTCGCAGCGGTGGCGCGTCAACCTCGTCGGGGCGGTCGACCTCCTGCCCGAGCGCACGGCCCAGCGGCTCATCGCCGCGGCCGCGACGACCGACCACATCGACGGCGTCGTCGTCAACATCGCGGTCGGCTACGGGGGCCGCCAGGAGATCGCCGACGCGGTCCGCGGCATGCTCCTGGAGGCCGCGGCGCAGGGCAAGACCCTCGAGGAGGTCGCCGAGCACGTGCGGATCGAGGACATCGCCGCGCACCTCTACACCCGGGGCCAGCCCGACCCCGACCTCGTGATCCGCACCTCGGGGGAGCAGCGGATCGGCGGCTTCCTCCTGTGGCAGTCGACGCACAGCGAGTTCTACTTCTGCGAGGCGTTCTGGCCCGACTTCCGGCGCGTCGACTTCCTGCGCGCGCTGCGGGCCTACGCCGAGCGGGACCGGCGCTTCGGCTCCTGACCCACCGCCCGAGACGTCCTGCACCGACCTGGTGAGGCACATGGCGGATGGACGTCGCTGCGCAGGTGTTGGACACTCGTTAGCGAACGCTCGTTATCGAATCGAGTCCTAGAGCACCGGCAGTCGCACGTCGCGATCGCCCTCGAACGCAGGGAAGGGGCCTGACACTCTCGTGACGCAGGTGGACCACGGCAGCTCCGAGAACGCACCGACCCCGGACCGCTCCGGCGATGTCGCGAGCCCGGCGGGCCGCAGTCGCCGGTCCACCTGGTCGGCACGCGCCCGGGAGCTCGCGGTGCAGGGGCGTCGCGGGGTGCGGATCGGGAGTCGGCGGCTCGTCGCGGATCTGCGGGCCGCGTGGGCGCTCACCTACGTCCGGCACGGGATGTGGGGGATGCTCCTGCTCGGCCTCGGGGCGATGACCCCGGCCTTCCTCCCGCCCGACCTGTGGCTGCTGGACAGCCTCGGACTGCAGTGGCTCGAGGACGGCGGCTCGCGCGTCCTGGGCACCCTGTTCATCCTCGGCGGCGTCGCGCTCGTGCTCCACGCGTGGCTGCGGCTGCGGCCCACCGACACCCGCGACACGGCGCCGGCCTCGACGTGGTTCCTGTGGAGCCTGCCGATCCTCCTCGCGCCGCCCCTCTTCAGCCGCGACGCCTACAGCTATGCCGCGCAGGGGCTCATCGTCGACCGGGGGATGGATCCCTATACGACCGGGCCGATCTCGGTGCCGGGGGAGTTCGCCGACAACGTCGATCCCGTGTGGCTCTACACCCCGGCGCCCTACGGACCGCTCGCCCTGCAGATGCAGCACCTCATCGTCGACGCGACGTTCGGCAACGCCTATGTCGCCGCCGTCGCGATGCGCCTGCCCGCGCTCCTGAGCGTCGCCGCCCTCGCGCTCGCCCTCCCGCGCCTGGCCCGGCGCCTCGGGCGCAGCGACCAAGGAGCCTTGTGGCTCGGCGTGCTCAACCCGCTCGTCCTCATGCATCTCGTCGGCGGCGCGCACAACGACGCGATGATGATCGCCCTCGTCGCGCTCGCCCTCCTCTTCGCGACCCGCGGCTGGGTCGTCGCCGCGGCGCTGACGATCGCCGTCGCGGCCGGCTTCAAGCAGACGGCGGTCCTCGCCCTCATCGGCGTCGCCGGGCTCGCGGCCGCGAGCGTTCGCGCCAAGGCCCAGGCGGCGGCCCAGGGACGCGTCGATCCCACGGCCTCGATGGCGCAACGGGCGCGGATGGCGGCGGCTGCCGCGACGAGTTCGCTCGTGCCACCCCGCACGAAGCAGCGCGCGAAGGATGTCGCCCGCGACGCCAAGGACGCGATGCCCCAGCGCGCCAAGGACGTCGGCTCGCGCCTGCTGACGCTCGGCTCCGGAGTGCCCCTGGGCCCCTATCTCGTCGAGGCCGTGCGGGTCGGGCTCATCTCGCTCGTCGGCTTCACCGTCATCTCGTTCGTCACAGGCCTGGGCTGGGGGTGGCTGCCCAACCTCTCGGTGCCGATGCAGATGCGCTCGCTGCTGGCGCCGACGACCTTCCTCGGCACCGCCCTCAGTTTCGTCCTCACGTGGCTCGGCGTCGACCCCGCGACCGCGGCGAGCGCGGTGCCGGTCATGCAGACGGTCGGCGCGATCATCGCGGTCTCGACGGTCCTCTGGCTCACGTTCCGCGTCGCGCCGGCGCATCCGGTCGGGGCCGCCGCGGGTGCGTTCGCGGTCGTCACGGCGTGCGGCCCGGTCGTCCAGCCCTGGTACGTCCTGCCGGTCCTCGCCCTCGTCGGCGCGAGCGCGTCGTCGCGCCGCTCGGTCCAGCTCGCGGTGTGGCTCACCATCCTGCTCACCGGCTACAGCGCCTTCGACGTCGCGCTGTCCAACGGCGTCGTCGTCGTCGGGATCGCCGTCGTCGCCTATGCCGTGGCCCGGCTCGTCCGCTCCCGCACCGACCTCGTCGATGCCCCGCTCGGCCCGCAGCCCGAGGCCGCCGGCGCCCGGCCCTGAGCGAGCCGGCTGCGCCACGCCTACCCATTCCTGCCCCATTTTTGGCCCGACGTCAGCCGCGTCGGCTGCCCCCGTGGCCGGGCCTTCCGGCGTGCGAAGCCGCGGTGAACACTGGGTGTCGGCGGACTATTGAGTCGCCCTCGGCCCACGGATCGACGTAGCGTCGAGGGCGTCAGCTGCCGATCGCGGCGCCCGCCTTCGCGCTCGATCCGGCCTTCGACCAGCGAAGGCGCGGGGGTGCTCGGCGATGTCCGACAGCCGCAGGACCTATGTGATCGACACGTCCGTGCTCCTGTCGGACCCGCGGGCGATGATGCGCTTCGACGAGCACGACGTCGTGCTCCCGGTCGTCGTCATCACCGAGCTGGAGGGCAAGCGCCACCACCCTGAGCTGGGTTACTTCGCCCGGCAGGCCCTGCGGATGCTCGACGAGCTGCGGATCAAGGCGGGGCGCCTGGACCGCCCGGTGCCGATCGGGGCGGCGGGCGGGAGCCTGCACGTCGAGCTCAACCACGCGGACGCCGCCGGACTGCCCCCGGGCTTCCGCCTCGGCGACAACGACTCGCGGATCCTCGCGGTCGCGGCCAATCTCGCCGCCGATGGCGCCGACGTCACGGTCGTGAGCAAAGACCTGCCGATGCGGATCAAGGCCTCGGCGATGGGCCTGGACGCCCAGGAGTATCGCGCCGAGCTCGCCGTCGACACCGGCTGGACGGGCATCACGGAACTCGACATCTCCGAGGAGGAGATGAATTCGCTCTACGAGGACGGGCGGGTCGAGAATCTCGAGGCGTCCGAGCTGCCGTGCAACACCGGGCTCGTCCTGCACTCCCCGCGCGGCGGGGGACTGGGGCGCGTCGGGCCGGACGGCTCGATCCGCCAGGTGCGCGGCGACCGCGACGCCTTCGGCCTGCACGGGCGCAGCGCCGAGCAGCGGATCGCCCTCGACCTGCTGCTCGACCCCGACATCGGGATCGTCAGCCTCGGCGGGCGGGCCGGCACCGGCAAGTCGGCGCTGGCGATGTGCGCCGGACTCGAGGCGGTCCTGGAGCGTCGTCAGCATCGCAAGGTCCTCATCTTCCGTCCGCTCTACCCGGTCGGCGGGCAGGAGCTCGGCTATCTGCCGGGCAGTGAGGCCGAGAAGATGGGGCCGTGGGCGCAGGCCGTCTTCGACACCCTGTCGGCGGTCGTCTCCGCCGAGGTCGTCGAGGAGGTCGTCGACCGGGGGATGATCGAGGTCCTGCCGCTGACGCACATCCGCGGGCGCTCGCTGCACGACGCGTTCGTCATCGTCGACGAGGCGCAGTCGCTCGAGCGCAATGTGCTCCTCACGGTGCTCTCGCGGATCGGCCAGAACTCCCGCGTCGTCCTCACCCACGACGTCGCCCAGCGCGACAACCTGCGGGTCGGCCGCCACGACGGGATCGCCGCGGTCATCGAGGCGCTCAAGGGCAACTCCCTCTTCGCCCACATCACCCTGACCCGCAGCGAGCGCAGCCCCATCGCCGCGCTCGTCACCGATCTCCTCGAGGGCATCGAGGGCTGAGTCCGCGCCACCGAGGGTCTGCGCACAGGCGGATGCGCAGGCCCTTCGGCGTGTCTTTGCGCATAGCCTCCGGTCCGGCTTCGGGCCCGGACGACGGGCGAATCCGACGTCTATCCGATCGCGGCATCGGCGCATTCTGCCTGGTCATCTGGCGTGGCGTCGACGAGTTGCCTCGTGGGGGTCCCGAAGGTGGATCAGATCGCACACCACGAAAGCAAGAGCTTCGACATGGACGAATGACCTGATTGTGATTTGGTCATCCGTCCAAATCACTGGCATAGTCCGTCCGCAGATCACGATTCGATATCGCTGAATCGAGACATCGCTGAGTCGAGACATTGCCCAGGAGGCTTGTTGTGCCGCAGTTCGTCACGCCGGGATCGTCCGCTTCGACCGCACACAAGAGTGTGACGTCCGGTGCGCAGGCGCCGTCGCGTCGTCCCGCCCTGGCTGTCGGTGCCGTGGCGCTCGCCCTCACGCTCGGTGGGATGACGGCGGACACGGCGACGGCTCGGCCCCTGAGTGACGGCGGGGTCTCCGCCTCCGGGATCGACCTTCAGGTGCCCGCGCCTCTCGCGCCGGCGCCCGCCGCACCTGCGGCGCAGCCGGTCGACCTGGCGCGCGCCTTCGCGGTCGCAGGGACGCTCTACGCGAAGACGAACGCGCTCGCGGCACCCGCCAAGCCGGCCAACGCCGCGAAGGTCTCCGCGACCACCCGCTCGCAGGTCGCCGCGGCCCGCACGCCCGCGGCCTCCCGCTCGACGGCGCGCGTGTCGGGGGCGCCGCGCCAGATCGGCCGCGCCCTGGCAGCCGAGAAGGGTTGGGGCGGGCGGCAGTTCGCGTGCCTCGACAAGCTGTGGACCAAGGAGAGCGACTGGACGACGACGGCGGACAACCCGACGTCGAGCGCCTACGGCATCCCCCAGGCCCTGCCCGGCAAGCGCATGGCCTCCCACGGCAAGAACTGGCGCACCGACGCCGCGACGCAGATCCGCTGGGGTCTGGACTACATCGACGACCGCTACGGCGCCCCCTGCGAGGCGTGGGCGCACTCGCGCGCCAAGAACTGGTACTGAGCAGGCTCGCGGGGCACGACCCGCGTCCTGGACTCTGACGACCGAGGCCACCTCTTGTTCTACCCGGGCATAGGTGGCCTCACTCTGTTGCGGTGATCCCTGTCGAGGGAGGCGCGGTCGAGGTGAGCCTTCGGGCGCGCCGCAGCAGTGGCGGCGGCCGGTGCGCGCTCAGAGCTTGCGGAGCCGCACGCGGTGGACCGTGTGGTCGGGGCCCTTGGTGAGGATGAGCGTCGCGCGGCCCCGGGTCGTCAAGACATTGGCCATGAGGTTCGGCTCGTTGATCGTCCGCCAGATGTTCTCGGCCGTCTGGCGCGCCTGCTCGTCCGACATCTGCGCGTAGCGGTGGAAGTACGACTGCGGATCGGCGAAGGCCGTCTGTCGTAGCTTGAGGAATCGCTCGACATACCAGCGGCGAATGTGATTGACGTTGGCGTCGACATAGACGGAGAAGTCGAAGAAGTCGCTCACCGCGAGCCCCGTCCGCCCGTCGGCCCGGACGCGCGGCGCCTGCAGCACATTGAGTCCCTCGACGATGAGCACGTGCGGGCGCCGGACGACGACCTCGCTGTCCTTGACGATGTCGTAGGTGAGGTGGGAGTAGACCGGGGCATGCACCTCGTCGCTGCCGGCCTTGACCTCGGCGACGAAGCGCAGGAGCGCGCGCTGGTCGTAGGACTCGGGGAAGCCCTTGCGGTGCAGGATCCCCCGCCGCTCGAGCTCGGCGTTGGGGTGCAGGAAGCCGTCGGTCGTCACGAGCTCCACCCGCGGAGTCGAGGGCCAGCGCGACAGGAGCTCCTGGAGGATGCGGGCCGTCGTCGACTTGCCGACCGCGACCGATCCGGCGACGCCGATGACAAAGGTCGTGCGGTCGGGGCGCTCGCCGAGGAAGTTCGACGTGATCCGGTGCAGATGCCCCGTGCCCTCGACGTAGTAGGAGAGCAAGCGCGACAGCGGGAGGTAGACGTCCTCGATCTCGGTGAGATCGAGGCGCTCGCCGAGACCCCGCAGGCGTGTCAGGTCGGAGTCGGTGAGGTCGAGGGGGTGTTGGCGGCGCAGCCGGGCCCAGTCCTCACGGTCGAGTTCGACGTAGGGGGAGGGGATCACCGGCCCGGCGTTGGGTGTCGGTGCAGTCCTCGCGATGTCGGCGGCCACCCCGACATTCTGCCGAAGAACGGCGCGGGGGTGGTGCGGACGCCCGACCTTGCGGCCGGTGCTGACCTGGTCTACGGCACGTGTGGTCGTCAGTATCCTGATGGCCATGTGTGGAATCGTGGGGTATGTCGGTCCGGCCGTGAACGAACGGGCACTCGATGTCGTGATGGAGGGCCTGGCTCGGCTGGAGTACCGCGGCTATGACTCCGCCGGCATCGCCCTCGTCGACGGGGACCACGTCGACACCCGCAAGCGCTCCGGCAAGCTCGCCAACCTGCGCGAACTGCTCGCCGACAAGCCGCTGCCGCCGTCCGCGACGGCGATCGGGCACACCCGCTGGGCCACGCACGGCGGCCCGACGAACGAGAATGCGCACCCGCATCGCGGCGGCACCGACGGCAAGCTCGCCGTGATCCACAACGGCATCATCGAGAACTTCCACGCGCTCAAGAGCGGTCTGCTCGCCCAGGGCGTCGAGTTCACCTCCGAGACCGACACCGAGGTCGCCGCGCACCTGCTCGCGCGCACCTACGACGAGGTCGGCGACCTCACCGTGGCGATGCGGATCGTCTCCGGGCAGCTCGAGGGCGCCTTCACGCTGCTGGCGATCCACGCCGACGAGCCGCACACGGTCGTCGCCTCGCGTCGCAACTCCCCGCTGGTCATCGGCCTGGGCGAGGGCGAGAACTTCCTCGGCTCCGACGTGGCGGCATTCATCGGGCACACCCGCCGAGCCGTCGAGATGGGGCAGGACCAGGTCGTCACGATCACCCCCGACAGCGTCGAGGTCATCGGCTTCGACGGCTCCCCGGCGCAGGGCAAGCCCTTCGAGGTGACGTGGGACGCGGCCGCCGCCGAGAAGGGCGGGTACGCGACCTTCATGGAGAAGGAGATCCACGACCAGCCGCACGCCGTCGCCGACACCCTCCTCGGCCGCACCGACGAGACGGGTGCGCTGACCCTCGACGAGGTCCGCATCGACGAGGAGCAGCTGCGCGCCGTCGACCGCATCGTCATCGTCGCGTGCGGGACCGCCGCCTACGCCGGCATGGTCGCCAAGTACGCGATCGAGCACTGGACCCGGATCCAGTGCGAGGTCGAGCTCGCCCACGAGTTCCGCTATCGCGACCCGGTCCTCGGCCCGAACACGCTCGTCGTGTCGATCAGCCAGTCCGGCGAGACGATGGACACGCTCATGGCGGTCAAGCACGCCCGCGAGCTCGGCGCGAAGACCGTGAGCATCTGCAACACGCACGGCGCCTCGATCCCTGGCGCGTCCGACGCCGTGCTCTACACGCACGCCGGGCCCGAGATCGCCGTCGCCTCGACGAAGGCCTTCCTCGCCCAGATCACCGCCTGCTATGTGCTCGGCCTGTATCTGGCTCAGCTGCAGGGCGGCTCGACCGCGGAGAACGCGCAGGAGGTGATGCGCCAGCTCAACGAGATCCCCGGCAAGATCGAGGAGCTCCTCGGCCGGATGGATCGCGTCAAGGAGATCGCGCGCTTCATGGCCGACACCCGCTCGGTCCTCTTCCTCGGCCGTCACGTCGGCTACCCCATCGCGATGGAGGGGGCGCTCAAGCTCAAGGAGCTCGCCTACATCCACGCCGAGGGCTTCGCGGCCGGCGAGCTCAAGCACGGGCCGATCGCGCTCATCGAGCCCGGGCAGCCCGTCTTCATCGTCGTGCCCGGGCCGGACAGCCCGCACAGTCTGCACGACAAGGTCGCGTCGAACATCCAGGAGATCCGCGCTCGCGGGGCGCGCACGCTCGTCATCGCCGAGGACGGCGACGAGGCGGTCGTGCCGTTCGCCGACGAGGTGATCCGGGTGCCCAAGGCATGGTGGATGCTCGACCCGCTGCTCACCGTCGTGCCGCTGCAGGTCTTCGCGCTCGAGCTCGCGACGGCGAAGGGCCTCGACGTCGACCAGCCGCGCAACCTCGCCAAGTCGGTCACGGTCGAGTAGTGGCGGCGGCTGCCTGCTTCGGGGCGTCGCCGGCGCGTCGGGGTGCCCGGTGATCGTCGGGATCGGGATCGACGTGTGCGACATCGCGCGCTTCGAGAAGGTGCTCGCGCGGACGCCGGCGCTGCGGGAGCGGCTCTTCACCCCCGACGAGCGCGACCTGTCGATGTCGTCGCTCGCCGGGCGCTTCGCCGCCAAGGAGGCGCTGGCCAAGGCGCTCGGCGCGACCCCGGGGTTGCGCTGGAGCGACGTGACCGTCCGGCGCGCCGACGGTCAAGCGCCGTGGCTCGACATCTCCGGGACGATCGCCGCGCGGGCCGCCGAGCTGGGCATCACGCACTGGCACGTCTCGCTCTCCCACGACGGCGGACTCGCCTCCGCGGTCGTCATCGGCGAGCGGCTCTGACGCGTCGACCACGCGGTGTGCCGGTCGGTGTCGTGCTCGCGCCGTGCTCGCCCCCGTGCGCGACTGACCGCACCTCAGCGACAGCTGCCCACCTCATGAGGTGGGCTGCTGCGTCTGCGGCGCGGTCAGTGTGTCGCCGGCGAGGTCAGTCCGCCGACCTGGGGGCCGTCCGGCGGGACGAGGCCCTCGGTCGACGATCAGGGTGATGCGAGAGACTTGCTCTCCGTCCCCTGAGCGCGCATCGCGCGTCGGTCGCGAGGAGTGGTGAGTCGGTATGCCGATCAAGGCCTGGTCCATCGAGGACGTCCGGGCGGCCGAGGCGGCCACGATGGCGCAGCTGCCCGAGGGTGAGCTCATGGCGCGCGCGGCGCACGGGCTCGCGATGGTCGTCGGGGCGAGGCTGGAGGACGTGCCCGACGCGCGGGTCGTCGTGCTCGTCGGGTCGGGCGGCAACGGGGGAGACGCGCTCTTCGCGGCCGCCGAACTGGCCGGTGAGTCCTCGCAAGCCTCGGGCGTCGTCGCGATCCTGCTCGGTGAGCACGCCCACGAGCCAGCGCTCGACGCGGCGCGGTCGGCCGGCGTGCTGCTCGTCGAGGCCACGACGCCGCAGGGGGTGGCCGAGGCGCACGAGGCCCTCGCCGAGGCGGATGTCGTCATCGACGGGATCACCGGCATCGGTGGGCGACCCGGCCTGGCCGACGGCTTCCCGCTCGCGTGGGAGCTCGTCGAGGCGATCCCCGCCGATGCGTATGTCGTGGCCGTCGACCTGCCGAGCGGCACCGACCCCGCCGGGGAGCGGGTCGTGCCCGACGCGGCGTGGGCCGACGAGACGGTCACCTTCGGGGTGGCCAAGCCGGTCCACGTGCTCGCCGGGGCGCCGGCGTGCGGGCTGCTCACGGTCATCGACATCGGGCTCGACCTGGGCGCTGAGGGCGGCGCCGACGACGCTGTCGACCCGGCGGCCGTGCGGCTCGGCCACGACGACATCGCCGCGCTGTGGCCGGTGCCCGGTCCGGAGGACGACAAGTACTCCCGCGGTGTGCTCGGCGTCGTCGCCGGTGGCGAGAACTACACGGGCGCAGCGGTGCTCAGCGTGACCGCCGCGGTCTGCGCGGGGGCCGGGATGGTCCGCTACGTCGGTCCGCCCGGGCCGTCGGGGCTGGTGCGGGCCGAGGTGCCGGAGGCCGTGCACGGGGAGGGGCGAGTCCAGGCGTGGCTCGTCGGCCCCGGTCTCGACCCATCGCCCGAGGGCGGCGACGGCCTCGGAGCCGCGCAGGTCGCCGCCGCCCGCGCCGCCCTGGACTCCGAGGTGCCGTGCGTCGTCGACGCAGGTGGACTAGACCTCCTCGACGGGCCCCGTCGGGCCGCCGGGGCGCGGACCCTGCTCACCCCGCACGCGGGCGAGCTCGCCCGGTTGCTCACGCGGCTCGAGGGCGCGAGCCGGGAGACGGGCCCGAACCGGGACGCTGACGCTGACGCTGACGCTGGCGCTGCCGCCGACACCGACCGGCCGGCCGCGGACCGGGCGACCGGAGACGGCCCCCGAGCGGTGACCGTCGATGCGGTGCGCGCCGATCCGGTCGGGCACGCGCGTCGGGCCGCGCGGCTGCTCCACGCGACGGTCCTGCTCAAGGGGTCGACGACCTACGTCGTGCCGCCGACCGACGCGCTGCCGGTCCACGCGCAGGCGGACGGCCCGGCGTGGCTCGGGACCGCCGGGAGCGGCGACGTGCTCGCCGGGCTCGCCGGCATGCTCCTGGCCGCCGGGCTCGACCCGCTGGAGACCGGAGCGCTCGCCGCGATCGCCCACGGCCTGGCCGGGCACGAGGCCAACCCCGACGGGCCGGTCCGCGCGCTCGGCGTGGCGCACGCCATCCCGCGGGTCGTGGCTGCGGCGATGCGCCGCGCGGGTCACTGAGGGGCACTGAGGGGCAATGAGGGGCACCGAGGGGCACTGACGGCCGAGCGAGACCACCGCTGAGACCACCGCTGAGACCGGCGGCTGGAGGACGGTGGCGCTGAGACAGTGACGGCCACGACACGGACGATCCGGCAGTGGGCGCGAGAAGCGCAGCCGCGTCGGGGACACTGACAGTCGAGCAGGGCGAGACGAGAGGGAAGGCGATGACCGGCGCGGATGCGGTGAACGGCGGGAGTGCGACGGGCACGGGAGCGGGGGATTCGACGGCCGACCAGCCCGTGGGCCCGGCGCGCATCACCGTCGATCTCGGCGCGATCAGTGACAACGTCGCGGCCCTGCGCGAGCGCGTCGGTTCGACGCCGGTCCTCGCCGTCGTCAAGGGCGATGCGTACGGCCACGGCCTCGTCCCGAGTGCTCGCGCCGCACTCGCCGGGGGCGCGACGTGGCTCGGCACCGCCCAGATCGCCGAATCCCTTGCGCTGCGGGCCGCCGGCATCAGCGCGCAGGAGGCACGCGTCATCGCCTGGCTGTACGCCCCGGGCGCGCCGTTCGCACAGGCCGTGGAGGCCGGCATCGACCTCGGCGTCGCGGCGCCCTGGGCCCTGGCCGACATCGCTGCCGTCGGGGCCCGCCTCGGGCGCCCGGCGCGGATCCACCTCAAGGTCGACACGGGCCTGGCGCGCAACGGCGCCTTCGGCCGGGGCGTCGACGAACTCGTCGAGGCCGCCGCGCGGGCCCAGGACGCCGGTCACGTGCGCGTCGTCGGGATGATGTCGCACTTCGCGCGGGCCGACGAGCCCGGCGACCCCTCGATCCGGGCCCAGCAGGACCGCTTCGAAGAGTGCTGCGAGCTCGCGGACCGGGCCGGGCTCGACCTCGAGGTGCGCCACCTCGCGAACTCGGCGGCGACCCTGCTCGACCCGAGCGCCCGCTACGACCTCGTCCGCCCGGGCCTGGCGATCTACGGGCTGAGCCCGGTGCCGCAGGTGGGCGCTCCGGCCGACTTCGGCCTCCGGCCCGCGATGCGCGTCAGCGTCGACGTCTCGCTCGTCAAGGACCTCCCCGGCGGTCAGGGCGTGAGCTACGGGCACACGTACACGACGGCCGGTGACACCCGCGTCGCCCTCCTGCCGATGGGCTACGCCGACGGCCTCCCGCGGGCCGGGTCGAGCCGCGTGCCGGTGTCGCTGGGCGATCGGCGCTTCATCATCAGCGGCCGGGTCTGCATGGACCAGGTCGTGCTCGACGTCGGTGACCTGCAGGTCTCTCCCGGTGACGAGGCGGTCCTCTTCGGCGACGCCCTGCGCGGGGAGCCGACGGCGCAGGAGTGGGCCGACGTCACCGACACGATCCCCTACGAGATCGTCACGCGGATGAGCGGTCGGCTGCCGCGCGTGTATGTCGGAGGGCGCGAGTGAGTGCCCAACCCAAGGGAGTGCCGCGCCTGCCCGCCACGACGCCTGCGTCGCGGGGCTTCCCCGGCGTCGGGATCGCCCTCGGCCTCGCGGCCGCCGGCCTGACCGCCGCCGCCGGATTCGCCGCCGACAAGCTCAACCGGGAGCGCCGCCTCGCGCTCGCCCTCGACGGGACGGTGACGATCGACCCCTTCCACGAGGAGCCGGACGAGGAATACGTCGTCCGCACCGACGACGGCGTCGACCTGCACGTCGAGGTCGATCACGCTCGCGATGTCGACGGCGAACCGCTGGAGGACCCGACGCGCCCGACCGTCGTCCTGTGTCACGGCTACTGCCTCTCGCTGCGGGCGTGGGTCTTCCAGCGCCGGGCGCTGCGCGAGGCCGGCTACCGGGTCGTCCTCTTCGACCTGCGCGGGCACGGTCGCTCGGGCATGGGGGACCGGGACAGTTACGACGTCGATCAGCTGGGTCGGGATCTCGCGCATGTGCTCGAGGCCGTCGTGCCGGAGGGGCCGATCGTGCTCGTCGGGCACTCGATGGGTGGGATGACGATGATGGCGCTGGCCCTCGAGCGGCCCGAGGTCATCGCCGAGCGCGTCGTCGGTGCGGCCTTCGTCGCGACGAGTCCGGGCAACCTCGCCGAGGCCACGTACGGGATCGGGCGGGTCGCCGGGCGGCTCGTGCACCGGCTCGTCGGCCCGACGACCGGGCTGCTCTCGGGGCGACAGGGGCTCGTGGACGGGACGATCAAGGTGGGGCGCGACGTCGTCGACCTCTTCGTCGACTGGGGCTCCTTCGGCTCCCCGGTGCCGATGAGCGTCGCCCAGCTGACGACCGACATGATCTTCGGGACCCGGATGGAGGTCATCTCCGCCTTCATGCCGCGCTTCGACGACCTCGACAAGCGGGAGGCGCTCGCGCAGTTCGACGGGATCGAGACCCTCGTCTTCTCCGGGATGGAGGACCGGCTCACGCCCCCCGATCACAGCGAGGAGATCGTCCGGCTCGTGCCCGGCGCCGAGCACGTGCTCGTCGCGAACGCCGGGCACGTCATCATGCTCGAGCACCCCGAGCTGCTCACCGAGCACCTGCTC
>RRZU012075037.1_pt1 | contig 17553 bp, 13 predicted proteins | sample 2165561 | NCBI WGS metagenome assembly RRZU01 (sample SAMN10456909, study PRJNA506462) | wastewater metagenome | isolation source: wastewater sludge | place: USA: Moscow, Idaho | reverse complement strand
ATACTTTTTCAGAAGCATTTGTAGCAGGTTTTTGATTCTTCATCATTTCTTTCAGACGAGCATTTTCAGCATTAGCATCATTAAGCTGGCTGTTAAGAGCATCTATCTGACTTTGAGAAAGAGCCTTGATAGCATCTACATCAGGAACCTTATTCCATGTAGACTTTCCGAGGTTAAAGCTCAGTCCTACCTCAGCATAAAGCTGATTATCACGGCCATCCCAACCACGATCATTAATCTTAGAATAGCCATCAAAATGACTTCCATGAACAATATATCCACCTTCAACATAGACACTGGCAATTTTATTCAAACGCCATGCAGACTGAACACCTGCACTGAGGTTAGCGGTATACTGGTTGCCACTCATATTACGAGAAATACCGGCGCCACCAAAAACGTTCATATTCCACACACGTGTTGGATTATATCCAAAGAACATATTGCTCAAATTAAACATCACCTGTTCATTAACAGTCCAATACTTCATACTGTTTCCAGTTGTATTGTCATTAATTACAGACTTACCCCAAATACCTTGAACCTTTGTACGAAGAGCAAGACTTGGAGTGAACCACTTACCAAAAGCAATAGAAGCACCAGGATTAGCACGGAATTTTTTCAAAGGACTCTTTGAAAGATCCATACCATGTTCTTCATCAGAATACCATGCATTCCAGTCAGCACCAGCCTGAACAAACCAGTTACTCCAAAAAGAATTAGTTGCAACACTGTACTTTTCTACAGGATCTGCATCCTGAGCGAAGGATGACATTGAGAGACCTGCAAAAGCTAATACAATAAATAACTTTTTCATAATTACTCTAATTATTAATATTAATGTTTTCTTTTTTCAATTCTTTACAATTACCTAAGATTACTGCAAAGGTATAACATTTTTTTTAATAAATGTACTTCCTTCAAGCAAAATATTTTGAAAATACTTAAAAAAAGTTGCTTTATATCATTTTATACACATAAGAATCACTTACTTTTCCCCTTTTAAACATTCATCGAGATATATTACAACAATTAGCTATAATATTCTGTTAGCAATTGAAAAAATTTTCATTTACCAACAGAATCTCTCTAATCTTCAGAATGAAGTATGGGTAACGATATATGATATTTAACTGCAAAAAAACGAATAATACAAATTATTAAAAAAGAAACAATAGCGGTAATATACAGACTAACTCCAAGAGACCAGAGTATCCAGTATACTACACCTCCTACAACACTAGCCATTGCATAAATTTCTTTTTGAAAGATAACCGGTTCGATATTAAGTAACACATCCCTTATTACTCCACCAGCAGCACCTGTAATGCACCCCATAATAATAGCTACCCAAAATGGATATCCTAAAGCTAATGTTTTCTGAAGACCAGCTATTGTAAACAAAGCCAAGCCTAATGTATCAAAAAAAAACCATGTATTATCCAATTTTTTCAAAGAATGATTGAACACGACCACAACAATCTGAGCTATCACTGTACATATAATATAAATAGGTGAAGTCATCCAAAATGGTGTCTGTCCTAACATTACATCTCGAATCGTCCCGCCACCAATAGCTACAGCGAAGCCACAAACGAACCCTCCAAACCAATCATAATGCTTAGCCGCAGCAAATCGAATGCCAGACATTGCAAAAGCAAATGTCCCCAAAAATTCAATAAATTCCTGCAGGTTTTTTACAAAAACAGGATCTTCATAAAGCATTGTCTCTTTCCTTTATTGATTAACCACATTAATAGGTGTGCCCTCCACAAAAGCTTTTACATTGGACACACAAATTTCAATAAGCCTCATCCGAGCTTCAAAAGTCGCCCATGCAATATGAGGAGTAATAAACGCATTTTTCTGTAGAAGCAAAGGATTATCAGCAGCTGGTGGTTCCTGACACATCACGTCAGCACCATAATAAAGAAGTTTTCCACTCTTTAAGGCTTCTGCTACATCAATCTCATTAATCAATGGACCACGACTAGTATTAATAAGAATTGATCCATCCTTCATCTTAGCAAGACTGTCTCTGTTAATAAGTTCTGCGGTATTTTTTGTCAGTGGACAATGCAAAGTAAGAATATCGCTCGCTGCAAAGAGACCGTCAAGTGTTGTTTTACGAATTCCATCAGGCAGGTCTGCTGAATTTTTACTCGTATAAGCAAAAACATCCATACCAAAGTCAAGAGCCAAATGAGCAACCTTTTGTCCTATATGTCCAAGACCAACAACACCAAGAACCTTACCAGCAAGTTCATGCAAAGAGGTATCCCAATAGCAAAAATCCTGATCATTACTCCAACGGCCCATCCTGTTTTTATTTGCATAGTGAGCTACACGGTTAGTCATATTCAATATTAAGGCAAAAGTCATTTGAGCCACACTATCCATACTATATCCGGGAATATTTGTTACTATAACATTATCCTCATTAGCTTGCTTTATATCAACAACATTATACCCCGTGCCCAGCACTCCTATATATTTTAGTTTTGTCAATTGATGAAGTTTTCCGGCATCGAGAACAACCTTATTAGTTAATACTATGTCTGCATCCTTTGCACGCTCAACAATATCCTCTTGAGATGTTCTTGAATACACAGTTAAGTCACCATACTCTTTCAATTCATCCCAGCTTAAATCTCCAGGATTCGTTGTATATCCATCTAAAATTACGATTTTCATACCTAAATTGTTTATATCCTAATTTTCATATCTTTTACCCCAGCAGCTTTTCATCCACTGATATATTTTTTCTTCTTGCACAGAATGCTGAGCATGCCATATTCTTTTCTCCTTAACCTTATCTGGCAAATACTGCTGTTCAATAAAATGGCCTGGATAGTCATGAGGATATTTATAACCATCATGATAGCCTAATTCTGCCATCAGACTTGTCGGTGCATTCCTTATCGGTAATGGAACAGGCAGATTACCCGTCTGCTTTACAAAGTCAAGAGCATCATTAATACCATTATAAGCTGAATTGCTCTTTGGGCTCGTCGCTAAATATATTGTAGCTTCAGCTAAAGGAATTCGCCCTTCCGGCCACCCTATTTTCATCACTGCATCAAAAGCAGCATTGGCAAGAAGCAATGCATTCGGATTAGCAAGACCTATATCCTCACTTGCACTGATAATTAACCTTCGAGCAATAAACTGGGGATCTTCTCCACCTTCTATCATTCGAGCCAGCCAATAAAGTGCAGCATCAGGATCACTTCCACGGATACTTTTAATGAAAGCTGAAATAATATCATAGTGCATGTCTCCCTTTTTATCATATGCTAGCGGATTCTGCTGCAAGCGTTCTTCCACTATTTTATCGGTAATAGTGATCTCTTTATTTTCCGCTGCATCCACAACTAATTCAAGAATATTAAGAAGTTTGCGGGCATCTCCACCACTATATCGAAGAATAGCTCCAGTATCCTGTAACACAATATGATAATTTTTTAATTCCACATCCTGTGTTATCGCACGATGCAAAAGATCAAGCAAATCATCCTTACCCAAACTTTTCAATACATACAACTGGCAACGAGACAAGAGTGGTCGAATTACCTCAAAAGAAGGATTTTCTGTCGTAGCTCCAATAAGAGTAACTGTGCCCTTCTCTACAGCTCCAAGCAATGAATCCTGCTGTGATTTAGAGAAACGATGGATCTCATCAATAAAAAGAATAGGTGACGGCGAATCGAAAAAACGATTTTGACTTGCTCTTTCAATAACCTCTCTCACATCCTTTACACCACTAGTCACTGCACTTAACGTATAAAAAGGTGTATTCAACTTATTGGCAATAATATTTGCTAGCGTCGTCTTTCCTACTCCAGGAGGTCCCCAAAGAATAAAAGAAGGTATGTGTCCTGCGTCTATCATTTTACGCAGCACAGCACCCTCACCTACTAAATGCTTCTGTCCAACATAATCATCTAGTGTCCGAGGTCTCATTCTTTCAGCTAAAGGTTCACTCATATTATGCAAAGATACGAAAAAGAATATAGAAGTAGAATACACAAACGCAGATTTTTTATGTTACTTAATTTTTTTGCTTCAAAATTTGGATTTTATAGATTTAGTATTTACTTTTGCACAAAACTAGAACATGATTATGAAAGAAAAGAAAGCTCTATCACTCAAAACTCTCACCAAGAGCAATGTTTGGGATATACAAGAGAACGATGTTTTCCGCCTTTGGGAGGCAGCTGAAAAAGAGGCCGACCTTCGTGACAACCAAAATGTATATATCAATATCATCCGCAGTGCATTTGATATTGAAGAGATTAAAATTGACAAACCTGAAATCATAAAGAAATATGAACAGCGTGGGTTCAAGGTAGGTTATCTCCGTCTTGATGCTTCTAAAGATCATTCAAAATGGGCAGTTAAAAAGAAACCTATCATGCGCGTCACAGACCTTACTTACGAAAATATCCGGCATATCAGCGCAACTAAACTATTGGAAGTTATCAACCGAAACTTTGGAGGAGGATGGGAAAGCCTTTCCCAAAGCATTCAAGATATTATCGAAAATGGTTTTCATATCAGTGTAACCACTCTTCCATCCGATCGTCTGCACAAAGCTGGCGGTATGTATGAAAAAAAAGTTTCTGATGGTTATGAAGTTCTCGAAATTCCGAAGGGCACATGGACAGAAGCTATCTTTGCCAAGGAAAAACCTGAAATAGAAAAGCAGCATTTAAAATTTGAGGATGAAGAAGAACTTGACCGTAAAGGGATGGAGCCAGAACCTGAAAACGGAAATGAAGAGGAAGACGAGGGAATAGGAGAGACTGAAGACAGTTACAACGAGGAGGAGGAAGAAGAGGAGGAAGAAGATGTTTTTGATGACGACAAACTTACTGAAGAAAGTTACCGTACTAACTTTGATGAAACACCTGATGACCTCAGCCTTGAAGCTGAAGACGTTGTAGATGATGAAGACGATACTAGTTATTAAGATGAACTTAAATTAAAACAAAACCTGTCGCAAATTTGCGACAGGTTTTGTTTTAATTTAATATTTTTCTTCTCCACTTACAAGTTTTTCAGAATTCCAAGGTGCAGGATCACCTCCGAGATATTTGTGAAACCATTCCAAATGTGCATTATAATAAAGTGGCATTGAAGAAAGACCAGAAGGCCAATGCCCATCATTTTTCAATACAATAAGGCGGCTGGGGATACCGAGAGTCTGAAGGGTTGTAAAATATTGCAGACTCTGTGTATAAGGTACACGATAATCACGTTCTCCTGTAATAATCAAAGTTGGAGTAGCAAAATTCCTTGCATATTCTGAAGGGCTCCACTTCTTATAGCAATCAGAATTCCAAGGTTGGCCTTGAAGATCAAAATCTGGGAACCAAAGTTCTTCAGTAGCTCCCCACATTGATTTTAAATCATAAAGTCCCATCATAGAAGCCAGGCATTTAAAACGTTTTGTCTTAGCCTGTAGCCAGTTCATAAAATAGCCTCCATAACTCCATCCCATTGCCCCCATACGTGTACTGTCAACATAGTTTAAGGAAGCAAGTTTGTCTGTCATTTTCATTACATCTTGATAAGGATAGCTCCCCCAGTTACCACTAATATCACGGGTAAAACGTTGACCATATCCTGTCGATCCATGAGGATTAGGATAAGCTACAACATATCCTGCACCTGGATAAACTTGCCAGTCTGCACGAAAGGAATTCATCCATTGCATCTGCGGACCTCCATGTACATTAATAATCAGCGGATATTTCTTGGAAGGATCAAAACCATGGGGTTTCACAATAAAAAATTCGACAGAATCACCCTTCGCACCCTTTATCCACATTGCCTCTGACGGTCGAAGATCAACTTCTGCCTCCAAAGCATCATTATAATGCGTAATTTGTATTTCCTTACCCTTTTGCATCTTATAAATAGCAGAAGGTTTGCCCGTAGTAGAATAGGTATAAAAAACAGTCCCACGCTTGTCAACATCGAAACTAACAATAGCCCGGTCAGCGATAAGCTGCAAAATTTTTTTGTTTTTTATATTTACAGTATACAGAGGCTCTGCACCACGCACCTCACCAAGGAAATAGATGCTCTTGGAATTCTCTGCCCACTTATAATTATCAACCCAGTTATCAAAATTTTCCGTTAAGATAGACTTCTTTCCCGTTTTACGATCATAAAGTGCCAAACGAAAACGATCACTTTCATATCCAGGAACCTTCTGCATACGGTAAGCTATATAACGCCCATCAGGAGAATACTGCGGGCTACCATCCCATGCCGCATTCTCTTCTGTAATGTCTTTAGCTACTCCACCGGCAACTGGTACTATCCATAAATCACAATTAGTATTTGCTTCCGGATGCTCTGTATGATTGCTCATATAACAAAGTTCTCTGGAGTCTGGAGAAAACACAAAACCATCAGGACCGGACGGAGAGAAAACTGGAGAATGAAAGTTTCCAGGTGTCACATCTGTATAAGTTTTATCAACTATATTATAAATAATAATGTGCCAATAATGTCTATCCTGATATTGCGTCCAGTGCCGATAGAGCAGATGATCTGTAATATGTGCCTGAACAGGATTTGCAGCCTTCAAATCATTCGCTTTTTTATTTGCGGAGCCATCTATATCTACGATATTTGGCAGTACCTCTGCAGCAAAAGCAATAAGGTTATTGTCAGGGGAAACAACTGCACCTTGCACACCAAGCTTATAATCAGTAAGTTTTTCCACTTTATTCGTACAAATATCCTTCCTATAAATTTGAGGAGTACCACTTTTATCAGACGTATAGAATAAAGATTTTGCATCCCTACTCCATATAGGAGAGGAGCTCATACTGTCAGCAATAAAGATCTGTCCGTTAATATAGATATTAGAGATATACTTTTGTGCCTTCAGATTAGAACAACTTAAGGTATAAGCCAATTCCCCTGCAGGCGACACAACAGGACCGTATGCAGATTTAATACGATAAATGTCCTCAATATTAAAGGCTCTTTTCTGTGCCATTCCAGGCAGACAACAGGCAAGAGCGATAGCCATAATCATTTTTTTTTGATCCATATCTTCTTACATTTTAAGACTACGAAAATTATGTATAAAATTTTATTCAAACATTCTGTTTGTCAAACCCAACAGGACGGAATTGTTTCTGTTCATCACTATATATGTATCCATTTTTCAAAAGATAAGCCTTTAATTCGTTCGGATTACGATTATAACAATAACAAAGCGATTCTAAAGAGTCAAATTCTTCATCCCTCAGAAACATATTTACACTCGATACTAAAATTGCGGGGTCTTTAGGTAAAAAATCCATAATAATCTTTTTTATTCAAGACACAAAGATAGTTATATTTTCTAATATAAGAGAGCATAAACAAAATAAAATACAATACTAAAAACGACATATTCAATTATAATAAGGTGCAACAACTTATTTAAAGCCTATTCCAAAGAAAAAGCAACTTTTTATAAAAAAAACACAAAGAAAAATTTGGAAGGACAGAAGAAAAACACTACCTTTGCACTCGCATTTGAGAACAATGTTTGGAAACTCGGTTTGCGAGCCCTGAAAGGAAGGATGGGTGAGTGGCTGAAACCAGCAGTTTGCTAAACTGCCGTGCGCAATCGCGTACCGGGGGTTCGAATCCCCCTCCTTCCGCATAACACGGGGCTAGACAATCTCAAACAAATACTAACGGTCGGTTCATCTAACGGTTAGGATACAAGATTCTCAATCTTGGCATGCGAGTTCGATTCTCGCACCGACTACAAATAAGTTCTGCAAGTTTTTTACTTACGGAACTTTTATATTTTCCACATCAAAATATTCTTATCAAATAATATACAATGATGTAAACCAAATTTAATCATGATCATGTTCTAGCAATTCAGATTGAATCGTTACTTTAAAATACACCTTTACTCTCCGAGAGAAAATTCATCATCATCATCATTACTGCCTCCAATGCACAACTGCCGAAGATCATAAAAGCTGCCATTATAAATATTAAAGTCAACATAACCTTTAACTCCAGGCAACTGACCAGCATCGGTGTGCTGCCAGAACTTCCAAGGCCCCTTATACTCTACTTTTTCTACTTAATAATGGGCTATCCAATAAGGATAATCATTAAATACAGGAGCACTAAGATACTGTTCCTTAAATCTATAGTTAGTGTAAATAATCGGTTTAACATGATACTTGTCTTCCACAATATGGAGCCAAGTAAGAATGTCTGTCTGGAAATCATCCACATCCTCGTCAACAGGCTTATGTTCCACATCAAGCACGGGAGGAAGATCCCCCGCAGTCAGGTGAACCTGATTCAGAAAATAATAAGCCTGCATGCGCGCACTACTCTTATTACTCCAGAAATGATAGGCTCCACGGATGAATCCATACTCACGAGCGTTATAAAAATTCTGAGTGAAATTTTCATCCATACTACTGCTTCCCTCTGTACTTTTTATAAAGATAAAGCGCAGAGGTGTCCCTTCTATCATAGCATTGCGCAATTTATCCCAGTCAATATTTCCTTGATAATGAGAAATATCAATTCCCCTTATCTCATACCCTTCAGGATAGCTAGCATCACCGTATAAAGCCCGCCAACGAAACCCCGTTGGACCAACAAAGAAATAATAAAAAGCCCAAATATACAGGCATAGCACAGCAATTCCCCCAAACCACCATGCCCAATGAGGATAACGAGGGAAAAGATAAGAAAGAATGGAAGAGCGACGATGTACAACTCTTCTTCTCTTAACAGAAGAAGTTTTGCTCAAAGCTTTTCTATGTGATGATGATTTCTTTTTTGCCATAACCTACTATTTGCAAATATACAATATTAATCTGAGTGAAAAAAACAAATGCTGTTTTAAATCAAAAATAGAATTAATTTTAAGACAACATGCTTGTTCTTTCCATTTTTTTTTCTATCTTTGAAACATCATAAATCAATTAACAACGTTATGTCTAATAAAAGAATATTAAAGCGTAAGATCAATGATATATGCAGTGAGCTATTTGCAGACTGCATTGCATCATCATTGTATGGCGACCAGAAACGCAGTGAACAGGAAATAAAAGAACTCCTTACTTCTATTCTACGAATTCACTCTGATTTTATCAGTCGCATTTCTCATCCCCAACCAGCCATGAGTCCAAAGAAATATTTCAAGAAACTTATTGACGATTTCAATAAACAAGTTGATGAGATTATTGACCAAATATCAAGTGTAGCCTAATGTTACAGAAAATTTGCAGATGGATATTATACCGAGTGTTGGGATGGACTAAAGAAGTAACTATAGACCATCCCGATAAATGTATTATTTGCGTGGCTCCTCATACAACTAACTGGGATCTCCTCATTGGCCAACTCTATGCACATGCCGAAGGTTGGCAAGTTAATTTCTTGATGAAAAAAGAATGGTTTTTCTGGCCATTAGGGCCTATTTTCCGGTATCTTGGAGGTATTCCCGTATTTAGAAGCAAACATACTCACATGACAGATGCCTTAGCTGAGACAGCACGAAAAGCAGACAGAATCACACTTTGCATTACACCGGAAGGAACTCGCTCTCTTAATTCTGATTGGAAAAAAGGGTTTTATTATATTGCCCGCGGTGCTGAAATACCTATTTTACTCTATGGTATAGACTACAATAAAAAACTGATCAAATGCACTCAGCAAATTGTTCCGTATGGTAACATTGACGATCAGATGAAAGAGATAAAACTTTATTTCAAGGATTTTAAAGGCAAACATCCAGAAAAATTTACAATCGGAGCATTAATGTTACTAGCTACGATGATGATGCCGCTGAATATCTCAGCACAATTTCTTGACGGCAATACTCGCGCATGGGGTGATATCAATTATGACGGTGATCCTTGGGTATACAATGTTTCCCGTCCGAACTTGATCACTAAAGGCCTTATGAACAGGCATATATCATTATGGGCAAGTCATGGACGATACTATGATGCTGAACATAAACGATGGGCATGGCAAAGGCCTAACCTATTTTGCACCACAGAGGATCTGTTTACTCAGACCATCGTGGTGCCTTTTCTTATGCCGATGCTCGAAAATGCAGGTGCTGTGGTATGGACACCACGTGAGCGTGACTGGCAGATTAATGAAATTATTGTCGATAATGATGATAGCCATGCGCCTTATTATACTGAAAATAACAGAGGAAAATCATGGAAACAATGTGACAGTGTTGGCTTTAAAATGCACGAAGGGATCTACTATGATGGCGAAAATCCTTTTACGTCAGGTACCCTTAGACAAATAAAGGCAAGTAAAAAGGAAAAAACTAGTTTTATTTCCTATCAGCCAAATATTCCAAAATCAGGCAATTATGCTGTATACGTTAGTTATCAGACAATGCCAAAAAGTGTATCCGATGCCAGATATATAGTTTATCATCAAGGACAAAGTACAGAATTTACTGTTAATCAGAAAATGGGTGGTGGCACATGGGTATATTTAGGCAACTTCGATTTCGATCAAGGTTGCAATACAGACAACCGAGTAGTCGTCACTGGCCATGCCTCCAAAAGAGGAGTCATAACCAGTGATGCTGTACGCTTTGGTGGAGGTATGGGGAATATTGACCGTGGATCAGGCATAAGTGGTCTACCCCGTTGCCTTGAAGGTGCACGATATTCAGCCCAATGGGCTGGTGCTCCCTATAAAGTATATAGTGACAAAAAGGGGACGAACGACTATGCTGATGATATAAATGTACGTTCCCTCATGACCAACTGGCTTGGTGGTGGAAGTATATATATGCCAACCCTTGATGGGAAAAAAGTTCCTTTTGAACTTTCTTTAGCAGTACACAGTGATGCAGGATTTGCTCCTGACGGTAAAGGATACATCGGAACACTTTCAATATGTACCACCAATTTTAATGATGGCAAACTCAACAGTGGTATTGATCGAATAACCTCCAGAGATTTCGCTACGGCTTTACGGGATAATGTCTATACAGATATTATGGCTCGCTATCACAATTGGTCCAAACGCTACGTATGGGACAAGAACTATAGCGAGACCCGGTTACCAGCAATTCCGTCTGCAATCCTTGAAACTCTTGCCCATCAAAACTTCCCGGATATGAAGCTGGCACAGGATCCAATGTTCCGTTTTACCTTAGCACGTTCCATCTATAAAACGATCCTCCGCTATATCTCCACTAATCATGGACTAAAATATATAGTTGAGCCATTGCCTCCAACTCATTTTGCTGTGGATGTGGATACTTTGGGAATAGCTCACTTAAGCTGGCTGCCACAAAATGATCCACAAGAACAAACAGCTACGGCTACCTCCTTCAATTTATATACGTCTACAGGGAAACTTGGCTTTGACAATGGAAAGAACCTCTCCGGCATCTCTAATCAGATCCAATTGCAGCCCGATATACTCTATACCTTTAAAGTAACGGCATGCAATGCCGGTGGTGAAAGTTTTCCTTCTGAAACTTTAGCAGCAGAATATATACCAGGAGCAAAAAAGAATATACTTATTGTCAACGGTTTTCATCGTCTTGCGTCTCCACAAGTAATAGACAATGACAGTACCCAAGGTTTTGATATAGATCAGGATCCAGGTGTAAGTTATGGACTGACAGCAGGCTGGAATGGCAGGCAACAATGTTTCGACCGCAGCAAGATAGGCATAGAAGGCCCTGGCGGCCTGGGGTACGGAGGTGACGAGATGGTTGGAAAATTTGTCAAAGGAAATGACTTTAACTATACTAAGGCTCACGCAGAAGCCATTGCAACCACCGGAAAATACAATATTTCAAGTTGCTCTAGCCAAGCCTTAACTTCCGGACAAATTACGATCACAAAATACAAAGGTGTTGACCTGATCTTAGGATTAGAGCGCTATGACGGTTATACTCCTGAGTTTTACAAAACTTTTACTCCATCTCTGCAAAAACAACTCCGTACTTATACTCTTTCAGGGGGCGGACTTCTTGTAAGCGGAAGCTATATAGCAAGCGATATGCAAAGTCCTGATGAGCAAAACTTTCTTAAAGAGATTTTAAAAGTAAAATACGCACCGGTGGATAGTATACAACCCAACGATACTGTTACAGGGATGGGGATGACTGTAAGCTACTATCATACATTGAATGAAGACCATTATGCAGCGACTCATCCTGACGTTATCCAGTCCGTCAACTCTGCTATTTGTGCAATGAAATACCAAACAGGTCTTAGCGCTGCCGTTGGTTATCAAGGCAACGATTACCGTAGTTTCACCATGGGATTCCCTCTGGAATGCATCAAAGACACGACTCAACGGAATGCTGTCATGCGTGGAATACTTAACTATATTATAAAATAACAACTTAAAATAAAAAACTATGTACAAGATCCAAGCTAATCAATCTGGCACACGTTCTATAGCTATCAGCGACCAGCATCTTCAGACTATCGACAAATATCAGTTGCTCCGTAATCTAGTAGACAGTAACGGCATTGTTGATGAAGAAATTCTTGATAAACTAAAATTTAATGTCCGTTCTTTACTTGAATGTGAAACAGGTCAAGGTGACAAAGATCTTCTTGACCTATGCCTTGACGTTATCTACAACAATAACATGAAAGCTCTCGGGTTACACAATCTGGCCTTGCTCTATGTTGACTGGAAAGACAAACAGGTTATAAAAGAGGCTGCCGACAATCAGAACGTCAGCGATTAGAGTAGTGAAATGACAAGTACTAAGGTACATATATTCAAAAAATATATGTACGTTTGCTTTTTCAAAAAAAGGGTTCAGTCAGATATTTTAAGTTTGTCCACAACATTATGAAACAATATGAATTAACAGATTTCTTACCAACAACCAAGAGGGAATGCGACCTGCGCAGATGGGATCAGCTCGACATCATCATTTTTTCTGGCGATGCCTATGTTGATCATCCTTCCTTTGGGGTTGCCGTTATTGGCAGATCTCTGGAAGCTGCTGGCTATAAAGTAGCTATTGTGCCCCAGCCAGACTGGCATGGAGATTTCCGTGATTTCAAGAAACTTGGTAGACCACGTCTGTTCTTTGCAGTTTCTCCCGGTGTTATGGATTCGATGGTCAACAAATATACGGCTAATCGACGTCTACGTTCTGTTGATGAATACAGTCCAGACGGTCGTCATGATTGTAGGCCGGAATATCCAACTATTGTCTATACACAGATCTTGAAGAATCTTTTTCCAGATATACCTGTTGTTCTCGGAGGAATAGAGTCAAGCATGCGCCGTCTCACACATTATGATTATTGGCAAGACAAACTCAGAAAAAGTATTCTTTGTGACAGTGGCGGTGACCTCATTCTTTATGGTATGGGACCCAGATCAATCCTTCAATTTGCTAAAGATATAGAACTAGGACTAAAAGCAAATGAAATTCATGACATCCCTCAAACAGTCTATTACTGCAAAGAAGACAATATTCTCAATGGCATAAAAGAGGACGACATCGTACTGCATTCTCATGAAGAATGCCTGCGCAACAAAAAAGCGGAAGCAGAAAATTATCGGCATATAGAAGAGGAGGCTAATAAGAAACATGCTCAACGGCTTATTCAAGGAGTTGATGGCAAATTTGTCGTCGTTAATCCTCCTTATCCTACAGAAACGACAGAGCCTCTCGATGCCACCGTTGACCTTCCCTATACTCGTGTGCCGCATCCTAAATATAAAGGTAAGACGATTCCGGCTTATGAGATGATAAAGTTCTCCGTCAACATTCATCAGGGATGTTTTGGCGGTTGTGCTTTTTGTACCATATCAGCTCATCAAGGTAAATTCGTAGTATGCAGAAGTAAAAAAAGTATTCTGAAAGAAGTCAAACAAGTCATCCAGATGCCAGATTTCAAAGGTTATCTTTCCGACCTTGGTGGTCCTTCTGCTAATATGTATGGTATGCACGGTCGAAATCCTAAAGCATGCGAACTCTGCAAGCGCCCTTCTTGTATCAATCCTCAGGTTTGCCCGAATCTTATCACTGATCACAGTAAACTTCTTGATATCTATCATGCTGTTGACAGTTTGCCGGAAATTAAAAAAAGTTTTATTGGCAGTGGCATACGCTATGATCTTCTCCTTCATAAAAGTAAAGACGAGAAGAGCAATAAAGCAGCTGAACAATATACTCGTGAGCTCATTACCAGGCATGTGAGTGGCCGATTAAAGGTTGCTCCAGAGAATACTTCCGACAATGTATTACGACTTATGCGTAAACCTTCCTTTCATGAATTCTATGAATTTAAAGAGATCTTTGACCGCATAAATAAAGAAGAAGGACTACGTGAGCAAATCATTCCTTACTTTATCTCAAGCCATCCTGGTTGTTCTGAAGCAGATATGGCCCAACTAGCTGTCATCACTAAAAACTTAGATTTCCATCTGGAGCAAGTGCAAGATTTTACACCAACTCCGATGACTATAAGTACAGAAATGTGGTATACTGGTTATGACCCATATACCCTTGAACCAGTATACAGCGCAAAGACGCCAAAGGAGAAACTTGCTCAACGTATGTTCTTTTTTTGGTATAAACCAGAAGAACGTCGTAATATAGAACAAGAACTAAAACGTATTGGACGTCCGGACCTTATCAATAAACTGTATGATCGTCCAAGTTATGCTCATCATAAAAAGTATAATCAGAAGACCAACTTTGATGATCGTCCAATAGGAAGTACTTATGATAATCCTGGTGTAACCGGATACTTTAAAAAAAAGGAGAAAAAAAGTTTCAATCCAAACTTTAATTCTTCGAACCATAAAAAACAGGCAGATATCAACAATGAGGATTATAGAAAAGAATATCTTAGGAAAAAACAATCAGGAGACATGCGAGGACGGAATAATCGTCACTGATTATTTTGCAGCTGTCATTGACGGTAGTACCAGCAAAACTCCACACCAATTTTTACCTGATATGAAAAATGGAAGATACTGTATGAAACTCATCAAGAGTTTTATTCGCATCTTTCCTGCGGATGGTACTTGTGAAGATTTCTGCAAAGGCATTACTTCATTTATACACAATGTATATAAAGAATATCATATTGAGCTTAACCATTTGCAAAAACATCCGGAAGAAAGACTTACAGCAAGTGCTGTCATTTACAGTGAAAAGAAAAAAGAGGTTTGGATGATAGGCGACTGTCAATGCCTTATCGACAAACTCCACTATACAAATAACAAACCGTATGAAGATCGTGTCGCTTCCAAAAGAGCCTGCCTTATATCTAGAGGAATGTCACCATCAAAAGCTAGAGAAGCTATTGTACCCGATCTCATAAGAGCAATGGAAGAGGGACAAAACAAACAGTACGCAGTCATTGATGGTTTTGATATTTATATGCAAGATGTACTAGTCATTAATGTCAGTCATGCTCAACAACTTATATTGGCAAGTGACGGTTATCCATTCCTTAAAGAAAATTTATATCAAAGTGAGCTTCTTCTTGATAATCAGTTGAAGAAAGATCCACAGAATATTCATGCCTTTAAAGCTACAAAAGGTCTTATCAAAAATAATATTAGTTTTGATGACCGTAGCTATCTGAAAATAGATATCGAATAAGACTAAAATGAAAATCCCTTGCAGAAGGATTTAACCCCTGCAGGGAAATTCAAAGGATAAGACCTCTATCTTTCTGCTATTGGTTTGTATTTCTTCACTTCCAGTACATTCTTGTATGCTGGTCGAATGATTCTCCTGCCATCAAAATTCAATTCTTCAATACGGTGAGCCGTCCATCCCACGATTCTTGCCATAGCAAAGATTGGAGTATATATTTCTTGTGGCAAGCCAATCATCTCATAAATAAATCCACTATAAAAATCAAGATTGGCACATACCGGTTTCTTGCTCTTTCGAAAAGCCGTAAGGCACTTAATACCTTCTTGCTCTATTTTCTTTAAAAATTCATATTCCTCTACTCTTCCCTTCTCTTTGGCTAGGGCACCAGCCAATTTCTTAAGCTCTACAGCACGAGGATCACTCATTGTATAAACCGCATGGCCAATACCATAGATCAATCCGGTCTTATCATAAGTCTCTTTATTAAGCATACGATTAAGATAAGTATCTATTTCATCAATATTATCCCAATCCTTAATATGCTCTTTTAAATGGTGGAACATATTAACAACTTTAATATTTGCGCCACCATGAAGAGGACCTTTTAGAGAACCTATACCCGCTGCAATGCTAGAATAAGTATCAGTACGGGTACTACTGGTAACGCGTACGGTAAACGTTGAGTTATTACCACCACCATGTTCTGCTTGAATTATCAACAATAAATCAAGAGTACGGGCATCAAGTTGTGTATAGTCATTTTCTTTAAGCATATAGAGGAAGTTCTCGGCTATACCTAAATCTTCTCGCGGATGTCTGATATTAAGACTTTGTCCCTGGACACTGTGACGATAAATATTATAAGCATACCCTACAATAGTAGGAAATTTGGCAATAAGTTCAATACTCTGACGCATTAAATTATCGCGGCTTATATCATCAGGATTCGGATCAAAAGTATACATCTCCAAAACACAACGGGCTAGAATATTCATGATATTACTACCTTCAAGATCAATAATATGGACAATTGTCCGATGATCAAGCGGCATACTATCATTAAGCAACTGCTTAAAAGCCCCCAATTCCTCATGATCAGGTAATTTCCCTGACAAAAGCAAATAAGCAATCTCTTCAAAGCCAAAACGCTTTTCCTTTAAAAGAGGTGCCACCAAGTCATCAAGTTCATAACCTCGATAATAAAGTTTTCCAGGACAAGGGATTAAATGACCGTCCTTATCTCGCTCATATCCGACGACATTACCGATATTGGTAAGCCCAACAAGAACACCGCTGCCATCATCATTGCGCAATCCTCTTTTCACTCCATACTTGGAGAACAGTTCATTGTCAATTTTGCAGGAGTTTTTCACTTCATCAGATAACTTATAAATTAAATACTCTTTCTTCATCGTCAAATTCCTTTCTTTTTGGCGAAGTTTAAAGCTGAACCAGCTTTAAACCATTCTATTTGTGTTTTATTATATGTATGGGCAACTTGAATTTGATTCTGTGTGCCATCCTTATGTCTTAAGATAACCGTCAGAGTACTGCCAGGTTCCATCTCTGCCAGCCCAGTTACAGAGATACGGTCATCTTCCATAACCAAATCATAATCACTCTTATTTATAAAAGAGAGTGCAAGCATCCCTTGTTTTTTTAAATTTGTTTCATGAATACGAGCGAAACTCTTTGCAAGTACCACTTTTACATTAAGGAAGCGTGGTTCCATAGCAGCATGCTCACGGCTGGAGCCTTCTCCATAATTGTCTTCTGCAACAATAATAGAAAAGATGCCTTTAGCTTTATAAGCCTTAGCAGCAGAAGACACTTCCATATATTCACCATCCAGCTGATTCTTCACATGATTACTTTCTCCATTAAAGGCATTGACCGCACCCATCAAAAGATTATCT
>RRZU012208843.1_pt1 | contig 17557 bp, 17 predicted proteins | sample 2165561 | NCBI WGS metagenome assembly RRZU01 (sample SAMN10456909, study PRJNA506462) | wastewater metagenome | isolation source: wastewater sludge | place: USA: Moscow, Idaho | reverse complement strand
CGAGCCGGGCCTCGGTCTCGGCATGCACGGCACGAATGCGCCGGGCAGCGTGCCGGGGTTCCGCAGTCACGGTTGCGTCCGGTTGCGCAACGAAGACGCGCTGGATCTGGCTTCGCGTGTCCGCTATGGCGTGCCGGTATCAGTCATTTACCAATCGGTCCTGTTGAACCAGGATGCCAAGGGGGATGTCTGGATGACTGCTTTTGCCGATCGCTACGGCAAAACCACGGCCAACGCGGCACAGATACGGACGACAGCCGAAAAATGGAGCAGCGGCGGGCGCGAAATCCGCCAGCAAAGGATTATCGAAGCCTTGCAGGCCCGCACCGGCAAGCCGGTATGTCTCAGCTGCCGTGACAGCAGCAACGGACAAATTGCCGGATTGCAGCCCTTGCCCCGGCTTCGGCCGGACATGCCGGTGGTGGTGGTGCCTGATGGCAACGAGACTGGAGCAGTGTCGCCGCCGCCTGTTGCTGCCCCCGTCGAAAATGCTTTGCCGACCTTTTCTTCGCCTGCGGCAACAATGCCTGCCCAGGCATCCTCTGTGGCGGAGCGCCTGTTTTGACGGACAGGCAATGACTTTGTCCATGGCTGCGGATAGCCATCATCCAGACCTGAGTCAGCCGGTTCTTGCTGATGGTGCTTCTGTGTTCTGTCTGTAGCTTGGTTCGCGCAGCGCTTCCGGAGCGCGATCCGGTTCTTCCTGTGCGTACAAGGTGCCACCGAGAGCCTGGATCAGGGGGATTCGGGGGTGTTTGCAGAGGAATTGCTGCGCAATGCCGTGCAGGTTTGTGCGGTGCAACGCTGTGCAGGATGCCAGTCCGGCGTAAAATGACTGGTTCTGTCTTTCCATGCCCACCAAACTGACCATGATCCGTACCCGTTTCGCCCCGAGCCCGACCGGTTATCTGCATATCGGCGGAGTCCGCACTGCCCTGTTCTCCTGGGCCTATGCCAAAAAGCACCATGGCGTGTTCGTGCTGCGCATCGAGGACACCGACCTTGAACGTTCGACGCCGGAATCGGTCAAGGCCATTCTGGACGGCATGAGCTGGGTCGGACTTGGCCATGACGAAGGCCCGTTCTACCAGACCCAGCGTTTTGACCGCTACAAGGCCGTCATCCAGGAGCTGCTGGCAGCCGGGCACGCCTACTACTGCTACATGACCCGCGAAGAACTGGACGCCCTGCGCGCCGAGCAGGAAGCCCGGGGCGAGAAACCGCGCTATGACCGCCGCTGGCGTCCGGAGCCGGGCAAGGAACTGCCCGCCCCGCCGGCCGGCGTAACGCCGGTGGTGCGTTTCAGGAACCCGGTTGACGGCGTGGTGGCATGGGACGACGCAGTGAAGGGCCGGATCGAGATTGCCAACACCGAGCTTGACGACCTGATCATCGCCCGCGGCGACGGCAGCCCGACCTACAACTTCTGCGTGGTGGTGGACGACTGGGACATGAACATCACCCACGTCATCCGCGGCGACGATCACGTCAACAACACCCCGCGCCAGATCAACATCCTCAAGGCGCTGGGCGCCCCGCTGCCGGTGTATGCGCACCTGCCGATGATCCTCAACGAGGACGGCCAGAAGATGAGCAAGCGCCGCGATGCCGTCAGCGTGGTGGACTACGCCGACCAGGGTATCCTGCCCGAGGCGCTGCTGAACTACCTGGCCCGCTTGGGCTGGGGGCACGGTGACGACGAGTTTTTCACCATGGACCAGTTCGTCGAGTGGTTTGACCTGAAGGATGTTAGCCCGTCGGCATCGCGCTTCAACCAGGAAAAATTCCTGTGGCTGAACGCCCAGCACATCAAGGCTGCCGACAACGTGCGCCTGGCCGGCCTGATCCGCAGCCGGCTGGATGCTGCCGGCGTGGACACCGGCAACGGCCCGGCGCTGGAAACCGTGATTGGGCTGGTGAAGGAACGGGTGCAGGACCTCAATGCACTGGCCCGCGAGGTGGATTACTTCTACGCCCGGCGCGAACCGGCTGCCGCTGACGTGGAAAAGCACCTGTCCGGCGAGGCACCGGCCCGCATGGCCCGCTTTGCCGACCGTCTGGCTGCCCTGCCGGAGTGGAATGCCGAGGCCATCCACGGCCTGTTCAAGCCGTTCTGCGCGGACGAGGGCATCAAGATGGGCCAGCTGGGCATGCCGTTGCGCGTGCTGGTGTGCGGCACGACGCAAACGCCGTCCGTCGATGCTGTCCTGGCGCTGATCGGCCGGGACGCCGTGCTTGAGCGCATGGCAGCTGGCCTGGCTTGAGAAGTGAGGCCGGGCCGTCCGGATTGGAACTGCCCGGTTTTTCCTGTTCCGACGCAATGATGTATGGCAATCTTGTTGATATTGAGGTAGTGCTGGCAGCAAGACAATTGCGCTACTTCGTCCGATACTGATGAAACTTCGTCAGTCTGTGTTTAGCCATGGGAGATCATGATGAGTGAAGTGAGCAAAGAACAATTGCTGGACGACGTCCGTGATGTACTCAACAACACCGAAGAGCTGATTGCACAAACCAGCGAAAACGGCAGCGACAAGGCCCGTGCCCTGCGCGACAAGCTGACCGCCAATCTGGAAGTGGCCAAAGACCGCCTGCTGCGCGCCGAAGAGGCAGTGACCGCCAAGGCCAAGGTGGCCTGCAAGACGACCGACCAGTACGCCCACGACCATCCGTGGCGCCTCGTGGGTCTGGCTGCCGTGGTGGGTTTCCTGCTTGGCCTGCTGGTTTCGCGCCGTTAATCCATGACGGGCTCCGACTCATCCAGAGCCCGTCCGGGCAGCCTGTCTGCACTGGTTACCGGGCTGGTCCGGCTGGCATCCACACGTGTCGAGCTGTTCCGTATTGAAATGGCGGAGCAGCAGGAGCGGGTCGTCACGCATGTCGTGCTGGCGGTCGGTGCCCTGATTCTGGTTCTGGCAGCCTTGGTGACTGTCATTGTCATGGTGGCTGTCCTGACCCCGCCCGGAGTACGTGGCTGGGCGCTGCTGGGGCTTTTGTGCGGCTTCCTTCTGGCTGCTTACGGCCTTTTGAGAACGCTGATGCACCGGATGGCATCGGCTCCGCCGGCATTTCACCTGACGCTGACCGAAATCAGGAAAGACTGGCAGACACTTGCGCATTCGCACAAGGACGAGGCATGAACCGTCGGCAACAGGATCGCGAATTCCGCAAACAGCTCCTGCTGGTCAAGGGTGATGCCTTGCGCATGCAGGCCGGAGTCCAGCTGGCCCGTTGGCGCCGGCCGGCTCACTGGCTCAAGGAAGGCACGGCACTGGCCGGAGAGGCCCGCTCGCTCAAGATGGCCTCTGCCGTACTGGCCGCCGCCCTGCCGGACAAAGGTGCCCGGCACTGGTCGCGCTGGCTCAAGGTTGGGCTGGCTTCGTTCGTGCTGGCCCGTTGGTGGAACCGTGCCCGCGACTGAATCGGCATCATGGCATCTCTGCCATGATGCGCCTTTGCGCCGGCATGTCCCGCAGCCGGCAATATCCATTTTTCTCTGGTAGTGCCATGACTTTGCAACTTCCCCGCGGCCCGGTAATGGTCGATGTAGCTGGCTGCTCCTTGTCTGATGATGATCGCCGCCGTTTGTCCCACCCGATGGTCGGGGCCGTAATCCTGTTTCGCCGCAATTTCGAATCCGTCGGACAGTTGCGGTCCCTTACCGAGGAAATCCGTTCCTTGCGCAGTCCGCATCTCCTGATTGCAGTTGATCATGAAGGTGGCCGGGTCCAGCGCTTCCTGACCGGTTTCACCCGTTTGCCGCCGATGCAGGTTCTGGGGGCGTTGTGGGAAAAGTCACCGGAGGCCGCACTGGATCTGGCTCATGACGTCGGTGAAGTGCTGGCGACCGAATTGCGGGCCAGTGGTGTGGACCTGAGCTTTACTCCGGTGCTTGACATTGACCACGGCCGGTGTGCCGTCATCGGTAACCGCAGTTTTCATGCAGACCCGAACATCGTGGCGACCCTTGCCGAAGCGCTGACCCGCGGGCTGGTGGCCGGAGGCATGATTGCCTGCGGCAAGCACTTCCCTGGCCATGGAGCCGTGGAAGGCGATTCACATCACGTCATCCCGGTAGACCATCGCAGCTATGCGTCCATCGAAGAAGCCGACCTGATCCCGTTTGCCCGCCTGGCAGCAGCCGGCATGCATGCCGTGATGCCGGCCCATGTGGTCTATGACGCAGTTGATCCGCTGCCCGCCGGTTTCTCGCCTTTCTGGTTGCAGACAGTCTTGCGGGAACGCTTGGGCTTTGACGGCACGATTTTCAGTGATGACCTCTGCATGGAGGGCGCGGCAGGTGCCGGGGGGATTGCGGCCCGGGCGCAGGCAGCTTTTGCGGCCGGCTGCGACATGGCTCTGGTATGCAACCGTCCGGACCTGGCTGACGAGTTGCTGGCACAACTCGACATGCCCGTTACTCCTGAGCTGACCGGACGGCTGGCCGCGATGGCCGGTCATGGTGAGGTTGCTGACTGGCAACAAAAGCTTGACGGTGATGCCTTCCGGACCAAGGCGGCCAAGGTGGCTGCCCTGGCCGCTACGGCGGAACCCTCACGTATTCTGGCTGGCCCGGCGGTCGGTGAATCTGCCTGACCATGCCTGTTTCATGCAGCGCCGGCCTTAAGGCCGGCGTTGTGCTGTATTCCCTCACAAAAAGAGAAAGATCATGGAGAAACTGTATTTTGAGGATTTTCAGCCTGGCATGCGCTTCGAGACCGCGACCCGTACGCTGACTGCTGACGACATTGCCGGATTTGCCCGTCAGCATGACCCGCAGCCTTTTCATCTGGATGCCCGGCTGGCCGAGCACTCGGTATTTGCCGGTCTGGCAGCCAGTGGCTGGCAGACTGCAACAACCTCGATGAGGCTGGTGGTGGACTTGCTGGCGGACCGTGTGGCCGGCGGGCTGGTCGGCATGCAGGTTGACAAGATGCGCTGGCCCCGTCCGACCCGTCCGGGGGATACCCTGAAGGTGACGCTGGAGGTTCTCAAGGCCAAAAGATCAACCACACAGCCGGAGTTCGGCGTAGTCGGCTGGCGCTGGACAACGACCAATCAGGCCGGTGAAACCGCCATGACGCTGGAAAACGCCATCTGGGTGCCGTGCCGCCCGCATTGACCGGACGGGGCCGTTTGTCCGCTCCGGTCCGTGCTGGCATGATGCTGTTTTCTTGCCGGATGGTTTGCCATGCGTATTCAGGCTTTTGCCCTTGATCTTGACGGGACCCTCGTCGATTCGATTCCGGACCTGACGATTGCGGCCAACCGGGTACGGGCGTACTACGGTTTGCCGCCGTTGCCAGAAGCGCGCATCCGTTACCACGTCGGTGACGGCATCGCGTCCCTGGTGCACCGGGCCCTGACCGACCTGCGCGATGGCTGTGTATCCGATGGTCAGCATGCCGAAGCCCTGTCCATGTTTCTGGACTGGTATGGCCAGCATCTGGCAGACCATACGCAACCGTATCCGACCGTCGTTGATACCCTTTCCCGCATGAAGGCCGAAGGCTTCCGGGTTGCCCTGATCACCAACAAATCCGTCGGCCCGGCCCGCAAGCTGACTGCGGCCCTGGGGCTGGACCGCTTTCTGGATATCCAGATCGGTGGTGACTCTCTGTCCGAGAAAAAACCGTCCGGGTTGCCGCTGCTCCATGTGGCAGAACAGTTCGGGGTGCCACCGCAAGCCATGGCCATGGTCGGAGACAGTCATAATGACGTGCAGTGCGCCCGGCAGGCGGGTGCGTTGGCGATTGCTGCCAGCTATGGCTACGAGGATGTCAGTGCCTGCGAGGCTGACTTTGTGGCCACCTCGCTTGCTGCGGCATATGAATTCGGCAAGAATGCCATACGCTGATTTTTGTCCGGACATCCTCTTATCATGAAATTCCTGCCCAATCTGGCGAGTTGGCGATGGCCAAGCCAAGCCCCTGTCGTGCGGCTTGCCCTGCCGTTTTCTGCCTGATCATTCTTGCCCGAACCGGATTTCATGATGACTCCCGAAGAATTCACCCGTCTGGCTGCTGCCGGCTACAACCGCATCCCCGTTACCCTCGAGCTGCATGCCGATCTGGATACGCCGCTGTCGGTATACCTGAAACTGGCCAATGCGCCCTATTCCTATCTGCTGGAATCAGTCGTGGGCGGAGAACGGTTCGGCCGCTATTCGTTCATCGGCCTGCCGGCCACCACACGCCTGCGCGTCAACGGGCTGCGGGTTCAGGTCGAGCATGGCGACCGGGTGCTGGAAACGCACGAAGGTGATCCGCTCGGCTTCATCGAGTCGTTCCAGCAGCGTTTCCGTACGCCGCAGCTGGACCAGTTACCGCGTTTCAATGGCGGGCTGGTCGGCTATTTCGGCTATGAAACCATCCGTCTGATCGAAAAGCGTCTGGCGGCCCGTCCACCCAAGCCGGACGTGATCGGCACGCCGGACATCCTGCTGATGCTGTCGGAAGAACTGGCCATCGTCGACAATCTGTCCGGCAAGCTTTATCTGGTGGTATACGCCGACCCGGCCGTACCCAACGCCTTTGCCAAGGCAGAAGCCCGCCTGAAGCAACTGCGCGGCAAGTTGCGTGAACCGGCTCCCCTGCCCTTGTCCCTGCCTTCCCGCCCGGCTGTGGCCCGCTCGGAATTCGGAGAAGAGGCTTTCAAGACAGCCGTGGCATCGGCCCAGCGTTACATCGTCGACGGTGACATCATGCAGGTTGTCCTGTCGCAGCGCATGAGCCTGCCGTACGAAGACAACCCCCTCTCACTCTATCGTGCCCTGCGCAGCCTCAACCCCTCGCCCTATCTGTTCTATTACCATTTTGACGATTTCCACGTGGTAGGCAGCTCACCGGAAATCCTCGTGCGCCAGGAAGACCGGCAGGTGACGGTGCGTCCGATTGCCGGTACCCGTCCGCGTGGCAAGTCGCGTGAAGAAGACCAGGCATTGGCCGAGGAGCTGCTGGCAGATCCCAAGGAAATTGCCGAGCATGTCATGCTGATGGATCTGGGACGCAACGACATCGGGCGCGTGGCCGAGACCGGTTCGGTATCCGTGACTGACAAAATGGTGATCGAGCGCTACTCCCACGTGATGCACATTGTTTCCAGCGTTGAAGGACAACTGCGGGATGGCATGAGCAACTTGGACGTACTCCGGGCCACTTTCCCGGCGGGAACCCTGTCCGGTGCCCCCAAGGTCCGGGCAATGGAAATCATCGACGAATTTGAACCGGGCAAGCGCGGTGTGTATGGTGGCGCCGTGGGTTACCTTGGTTTCAATGGCGACATGGACTTGGCGATTGCCATCCGCACCGCTGTCATCAAGGACGGGCAGCTGTTTGTGCAGGCGGGGGCTGGCGTAGTGGCCGATTCGGTGCCGCAGAGTGAATGGCAGGAAACCTGCAACAAGGCCCGGGCGGTAATCCGGGCCGCCGAACTGGTGCAGGCCGGACTGGATGCCTAGCCGGTTGTCAGGCGAAAGCACATGAAAAAGCGGGGTATCAACCCCGCTTTTTCATTGAGGGCCGGTCAGGCCAAGATGTGTTCCAGTGCGGTGATAAAGCGGGCATTTTCGGCCTCGGTGCCGACCGATACACGCAGGCTGTGATGCAGACCGTAGCTGGCCAGCGGCCGTACGATCACACCTTGTTGCAGCAAGGCACGATTGATGCCTGCCGCATCCTCGCAGTGGAAGGTGATGAAGTTGCCGCGGCTGGGGATGTAGCTGATACCCAGACGCTCAAAAGCCTGGCCCAGCTGCCGCAAGCCCCGGGTATTGCCGTCGACGGTCTGGCGAAGGAATGCTTCGTCTTCCAGTGCCGCACAAGCTGCTGCCTGCGCCAGACTGTTGACGTTGAACGGCTGGCGGATACGGTTGATCAGGTCTGCGACAACCGGGTTGGCAAACGCCACGCCGACGCGCAGGCCGGCCAGACCGTAGGCTTTGGACAGGGTGCGACTGACGATCAGGTTGGGAAAGCGCCCGAGCCAGGACAGCGAATCGTACCGGTCTGCTTCGGGCAGGAATTCGGTATAGGCCTCGTCCAGCATGACCAGCACGTTTTCCGGCACGGACTCCAGAAATGCCAGTAACTCGGCTCCGGACACAAAGGTACCGGTCGGGTTGTTCGGGTTGGCAACGAACACCAGTTTGGTATCGGCCCGGATGGCTGCACGCATGGCGGCCAGGTCATGCCCGAAATCGCGGGCCGGGACTTCGATGCAGGTGGCGCCGCAGGCTTGGGTAACCAGCGGGTAGACGGCAAAGGAATACTGGGCAAACACCACGCTGTCGCCCGGGCTCAGGAAGGTCCGGGCAACCAGTTCCAGCAGGTCATTGGAGCCGTTGCCCAGCACGATCTGCTCCGGTACAGAGCCAAAGCGGCGGCAGACGGCCGCTTTTACGTCAAAACTGTTGCCATCCGGGTAGCGGGCAATGTCGTCCAGTGCTGCGACCAGTGCCGCCTTGACCCGGGGGGACAGACCCTGCGGGTTTTCATTCGAGGCAAGCTTGACGATACCGGCAGGATCGAGGTCCAGCTCACGGGCCAGCTCACCGATCGGTTTGCCTGGCTGGTAGGGGGCGATGGCCCGGACATGGGACGGGGCAAGGCGGGATAGGTCTGACATGGGTTTTCCGGTCAACAGGTAATGATCCTGTCGTTTTTACCATATCCGTTCCACCTCTGCCCCGTCGGCATGTTCCGGTTGGTCAGATGGCGGCCTTGCCCATCCACTTGCTGACACGGACCGGCTGCCAGTCCTGCATGGCGTTGAGCAACGACGGAGGTTCGTTGGCGCTGACGAACAGGCTCAGGTTTTCTTCACGGACAAATCCCGTCCGGGCAGCGTGCTGGGCAAACTGCAGCAGCGGGTCGTAAAAGCCGCTGACGTTCAGCAGGCCGATCGGCTTGGAGTGCATGCCAAGCTGCGACCAGGTCAGCACTTCGAACCATTCTTCAAACGTGCCGAATCCGCCCGGCATGGCAATGAAACCATCAGCCAGTTCAGCCATTTTCGCCTTGCGTTCGTGCATGGAACCGACGATGTGCAGTTCGGTCAGGTGCGCATGATCAAGCTCTTTCAGACGCAGGAATTCGGGAATGACACCGATGACTTCACCTCCGGCGGCCAGCGTGGCGTCGGCGATGGCTCCCATCAGGCCGACCTTGCCGCCGCCGTAGACCAGACTCAGGCCGCGACGGGCCAGCTCCTGCCCCATGGCGATGGCGGCCAGTTCGTAATCGGGCTTGTTGCCGAAGTTGGAGCCGCAAAATACACAGATACGTTTCATGATGGATTTCCTGTAAAGCACAACGGGCAGTTGACGCTGCCCGTGTGACAAGACGAATGCGTCACTGGAGGATCAGAGCACTGCTGCCGGATACGATCCCAGGACCTTGACGAAGGCAGCCCGCTCGCGCAGCTCCATCAGCGCCTGCTGCATGGTGGCATCGCTCTGGTGCCCTTCAAGGTCAACAAAAAACAGATATTCCCACAGGCCGGAGCGCGCCGGACGTGACTCGAACTTGGTCATGCTGACCCCGGCCCGGGCAATGGGAGCGATCAGGCTGTGCACGGCTCCCGGTCGGTTCTGGGCCGAGCAGACGAGACTGGTCTTGTCATGCCCGGTGGCCACGCAATCCTGGTGTCCAAGCACCAGAAAGCGGGTGGTGTTGTTGGGTTCATCCTCGATGTTGCTGGCGATCCGGGTCAGGGCATAACGCTCGGCAGCGGCTTCGCCGGCGATGGCGGCCACCGTGGCATCCTCACTGGCCAGCCTGGCTGCTTCGGCATTGCTGGCGACCGACACCCGTTCGGCATCGGGCAGGAAGCGGTTGAGCCATTCGTGGCACTGGGCAAGCGACTGTGCGTGTGAATACACCTTGCGGGGAGGTGCGGCATCGGCAGACTGGCGCAGCAGGTGGTGATGGATGCGCAGGACCACTTCGCCGCAGATTTTCAGCGGGGTGGACACCATCAGGTCCAGCGTCCGGCCGACCGCGCCTTCGGTGCTGTTTTCAACCGGGGCGACGACATAGTCCAGAGAACGGGATTCGACGGCCCGGAAGGCTTCGTCGATCGACACGCACGGGACCGTCGTGGCGGCATGGCCGAAGTGCTTGATGGCTGCGGACTGGCTGAACGTGCCTTCGGGCCCCAGAAAGGCGATCGACAGCGGTTTTTCCAGTGCGAGGCATTCGCTCATGATCTCGCGGAAGATGCGCGCAACCGACTCGCCCGGCAGTGGTCCTTCGTTCAGGTCCTTGATGCGGCGCAAGACTTCGGCTTCACGCTCGGGACGGTAAATGATGCCGCCACCCTTGATTTCGCCAATGGCCCGGGCATGCCCTGCCCGGGCGTTGAGTCGCGCCAGGATTTCCGCATCAATCGAATCAATGGCGTGACGATGTTGTTTGAGTTGTTCTTCTGACACGTTGGAACCCCGGAAAACGATGGACAATCAGCCGTGACGGCGGGCGAATTCTGCCATGAACGCGACCAGCGCCTTGACACCCTCGAACGGCATGGCGTTGTAGATGGATGCACGTACCCCACCCACCGAACGATGGCCCTTGAGTTGCAGCAACCCGGCCATGTCTGCTTCATCCACGAAACGCTTTTCCAGGTCTTCGGTACGCAGGCGGAACGGAACATTCATGCGCGAACGGCATTCGACATCCACCGGGCAACGATAGAAACCGTCGCTGGAGTCGATGGCGTGGTACAGCAGGCCGGCCTTTTCCTCGTTGCGCATCTGGATGCCGCGTACGCCACCGTTATCCTTGAGCCACTGGAACACCAGACCGGCCATGTAGATGGCGTAGGTTGGTGGCGTGTTGTACATCGAGTCGGCATCGGCATGGATCTTGTAATCGAACATGGTCGGCGTGCCCGGCAGGGTCTGCCCGAGCAGGTCTTCGCGCACGATCACCAGGGTCAGCCCGGCCGGACCGATGTTTTTCTGGGCGCCGGCAAAGATCAGTCCGAAGCGGGAAACGTCAACCGGTCGCGACAGGAAATCGCTCGACATGTCACAGACCAGCGGTACACCGGATTCGGGAATGAACGGAAACTGCACGCCGCCGATGGTTTCGTTGCTGACGTAGTGCAGGTAGGCGGCGTCGGGGTTGAGCTGCCACTCTGATTGCGGCGGGATGCCGTTGAAGCCGCTGGCCTCGCCTGTTGCGGCAATGCGCATGTCTCCGTAGCGCCGTGCTTCCTTGATGGCGACCTTGCCCCAGTGCCCGGTGATGACGTAATCGGCAGTGGTTTTGCCGCGCAGGAGATTCATCGGCACCATGGAAAACTGGCTGTGTGCCCCGCCTTGCAGGAACAGGACCCGGTAGTTGTCGGGAATTTGCAGGAGTTCGCGCAGGTCGGCTTCTGCCTGGGCGTGGATGGACATGAACTCGCGTCCGCGATGGCTCATTTCCATGACGGACATGCCGCTGCCGTGCCAGTCGGTCAGTTCGCGTTGCGCTTCCCGCAGCACGTCTTGCGGCAACAATGCGGGTCCGGCGGAAAAGTTGTAGATCGTCATGCTGTTGTTTCTCCAGAAGGCTTCACTGCTGTTTTCCCGCCTGACAGGCTAGTTGAGCAGGAAATGTCCCCGGGCAACGGCAACTGGCCTGGATTCGTCTTCCTGCCAGGCCGTTACCTGCATATTGGCCACGCGTTTGCCCTGCTTGGTGAATTCGCAGCGGGCAAACAGGATGTGCGGTTTTGCCGAGCGCAGGTAGTCGAGGGAAAAATCCACGGTCTTGGGAGTTTCCCGGCTTTCCTGTACCCACAGCAGTTGTACCAGTGCGGCATTTTCCATGAATCCGCCAAGCACGCCGCCGTGCATGGCGGGCAGCAGCGGGTTGCCGATGTTGCGCTCGGCAAACGGCAAGGAAAACAGCAGCCGTCCTTCGGATTCTTCCACGAACTGCACGCCTAGCAGGCGGGCGTAGGGGATGCTGTCGACAATGCCGGCATGGTCGCGTGCTTCGCGCAGGGCCTGGAAACGGGTCACGTATTCACTCATGACTGCCCTCCCAGAACGGCCTTGCTGGATGCCCGCATGAAGGTGGCGACGCCGTGTGCGATCGGGTCACTGGCATCACCGTGATGACAGACCGCCCGGGTAAAGGCGACCTGCCGGGCCAGCTTGTAGCATTCGGCCCGGCAGTACACGGTCTGGCCGGGTATCGCCGGCTTGAGGTAGTCAATGCGCAGGTCCAGCGTGGCAATGGCTTCGGCATCCGGCAGGTGCGGAAAAATCGACAGTGCGCTGGTGGTATCGATCAGGCTGGTGATCACGCCGCCATGCAGTACGCCGGTGGCCGGATTACCGACCAGGTCCTCGCGCCAGTCGATTGCGTAACAGGGCTGTTTGTCGACGATGTCGACAAAGCGGATGCCCAGTGTCGCGCAGTGCGGCAGGCTGACAAACCAGCTCTGCATGTGGTTGAAGAGGTCAGACATGACTGTTGGTTTCTCCCCTGTTTCTCCGCCTGTCTCAGTCCTGTTCCGGGGCGGTTTCATCCGTGTCGTCGGGTTCGTCGCTTTCCGCGATCTTTTCCAGACTGACGAGTTGCTCGCCGGCATCAAGGTTGATCAGGCGCACCCCTTGGGCCGCCCGGCCGGTTTCGCGGACTTCCGATACACGGGTACGGATCAGGACGCCGCCGGTGGTCATCAGCATCAGCTCGTCACTGTCTGCGACCAGCGCCACGGCCACCAGTGCACCATTGCGTTCGCCGGTATCGATGGCAATCACCCCTTGGGTGCCGCGACGTGATTTGCGGTAGTCGCCGATCGGCGTGCGTTTGCCATAGCCGTTGGCTGTAGCCGTGAGCACCTGACTGGTTTCTTCGTTGCTGACCAGCATGCCGATGACCTGCTGGGTATCACCGAGTTCCATGCCGCGCACGCCACGGGCGTTGCGGCCCATCGGACGGACATCTGCTTCATCAAAGCGCACGGCCTTGCCGGCATCGCTGAACAACATGACTTCACTGTTGCCGCTGGTGACGGCCGCCCCGATCAGGTAATCCCCTTCATCGAGGTCGACGGCGATGATGCCGGCGCTGCGACGGTTGGAGAATGCCGAAAGCGGGGTTTTCTTGACCGTGCCGCGGGCAGTGGCCATGAACACGTATTCGGTATCGCTGAACCCCTTGACCGGCAGGATGGCGTTGATTTTTTCGCCTTCGACCAGCGGCAGCAGGTTGACGATGGGTTTGCCACGGCTCTGGCGGCTGCCCTGCGGCAGTTCATAAACCTTGAGCCAGTACATGCGGCCGGCCGACGAGAAGCACAGCAGGAAGTCGTGGGTGTTGGCGACAAAGAGGTTTTCGATGAAATCCTCGTCCTTGGTGGCGGCTGCCTGCTTGCCACGACCACCCCGGCGTTGGGCCTGGTAATCGGTAACCGGCTGGGTTTTCATGTAACCGGTATGCGACAGGGTCACCACCATGTCCTGCGGCGTGATCAGGTCTTCCAGATTGATGTCGCCGCCGAATGGCTCGATTTCCGAGCGCCGGGTGTCACCGAACTGGGTTTTGATCTGGTTGAGTTCGTCGGCAATGATCTGGCTTACCCGCTCCGGTCGCGCGAGGATGTCGAGCAGGTCCATGATGGTGTCCATCACGTCGCGGTATTCGGCAACGATCTTGTCTTGCTCAAGACCGGTCAGGCGTTGCAGGCGCAACTCCAGAATGGCCTGGGCCTGGGTTTCCGACAGGCGGTAGCCATTGGCTTGCAAGCCGAATTCGGGCAGCAGGCCGTCCGGACGGGCCTTGTCGAGTTCCACCCGGGCCAGCATTTCCTCCACCAGCGGCGAGCGCCACTGGCGGGCCATCAGCTCGGCCTTGGCTACCGGCGGCGTTGGAGCGGCCTTGATGAGGGCGATGATTTCGTCGACGTTGGACAGGGCAACCGCCAGGCCTTCGAGCACATGGCCGCGTTCACGGGCCTTGCGCAGTTCGAAAATGGTCCGGCGCGTCACCACTTCGCGGCGATGGCGCAGGAATTCTTCCAGAATCTGCTTGAGGTTCAGGAGGCGCGGCTGGCCGTCGACCAAGGCCACCATGTTCATGCCGAAGCTGTCTTGCAGCTGGGTCTGCTTGTACAGGTTGTTGAGGACGACGTCCGGTACTTCGCCGCGCTTGAGCTCGATCACGACGCGCATGCCCGACTTGTCGGATTCGTCACGCAGGTCGGAAATGCCGTCAATGGCTTTTTCGCGTACCAGTTCGCCGATCTTGATCAGCAGGTTGGCCTTGTTGACCTGGTAGGGCAGCTCGTCAATGATCAGCGCCTGCCGGTCGCCGCGGCCGATGTCTTCGACGTGGGTGCGGGCGCGGATGACCACGCGGCCCCGGCCGCTGCGATAGCCTTCGCGCACACCGGCAAGACCGTAGATGATGCCGGCAGTCGGAAAGTCCGGGGCCGGAATGATGTCGATCAGTTCATCAATGGTCATGTCGCTGTTGGCCAGCAGGGCCAGCAGGGCATCCACGACTTCGTTGAGGTTGTGCGGCGGGATGTTGGTCGCCATGCCCACGGCAATGCCCGAGCTGCCATTGATCAGCAGGTTGGGAATCTTGGCCGGCAGCACCAGTGGTTCGTGTTCCGAGCCATCATAGTTGGGGCCGAAGTCGACCGTTTCCTTTTCGATGTCGGCCAGCAGTTCGTGGGCGATTTTGGCCATGCGGATTTCGGTGTAACGCATGGCGGCTGCATTGTCGCCGTCGATCGAGCCGAAGTTGCCCTGACCGTCCACCAGCGGATAGCGCAGGGAAAAATCCTGGGCCATGCGCACGATGGTGTCGTACACCGCCATGTCGCCGTGCGGGTGGTATTTACCGATGACGTCGCCCACCACGCGGGCGGATTTCTTGTAGGGACGGTTCCAGTCGTTGGACAGCTCGTGCATGGCGAACAGTACGCGACGATGCACGGGCTTGAGGCCGTCGCGCACATCCGGGAGCGCCCGGCCCACGATCACGCTCATGGCGTAATCGAGGTACGAGCGGCGCATTTCTTCTTCGAGGCTGACGGGAATCGTCTCTTTGGCGAACAGGTGATCGGTCATGTGAAATCAGGTCGGTCTTCTAGCCGGAAAATAGCGCCGATTCTAGCACGGAGCGCACCGCATGGCCGCCTGTACGGCAGTCTTGCCGGGCAAACCGGCTGTGGCTGCCTGCTTCTCCAGGCGGCTCTTGCCGGATCGGACGCAAAAAAACAGCCACCCCGACACGTCGAGGTGGCACAGATCAGGGAAACGATGCGTATCAGGACGCGTCAATGCCCGGTGGAATCACTGTGGCGGCTGGCTTCGAACAGGAACCAGGCGCGTTTTTCGGTTTCGTCGATCCAGTTTTCGATCAGGCTGGCACCGGCCGTGTCGTTGTATTGGTCGCACACATTGTGGGCCTCGCGCAGGCGGCTGACCAGATCGCGGTTGTCTTCGCACAGTTCGGCCAGCATGTCACCGGGTTCGACATATTCGGCATCGTTGTCGAGTACGCGTTGCAGACGGCTGATCTGGCCGATGGAGGTCAGGGTACGACCACCCAGCTTGCGTACGCGTTCAGCCAGCGGATCGGTCATGGCAAACAGCTCGCCGCCGAAATCGTCCAGCATCAGGTGGTAATCACGGAAATGCGGCCCGCTGACATGCCAGTGGAAGTTCTTGGTTTTCAGGTACAGCGCAAACACGTCCGCCAGGATAAGGTTGAGCGCCGCGCTGATATCACGGCGGGCCTCCTCGCCCAGATCGGTCGGGGTTGTGATTTCCAGCAGGCGTTTGCTGGCCGTGGCGCGTTTTTTGTCTGAAGACATGTCTGACTCCTGGTTCAGAGGAAAACAATTCGCCGACTTCTTGATCGGCGATTTCCTCGGGTTATAGCAGCCAGAATCGCCAGAGGCCGGGAAATGGCAGACAACCGGTCAAACAGGTCGACTCGTCGCAATCCACGGCCGGATCCGTGCCGGCGCTGGCGCATGCTCCGGACAAACCGGCCACCTGCACTTTTTTCTTGCCCGGCATCCGGCTAGACTCGCCTCCCGTCTTTTTACACGCCTGTCTGCCATGTCCATCTTGCCTGCCGCCCACCTGATTGCTGCTGACGTTGCCCGCGCACTGGCCGAAGACATCGGCGTGTGTGACTGGACTGCCTGCCTGGTAGATGTCCGGGCGTCCGGCAGTGCTCGCGTGATTGCCCGGCAGGCTGCCGTGATTGCCGGCCAGGCATGGTTTGATGAATGCTTCCGGCAGGTGGATGCCCGGACGCAGGTCCGCTGGCTGGTGACCGAAGGCGCGCGGGTCGAGCCAGATACCCTGCTGTGCGAAATATCCGGTCCGGCGCGGGCCCTCCTGACGGCCGAGCGCAGCGCCCTCAATTTCCTGCAAACCCTGTCGGCTACCGCCACGGTGGCTTCCCGCCATGCCGCGGTGGTGGCTGGCACCCGGGCGCGGGTCTACGACACCCGCAAGACGCTGCCGGGCCTGCGGTTGGCGCAAAAGTACGCAGTGACCGTCGGTGGCGGGGAAAACCAGCGCATCGGCCTGTACGACGGCGTGCTGATCAAGGAAAACCACATCGCCGCCGCAGGCGGCATTGCCGCAGCCCTGGCGCAGGCTGCCCGGCTGACGCCTGCCGGTGTGTCAGTGCAGATCGAAGTGGAAAGCCTGGCTGAGCTGGATGAAGCCCTGGCTGCCGGTGCCACACTGGTCCTGCTCGACAATTTCTCTTTGGCCGATCTGACTACCGCCGTTGAACGCACGGCCGGCCGGGCAGTACTCGAAGCCAGCGGCAACGTGTCGCTGGCCACGCTGCGTGCCATTGCCGAAACCGGTGTGGACCGTATTTCCATCGGCAAGCTGACCAAGGATGTCGAGGCCGTCGACCTGTCCATGCGCTTTGCCCTGTAAGGCGGCGCTGTTGCCGGATGTCCGTTGTGTCCGGGCATCGGCTTGACCCTCAGCCTGAAGCCAGCGGGTGTACCTTCAGCATACGCTTTGCCCTGTGCGGCGCGGAAAGCCCGTTCATGCGACCGGCACCTGGCGGTGATGCAACCTGCCGGATATTCAGTGCGGGATACCTGAGGCCGGTAGTTCGGCAAACCTGCGTTACGGCGCGTCAAACAGGCTGAGTTGCCGCGCCGGTTCGGGCGGCATGCCCAGCCTGACCCCCACGCCAAGCAGCCGGACCGGCTTGCGCCCCCGCTCCCACGCCGTTGCCAGCAAATGCTCCAGCCGTGCAGTCCGGAGGCTGCTGCCCCCCTCTTCCACCGTGGTCTGGCTAAAGTCGGCAAATTTAATCTTGACGGTCACGCCCCGAAAATCCGGATCGCCCGCCCGGGCCAGCCGGCTGTGCAGCCGGTCCAGCAGTTCGGGCAGTGCCGCCCGGCACGCAGCCAGATCCGGCAGGTCCTGTGCATAGGTTTCCTCGACGCTGACCGACTTGCGCACGCGTTCCGGCTCCACCGGCCGCTCGTCAATGCCGTGCGCCAGTTCGTGCAGCCGTTCGCCAAAACGGCCGAATTCCGCTACCAGTTGTTCCAGCGG
>RRZU010335949.1_pt1 | contig 17557 bp, 13 predicted proteins | sample 2165561 | NCBI WGS metagenome assembly RRZU01 (sample SAMN10456909, study PRJNA506462) | wastewater metagenome | isolation source: wastewater sludge | place: USA: Moscow, Idaho | reverse complement strand
GATCTGCGCCTGGAACGCGCTCCGAGACGTTTCCAGCAGTCCATACCACCAGGTTGTTAGCGGGGAGCTCTTCATGGAGCTTGGCCACCTTCTCCCGTGTTGTCTGGACCGCTTCCTGAATCTGCGGTGAAAGCTCAGTCAAAACCTGCGTCATTTAGCCCTCGTATCCTCGCCGTGCGGCGAACAGGTTGATCTTGATGTCCTTCAGACGGTGCATCGGCGAGACGCCGGCGTAACGACCGAAGTAGTCGTGCATCTCCTTGTAGATCTCGTAGACGGCCTCGTACTGGTCCGCGCGCTCCTCGTTCGGCACGTAGGCATGCTCCTCGACGCGGGACATGGCGGCCGCGGCTGCACGAACATCCGGGTAGACACCGGCGGCGACGGCAGCGAAGATGGCCGAACCGAGGGAACCCGTCTGCTCCTCCAAAGAGACAGAGATCGGACGGCGGGAGATGTCCGCGAGCAGCTGCATGTAGAACTTGTTCTTCAGCAGACCACCACAGCCGACGATCTCATCAATCGTGACGCCGTGCTCCTCAAAGTTGTCCACGATCACGCGGGCGCCGAAGCAGGTGGCCTCGAGCAGCGCGCGGTAGATCTCCTCCGGGCGAGTGGTAAGCGTCAGGCCCATAATAAGTCCGGACAGCTTCGCATCCGCAAGGATGGAGCGGTTACCGTTGTGCCAGTCGAGTGCGAGCAAGCCATGCTCACCCACGTCCTGACCCTCGACCTTCTCCACCATGAGCTGGTGGACAGAAATGCCACGCTCGCGCGCTTCCACCGCGTAGGCTTCCGGGACGCAGTTCTCGGTGAACCAAGCGAAGATATCGCCCACGGCTGTCTGACCACCCTCGAAGCCCCATAGACCATCGACGGCTCCACCGTACACGGTGCCGAATACGCCGGGGCAGTCCCGGTACTCCTCGTGGTTGACCACGTAGCAGCTGGAGGTGCCCATGATGGCGGTCAGCTGGCCGGGACGCACGGCGTTCACGCCGGCAACCTGGACGTGGGCGTCAATATTGCCCGAGGCCACAGCCGTACCCGGTGCCAAGCCCATGAGCTTGGCCATGTCTTCGGTCAGCTCACCCACCTTGCCGCCCAGCGGCAGCACCGGGTAGTCCATCTTGTCCTTGAAGAAATCGCCGAAGCCCGCCTTGACGGCCTCCAGGTACTCGTGCGAGGGGTAGCCGCCGTCGACATACATGCGCTTGTAGCCGGAATCGCCCGCAGCGCCGGTGAGAACACCGGTCATCTTCCAGGTGAGCCAGTCGAGCAGGTTACAGACAACGTCCGTCTTCTCGTAGACCTCGGGGGCCACTTCGAAGACCTCGAGAGCCTTGGGGAGCAGCAGCTCACTGGAGAGCACACCACCGTAGCGGCCAAGCCACGGCTCGCGGCGGGCCTCGGCGATCATGACCAGGCGGTCGGCCTGGTTCTGGGCGCCGTGATGCTTCCACAGCTTCACATAGGCGTGGATATTGTTCTTGAACTCCTCCTTGTTACAGAGGGGCTCGCCATCCTTGTCCGTGAAGAACACGGTGGCGGAGGTGGCGTCGATGCCGATGCCGACGATATCGGCCGGGTCCACGCCGGACTCCTCGACTGCCTTGGGAACCGCGGTGCCAAGCACTTCGATGTAATCATCGGGGTTCTGGAGTGCGAACTCGGGAGGCAGCGGCTGGCCATCGGCGGCATCCAGAGTGCGCTCCATCGAGCCGTAGCGGTACGGCGTGACGCCCGTACCAAGTGTTTCACCAGTGGCGGCATCAACAACGATGGCGCGGCCGGACAGGGTACCGAAATCGATACCAACCAGATATTTCTTATCTGACATGTGTTCTCCTTGAGGGGTTATTCCGTCAGGCTTCCGGGTGGCGATGTTGGCCCCAGAAACCTTCCGGAGAGAAGAGCTCCTCAACAACTTCGTCAAGGATGCCCAGGTCGGTCAGAATATCCAGAACCGTGTAGCGGTCGCGGATCATCTGAGCCTTGAAATGGGTTTCGCGGAAACGATCCCAATCAATGTCAATCATTTCAGGATGGTAAGGCGCACCCACTGCCTTGAGGCGATCCATGGCGTCCTGCGCGGTGATGAGCTGCGCCTCGCAACGCTCCTTGAGCTCGGGCCACACCTTCTTGAGCAGCTCGATGCGAGCAACAAGCTCGTCTCCTTCGGTGCGCTTCTTCAGGGAGTGCTTAACAGCCTCCTCTTGCATCCGGGGAGCAAGGGCGCCGCGGACCTCACTCTCGATCTGCTCAGGCGACTTCACCGCTGCGAGAGCCTTCTCGATATCAAAATCTTCGACGGACTTCTTCAGGAAGATCTCCCACATGGCGCATGATGCCACCGTGCCAATACCCACCTTGAAGCCGTGGGACAGCGGAGGCTCCCAGTCGAGGCCGTGCCCTTCCATCTCCCACGTATGGGAGAACTGGTGGCCAGCGCCCGAAGCGGGGCGCGAGGACTTGGCGGCCTGCATAGCCAGGCCGGACATGATCGAGCCTTCAGCAAGAAGCTCAATGGCCTTAACATCTCCCTGGGCAAGTTCGGCCGGATAGGCCAGCGACTCGCGCAGCGGGCCCTGGACCAAGCTCCAGACATAGTCGTCGATAGCTTCAATGCCCAAGAGATCGGCGAGAATCCAATCCGCTCCGGCAGGAATCTTCTCAATGAGATCCCCGTATCCGGTGGCAGTTAGACGCTGAGGTGCATGAGCCATCACGTCGTTATCGGCAACAAGAGCAACCGGGGCAGGGCAGTTGCGGGTGATCTTGAAACCGTCCTTGGCAATCGATGCGCCGAAGGACGCATATCCGTCCACCGACGCTGCCGTGCAGACGTTCATGTAAGGGCGGTCGAGCTCACCGGAGGCGAGCTTGGCAATATCGTTGAGAGTTCCTCCACCGATAGAGCAGATGACGGTGTTCTCGAGGGGCCTAGCGTGCTCACGCAGGATCTCGACGTTCTCGTAGCCTGCATACAGCGTGGGAGTTCCCGGGAAGACGTAGGGATCCTCGACAAACTCCACGCCCGCTTCCTTCAAAGAAGCGACGACGACGTCGCCTGCTGCACCAAAAGTGTTCTCATCCGCAACGACAAGAACCTTGGCACCGGGGAATTCGGCGGCGAAGATCTTTCCGGTGTCGGCAAGAACATCGTCTCCGAAGGCAATCGCCTTCGTCTCATCGGCCGTCTTGAGAGCTGTAGCAATGAGTTCGCTTGCCATTTTCTTCCTTTTCTTCAATCTTGATGAATGCGGGTGAATTGATGAATGCGGGTGAATTGCTGGGCTGCCTCGACAAGCGACGCAGCCCAGCGCAATCTCTTACTTGTTTGCGTGTGCAGCGGCGACGTGGTCGACCAAGTCGTGGACGTGATCCTGCACAAGCGGGTACTGCTCGCAGTACTTATCCGCGAAGTACTTGTACTCCTCGTGCTTGTCCATGTCCGGCTCGATGCGCTCACGGGTGTGCACCATGTTGTCCGCAGCCTCCTGGACCGAGCCGTACAGACCCGCCCCGGCGGCAGCGAGGATACAGGAACCGAGGGTGACGGCGTCGCCCACCTCGGTGAGGGTGATCGGAATGCCCGTAACATCCGAGTGCATCTGGGTCCACATGCGGGACTTTGTTGCGCCACCGCAGGCCACAAACTCCTGGACTTCGAAGCCAGCCTCACGCAGCTTGCGCATGTTGGCCTCGACGCCGTAGCAGACCGCCTCCTGAATGGCCCGATACATGTGCTCGCGCGAGTGGGCCAGAGAGAGACCCGCCATGACGCCGCGCGCCTTGGAATCGGAGTAGGGCGTGCGATTGCCTTGGAAGTACTCGTTGATGATGAGGCCGTCACAGCCAATCGGGATATTCAGGGCGCGGCGGTTCATGATGTCGTACACGTTGAGACCGGTCTGCTCAGCAGCCTGTGCCACATCCGGGCAGAACTGGTCTTTAAACCACTTGAGCACGGAACCCGAGGACACGAGCGAGGTCTCCACGGTGTATTGGCCAGGGACGACGCCGTCGGTGTAACCACCAAAGAAGCCGGGACCGGACACCGGAGTCGAAGCCTGACCTGACATCACATGCGAGGAACCCGTCACCAGTGACATCTTGCCGGGGCTCAACACACCCAGACCAATCTGGCCGTGCCAGGCATCGCCGCCTCCCTGGGCTACCGGGGTGCCGGGGATAAGACCGAGGGCTTCAGCGGCATTGTTGGACAGACCGCCTACCGGGACTCCAAGATCGTTCACCACCTCGGGGATCTTCTCAAAGACATCACCAGCACCGGCCTCTTCATAGAGGTCAACCGGCCATCCGCCGTTATCGCGATCGTAGTAGGCGCGGTGAGCGGCGGTGTTGATGTTGAAGGTCCACTCGCCGGTGAGCTTGTAGGTGAGCCAGTCCGGGGCATCGACAAGACGGAACGTCTTATCCCAGATGTCGCGCTCATTCTCGCGCAGCCAGGCGGCCTTGAAGGGGAACCACTCAGCGGTGGGAGGTAGCGTTCCGTTGCCGGTGTAGCGGCGTGCTGGGGATGTGGTGTTAACAACGCGAGCAGCCTGCTCTGTGGCACGCACGTCCATCCACATAACGGCGTTGCGCAGTGCCTCACCGTTCTTATCAAGGGAAACGACGGTCATCGTCGTCGCATCGTAGGAAAGACCGGCGATCTCAAAGGGCTGGAGGCCGGAACGCTGCATCACCGTGCGGGCGGACGCGATGAGGGCATCCCACCAGTCGTCTGGGGACTGCTCAGCCCAGCCTGGCGCCGGGTGAGTGGTCTTATATGTGGTGGCGGCAAAGGCGATCGGCGATCCCGCAAGATCGAAGATTCCGACTCGGCACGACTCCGTACCGAAATCGATGCCCATGACGTAAGGGCCACCGGAATTGTGATTCTGTAGGGCTGACATTAAACCTCCACACTGAAGTTCATTCTCGGCTAGCTCGGAAGCTGAGCCACATTGTTGTGAGCGGCCAGGATTCGACCGCTCACGAAACTCCCCTACTGTATGAGGGAAGAAAAGGGACGACGCAGAACGAGCGGACAAGCGTTGGCGCTTGTCCGAGTTCCAGGAAGTCGGCTGACTCCGTAAGGAGTACGACACCTCATACGATTAACAATCGTCCAAATCAGACCAGCCCCACTCGAGGCGGATCTTCTCAGGGATGAGGTGGTCAATACGTTCGAGAACGTAGGTGGGCTGCTCCGACTCATCAAGTTCTTCGGCCTCTTCAAGGGTCGAATCACCGGTAAGAAGCAAGGTAGAAGCCATGCCCGTCTTGATAGCCATGCCAATATCTGTCATGAGGCGGTCGCCAACCATCATGCAGTTCGTGGGATCCACATCAAGATCTCCAATGGCAGCGCCGAGCATGATGGCTTCGGGCTTGCCCATATTGGCCACGCACGTGGTTCCCGTGCAGGCTTCGATGGCGGCGACAATAGCGGCGGCGTCGGGTTCTCCGCGGCCTCCGGGGAACGGGCAGTAGCGATCCGGGTTGGTGGTGATAAGGAACGCCCGCTTGTGGAACCAGATGGCATCGAAGGCTATCTGTAACTTCTTGTACTCGAACGCGCGATCGTACGAGGCGATGACGATATCGATCTCTTCCGGGTTCTCACTCATCTTGATGCCTGCGGCGGCAAGCGCACGCTTCAGTGGCTCCTCGGAGATGGGGAAGACGACGGCGTCCGGATGGTTGGCCTTAAGCCAGCGAGTAGTTGTGACAACCGTATTGGCGATTTCCTCAACCGGGGTGGGAATATCGAGTTTCTCGAGCTTCTCCAGGTACTGCTGGGGATCCTTCGTCGGGTTGTTCGAGAGGAACCGAACCGGCTTTCCCAAGGCTCGCAGGCCCTCAATGAGTCGCTTGGCACCCGGGAGGAGGTGGTCCCCCAGATAGATGGTGCCATCCATGTCAAAGATGTAGGCGTCGTAAAGCTTCTCGGGAGAGGTGTACTGCACGATAGAGCTCCTTGCGGTTTAGTTATATGACAGCGGTGGCCGCACCGAGTTTCTTTCGATGGCTCGGTGCGGCCACCAGACCTAACTAGGCAATGATCAGGAAACAACCGTCACGATCGCGTAAATCACAGTGGTCAGCGGGAAGATCGCGAACGCAGGCGGGTCGATGTGGGTATCGCCGTTGGCGTTCGTCATACGAGACAGAGCCTCACAGAGCAGACCCGAGATCATACCGAACAGGCCTCCGAGCAGGAGCGGAACAATGAGGTCCGCGGAGGTCCACTCAGCAGGATTGGTTCCGGCGAAGAGCGGGGCGAACTTCAGGGCCGCGATGGAACCGATGATCGTCATGTGGTGGGTAACCGGAGTGTTCAGACCACAGGTCAGGAAGAGGAGCGTGATGGCCGAGAATGCCCAACCAACTAGCTGCGCGTGACCAGCGATAGCACCGTTAGAGGACTCCCAGAAGTGAGTGACCAGCATGAGAGTGGCAAAGCCTGAGAGGATGCCCGTGAAGGCGCCGATGAAGGCCGAGTGGCTCCACTTCTCCTGATGCGCAACCCAGTGCTTGTCTCCGCCAACCCACAGGAGCGGACCCTGCTTGGTGGAGAACAGCCCGGTGGAACCGAAGACAAAACGGACAATGATAGAGACAACGATGATAGTCAAGGCGACGGTGTCCGTGGAACCCAAGACGTTGGCACTATCCCTTCCGATGGCACCAAGATTGTTCGCCCCATCGGAAATCGACAGGGGCGGAATCAAACCGAATACCTGGTTCACCAGGTAGCCGACCATACCACCAATACCACCGACGACGTACACGTCCAGCTTGGACAGGCCCGCGAGCGGCGTGACGATGTCGCGACCGTTGACGCCGGCCGGCATGTAGCCGCGCTTGGCAGCGTACGCAGCGGCGATTGCGCCACCCAAGAACGCAATGTGTGGACCGAAGACCGGGCCAAAGACTACGGAGTCCATGAAGGGGGCCGTGTTGACGCCACCGAGGTAGCCGCCGAGGCCAACCATGTACAGGAAGCCGGTCATGATGAAGGCGGTCTGGCCGCCGATTGCTGCGCCGAATGCGCCGCCACCGAAGGCGGCGATCAGCCATAGGGGATCAATAGTCACGTTTACTTTCCTCTACTGAAGGTGTTGATTAAGTCAACAGCTGCTGGCTGGTTCGCCAACATCAAGGACGAGCTCTTTCTCGCAAACCTCGATTGCCGCAACTTGAGGGACCGAATGGAACTTGGGATCACATCCCAACCATTTCTTAGCTGGCCGACAGGCTAGCTCGATTCCAATAACACGCGGGGCGACAGCTTGAACCCGCGCGATATTGGAAAACACGAGCTGTTCCGGGGAGAACGAATCGTGTGCCACAGATGTACGGATGCCGGACGTTCTATTCCCTGTCATTGCATCGTTCAGGGAGCCGGTGTTCTCAACCTCGCGAACGACGGCGTCAACCACCTCACTCACGTGCTCGTCTACGCCAAAACCTTCTGTCAAGGTTTCCCCGCAGTCGTAGCCGGCGGTATCCGCCCCAACTACGATGCCCAATCCCATGATGAGCCCTTCTCTCTTGAGATTTGATACAGAGAACGAAGACCTACACATCAATGTGCCATCTTCATCGTCCCGCTGAGACTAACACCGTGCGTGTTAGTTTTCCCTCCCATCATGTTACTTTGAACATACTCCCACACCACCATTGTGCAGTGAGACATGTTGCAGATGTGGTCGAAGGCTTTCACCCTCTTCCTCAGGCCAGAATATAGCCCTTCTCTGCCAATAGCAGGCATTTTGCTTGAAAATTACGAAACATCGGAACTTCTCTGGACCTCTTGGAGAGAAAAAGGGCACTTGTGCCGTTAAATGAGTCTCTTCTTCAAGATTTAAACACGGCGTGTCCCACCCCACAATCTCGAAATATTTGGCCGGGAGCAGCACAAAATCGTGATGCCCCTCATGCCTTTACCACCTGAACGTCGCACGAAATGTTAGAAGCGATGTTAAAAACTTGCACACAACCATCACTCCAGTATTTTTGATAAAAACATGGATATTTTTATGTGAATTACTGACTAATTGCACGATTTCAGTATAGAGATTGCCATGTTGTCACTAAACTCGTATACCACCGTCGCTTTAACCCGTGAGCACCGGTGCCTCTCATGCCTTCCGGACCCCAGACATGCGACGAGGGCGGGCCATCTTTCGATGGCCCGCCCTCCCGGCAGGATTCAATTATTACCGCGTCCGCATCAACTCATGAGGCGGTTCACGCGCGCGTCAGTACGAAGCAGACAAACCACTCGGCTGGGTACCCTCACTCGGGCCACGGTTATCCACACCCGCCGTCAAGCCGTCCATCTCACCAAGTTCCTTGACTTCGGCGATATCCTCAGGCAGCGGCTCATCCGCATCCTGGCCCTTAAACGTGAAGGTCATGGGGATGTTGTCCTTATCCACGTCCACCACAATGTTCTGGCCTCGTGTGAACTCGCCGAACAGCAACTTCTCCGAGAGAACGTCCTCAATATCGCGCTGAATGGCGCGACGCAGCGGACGAGCACCGAGAACCGGATCGTAACCGCGATCAGCCAACAGTTCCTTGGATGCCTTGGTGAGCACGATGTGCATCTCCTGGGCTGCAAGGCGCTTGTCCAGCTTGCTGATCATGAGATCCACGATCTGCAGGATCTCCTCGCGCTGCAACTGCGGGAACACGATCATGTCATCAACACGATTGAGGAACTCGGGGCGGAAGTGCTCCTTGAGCGCCTCTCCCACGCGGCGCTTCATGCGCTCGTAGGAGGTGGTGGTGTCCTGATCGAACTGGAAGCCGGTGGTCACGCCCTTGGCGATGTCCTTGGTACCCAGGTTCGTCGTCATGATGATGATGGTGTTCTTGAAGTCCACCACGCGGCCCTGCGAATCGGTCAGGCGCCCCTCTTCCAGAATCTGGAGCAGGGAGTTGAACAGATCGGCGTGAGCCTTCTCAATCTCGTCGAAGAGGACAACGGAGAATGGCTTGCGGCGCACCGTCTCGGTGAGCTGGCCACCCTCTTCGTAACCCACGTACCCGGGAGGGGCACCGAAGAGACGAGAAACGGTGTGCTTCTCGGAGTACTCGGACATATCGAGCGTGATGAGCGCAGACTCATCACCGAACAGGAACTCCGCGAGTGCCTTGGCCAGCTCAGTCTTACCCACACCGGTGGGACCGGCGAAGATGAACGAGCCACCGGGGCGGTTGGGATCCTTGAGTCCGGCGCGAGTACGGCGGATTGCCTGCGACAGGGCGACGACGGCCTCGTTCTGGCCAATAACGCGCTTGTGCAGCTCCTCCTCCATACGCAGCAGCTTGGCCGACTCGGCCTCCGTAAGCTTGAAGACTGGGATACCGGTGGCCATGGAGAGCACCTCATTGATGAGATCCTCGTCCACAACGGAGACAACGTCCATGTCCCCGTCCTTCCACGCCTGCTCGCGCTCGGAACGCTGCGCCGAGAGGCGCTGCTCCTCATCACGCAGGGAGGCCGCCTTCTCAAAGTCCTGGCCGTCAATGGCAGCTTCCTTATCGCGGCGCACGCTGGCGATCTTCTCATCCAGCTCACGCAGCTCCGGCGGAGCCGTCATCTTACGGATGGCGAGGCGGGCTCCCGCCTCGTCGATGAGATCAATAGCCTTGTCCGGAAGGAATCGATCGTTGATGTAACGATCGGACAGTGCAGCCGCGGCCTCCAGGGCGTCGTCGGTAATGGTGACGCGATGGAAGGACTCGTAGCGATCACGCAGACCCTTGAGGATGTCGATGGTTTGGGCGACCGTCGGCTGATCCACCTGGATCGGCTGGAAGCGGCGCTCCAAAGCAGCATCCTTCTCGATGTGCTTGCGGTACTCGTCTAGCGTGGTAGCGCCGATGATCTGCAGCTCACCGCGGGCCATCATGGGCTTGAGCAGCGAGGCGGCATCAAGTGCGCCCTCAGCCGCGCCAGCGCCCACGAGGGTGTGGATCTCGTCGATGAAGAGGATGATGTCCCCGCGGGTGTTGATCTCCTTGAGGATCTTCTTCATGCGCTCTTCGAAATCGCCGCGATAGCGCGAACCGGCCACGAGCGAACCCATATCGAGCGAGTAAAGCTGCTTATCCTTGAGCGTCTCGGGAACATCACCGGCGGCGATGGCCTGCGCAAGACCTTCCACAACGGCGGTCTTACCCACACCGGGCTCGCCGATGAGGACGGGGTTGTTCTTGGTGCGGCGCGAGAGCACTTGCATGACGCGCTCAGTCTCGATATGACGGCCAATGACCGGATCGAGCTTGTGCTCACGCGCGGACTGCGTGAGGTTACGACCAAACTGATCGAGCACCGTGGAGCCAGCCTTCTGGCCCTCACGAGCGCCACCACCAACACCCACGGGCTCCTTGCCCTGGAAGCCGGAGATCAGCTGATTAACCTGGTTACGCACGCGCGGCAGATCGGCGCCGAGCTTGATAAGCACCTGGGCGGCAACGCCGTCGGGCTCGCGGGTCAGACCGAGGAGCAGATGCTCAGTGCCGATGTACGAATGACCCAGTTGCAGGCCCTCGCGCATGGCGTACTCGATAACCTTCTTGGCGCGCGGCGTGAAGGGAATGTGTCCCGACGGGGGCTCCTGGCCCTCACCGATAATGTCAATAACCTGCTCGCGGACATCCTCGAGCGTGATGTTCAGCGCTTCGAGCGCCTTAGCAGCCACGCCTTCGCCCTCACGAATGAGACCGAGCAGAATGTGTTCGGTGCCGAGGTAGTTGTGCTTGAGGTTACGGGCCTCTTCCTGCGCAAGCACGATGACCCGGCGGGCTCGGTCGGTAAACCGTTCGAACATTGGCTCTCCTTGAATGCCATAGCTCGCCTTCTAGCGAGTTCACTCAACTTTAACGACGCGGCGCGGATAATATGCCAACTGTTCGCCAGCGGCGTGAGCACGCCGGATTCTCGGCTGTCAAGGCAGACATCCGTATTCCCGGCTTCTTCCAGCAAATCCCCAGCACCCCTTCGGTTTTCCGATATCATCTCGCGTTTCACCACCCACCTTCCCACTTCCCCACACGCTCACCTACCCACTTACCCACCGGTCAACCGTCCAACATCTGAACGCCTTTTACACTCAGAGTTGATGGGTATATTTTCTGTGTAGGTCGGAGAGGTTCCTCCGGCGAACCTGATTTTCACGCGGATCCTCGCCCCTTACGGCCACAGAAAGGCGGCTCCTTTATGCCTGCCCACGTAGTTGACATGCTCACCATCGGTGGCAATTTCGGCACGCCCGAGATGCGCGCGGTTTGGGATGAGGGCAATCGTCTACGTCAACATCTGCGTGTCGAGGCAGCACTTGCGCTGGCTGAGGCTGACCTGGGGATCATTCCCTCCGACGCCGCCGAAGCCATCGCTCGTGCCGCCGAGGAGGAGTACGACCTGAGCGAACTGGCCGCCCTCGGCGCAGCCTCCATGCACTCGTTCAATGCCACGGTCGTGGCTCTCCAGCAACGCGCGGGCGAGGCGGGTGAATGGGTCCACTACGGAGTGACCACGCAGGACGTCGTCGATACCGGACTCGTACTGCAGCTGGCGCAGGCCCACGAGATCATCCGCGCGGGAACCCTGACGGTGGCGCCGGCGCTCAAAGCGCTTGCCGTGACCCACCGCGATACCGTCATGGCTGGCCGAACCCACTTCGTCCATGCCCTGCCCACAACCTTCGGCTTCAAAGCAGCGGTATGGCTTGACGAGTTCACCCGGCATCTCCAGAGGCTGGATGCGGCCGCGTCCGAAACCCTCACCGGCAACATCAACGGTGCCGTGGGCACCTATGCGGCCTTCGCCGGCCGGGGCCGCGAGGTCGAGGAGGCAACTCTGGCTCGGCTTGACCTGGCCGTTCCAAACATCTCCTGGCAGGCATCGCGGGACAGGTTTTACACCTACGCCGGAGTCCTTGGCGGGATCTCGGCCTCCCTGGGCAAGATTGCCACCGAACTGTGCCTCCTCATGCAGACCGAGTTCGGCGAGGTGGCCGAACCCTTCGCGCCGGGCAAGATCGGGTCGACGACGATGCCCCACAAGCGCAACCCCGCCCTCCTGGAAGGTGTCGCCTCACTTACCCAGCCCGTCCAGCAAGCTCGGGCGCTCGTTGGATACTCGATGAACTCCCTTCATGACCGCGACGCCATCAGCTGGCGTGCCGAATGGATCGCACTGCCCGAGATCAACCTGTATCTGGCTGCCCAGCTGGCAACCCTCGGTCGGGTTCTGTCCGGCCTCGAAGTCAACACCGATCGCATGCGCACCAACCTGGACGCACTGGGTGGGCTGCTCATGAGCGAGCACGTCATGTTCCAGCTCGGAGCCTTCGTGGGCAAGCAGACGGCACACCACATCGTCTACGAGGCTGCCATGCGCTCCGAGGAGGAGGGCATCTCCTTCGAGGACGTGTTGTCCGGCGATCCCCGCATCACGGAGCACGTCGAGCGGGCCACCATCGAATCGTGGCTCGACCCGTCGTCGTACATCGGCGAAGCTGGAGCGAGCGTGGACCGCGTCGTCGCCGCGGCCGAGGAAGCGGGTATCCAATGACGGACGCCATCTTCCGCCGCATCCACCCGGACGAAGTCCTCGCCTATCAGAAGCTGGTCCAGTCCGCTTACCAAAACGGCGCCCAACCTGGGGTTCACTTCGAGGCACTGGCGGCACCGACGGAACGCTTTGCGCTCCATCTGGAGCAGAACGTGGCGTGGGGCTACGAGGTGGACGGAGAGCTCATCACCTCGGCGTCCATCCGCTTCCCCTGGGGACCCAATCCCGGACCCTATGGCCTGCCCCATCTCGGATGGGTGGCCACGGATCCCCGGTACGCCCGGCAGGGATGGTCCCAACGCGTGATCGACGCCGTCGAGACGCTGCTGCGTGACGAGCTGCACTGCCCTGCCCTGTCACTCGGCACCGCCACGAGCCATCCCTGGCTTTCCACCTTCTACACCGGTCTGGGATTCCGCCCCGCCGGGCAGGCCAATCTGGGACTCGGCCACATCACCGCATACTTCATCAAACCACTCAACCCCGCGGCCTTCAGCCGCTGGCGCGACCAGCACCCCGACCTCATCAAGGAGAACTCATGAAGAAGATCACCACCCTCTTGGCTGCGGCCACGGCCGCTCTCGGGCTGCTTGCCGCCTGCGGCGGGAATGACACCGGCTCCAGCTCCTCGGCCAGCGCGACCGAGGCAGAGACCAGCAAGGTGATCCGCGCCGGATCCACCGGGCAAAGCTTCCCCAACGGCTACAAGGAGGGAGACAAGCTCGTTGGCTTCGACGTCGAACTCCTCGAAGAGGCCGCCAAGCGCGCGGGCTACACGGTCGAATGGACCACCGTCGATTTCTCCGGCCTCATGGGACAGCTGGAAGCCGGACGCCTGGACACCGTGGCCAACAACGTGGCCGTAACCCCGGAACGCGCCGACGCCTACGACTTCACCGACATCTACGCCTACATGGGTACCTCCATCGCGGTCGCTGAGGATTCCTCTCTGACCGACCTGACCGACCTCGAAGGTAAGACCGTTGCGGGCGTTGCCGGCTCCAACAACCTCAAGACGCTGGACGCCTGGGCGGCAGACAATGGCGTCTCGGTGACCGTGCGCCCCTACGAGACCCGCGATGGCGCCCAGCTCGACCTCCTCGGCCAGCGCGTGGACGGCTACGTCCAGTCCCTCGGCATCATCCTCGCTGAAATCGCCAAGGACGGCCTGCCCATCCGAGTCCTCGGACAGATCGGAATCGACGAGATTGCGCTCCCCTTCGCCAAGGACGAGACCGGCACCGCACTGCGTGAAGCCATCAACGAACAAATCGAAGCCATGCGCGCTGACGGCTCGCTAGAGGAGCTGTCCATCAAGTACTTCGGTGAAGACATCACCGTCGCTCCCGACCTGCCCTGATCCGGCCGGCCCGTATTCCGGGGCGACGACGGCGCCGAACCTACGGCACGTGGGCCCGGACGCCGTCGTCGTCACATATCCCGCTTCCCCTACGATCCTTGCCCTGATGTGAACGGAAACCCCTCATGACCATCGATCTGTCCTACATGCTGGATGTTCTGCCATCCATCCTTTCCTATCTGCCCGTCACGCTCGAGCTGGCTCTGTTCTCGATGGTCATTGGTGTTGTCCTGGGGCTCTTCCTGGCGCTGGTGCGCTTCACGAAGGTTCCGGTACTCAACCACATCGCGGCCGTCTACATTTCGTTGTTCCGCGGCATGCCCACCCTCGTCCAGCTCTTCCTCATCTACTACGGCCTGCCCCAGCTCTTCCCCGAGCTGACAAAGCTCGATGCCCTCACCGCAGCCATCATCGGCTTCGGTCTGAAGGAAGCCAGCTATCTGGCCGAGATCTTCAGGGCCTCCCTCAACTCGGTGGATCGAGGCCAGTACGAGGCGGGCCTGGCCGTGGGCCTCACCGGCTCCCAGATCTATCGCCGCTTCATCATTCCCCAGGCTGCCTACAATGCGTTGCCAGCAACCGGCAATGTCTTCGTGTCTCTCCTCAAGGAAACTTCGGTCGCGTTCACGCTGGGCCTCACCGAGATCTTCGCCGAGGGCAAGCTGCAAGCCTCCGCAAGTTTCCGTTTCTTCGAAACTTATCTCGTCGTCGGCCTCGTTTACTGGGGTCTCGTCATCATCTACTCCTGGCTGCAATCGCGCCTGGAACGCCGCCTGGCCAAGCCCTACATGAGGTGAACCCCATGATCGATGTCACTCAACTCACGAAATCCTTTGGTTCGAACCACGTGCTCGCCGGTGTGGACCTCCACGTTGAAGAGGGAGAGGTTGTTGCCATCATCGGGCCCTCCGGCTCAGGCAAATCCACGCTGCTGCGTTGCCTCAACCTGCTGGAGCAGCCCGATACCGGCACCATCACGATCGACGGCGCCACCGTGACCGCTCCGAAGATCAGCCGCAAGGAAGCCGCCGCGTTGCGCTCCAAGACGGCGATGGTGTTCCAGCAGTACAACCTGTTCCGCAACAAGCGGGCGCTGGAGAACGTCACCGAGGCGCTCATCGTTGGGCAGCGCATTCCGAAGGCAAAGGCCGTGGAAACCGCCAAGGAGATCCTTGACCGGGTCGGAATTCTCCCCGAGACCCAGATGCAGTACCCCAACACGCTCTCCGGTGGCCAGCAGCAGCGAGTGAGCATCGCTCGCGCCCTCGCCGTGGCACCCCGGGCCATCCTCTTCGACGAGCCCACCTCCGCATTGGATCCGGAACTCGTTGCTGGAGTACTCGCCGTCATGCGGCAACTCGCGGAGGAACGCACCACGATGGTCATCGTCACGCACGAGATCAGCTTCGCTGCCGAAGTAGCCGACACCGTCATCTTCATCGACGGCGGCGTGATCGTCGAGCAAGGTCCGCCCTCGCAGGTCATCGAGAATCCTCAGAACGAGCGCACGCAGCGCTTCCTCAGCGAGGCTCGTACGGCTCCACGGCCCACGGCGAAGCCGCGTGAGAAGCGGCGCCGGGGCGATCTTGGGGTCCAGATCCCACTCGCCTAGGGCACTCATGACCGAAGCACTCCGGGACGCCGGACACGTGGATGTACCGCTGTGGGACGCCAAACTCTGGGAGACCGTACTGTCAGCCCACCCATTGGACGACGACGGCGTTGAACGGGCAGCCCTCGCTGCGGTGACCGACGTTCTTAGCTGTAACCTCGCCGCCCGCCACGATCCACGGCTGACAATGCTGCTCGCCTCGGCTTCGCCTGACGCGGGCGGCGTTGCCGTACCCGGGCATACGGTTCGCCTGAGTCGGCCGGACGCCGCTCTCATCGGCGGCTATCAGGCGCACGCCCTCGACTGGGACGATGTTCATTCCCAGGTACGGGGGCACCCGTCGGCGGTGCTCTTCCCAGCCCTATGGGCGCTCGCAGACGAGTCCACGGCGGGCGCGGACTTCCTCGAAGCGCTCACGGTGGGCGTGGAGGTTATGGCTCGGCTGGGCCGCCTCGCAGGCGTGAGCCACCACAGGCGAGGCTGGCATCCCACCGCCACCCTCGGCCCGGTAGCCGCCGCCATTGCGGGGGCCAGGCTTGCCGGACTCTCCGCTGCCGCGACACGGGCAGCCGCGGGCCTCGCCGCATCCCAGTCCGGCGGTACTCGCGCCCAGTTCGGGAGCCCCGCGAAACCGCTGCACGCCGGGTTGGCAGCTGCCGCAGCTGTCCGCTCCGTCCTGTGGGCCCAAGCCGGAATCACGGCCGGAGCCGATCCGTTGTTCGGTCCCGATGGTCTAGCCTGTGCCCTGGATTTCGAATCTCGCGATCCCTCCGTGCTGGCCGCCCACTGGGGCGAGCGGTGGGCCATCAACGATCCCGGGCTCATCTTCAAGAGATTCCCGTTTTGCTCTGCGGCTACCAGTGCGTACGAAGCAGCCGAGGCGCTCGCCAGTGCCTGGGCCCAAGATGGCTCCGGGTTACTGGATAACTCCGGACTGCTGGGTAACTCCAGTAAGCCGCGCGACGCCGTCGTCGCCGTTCGAGTATCGATGCGCCCCGGTTCCGATGCCGCTCTACGATTCCACATCCCCGAGGTCCCAACGGAGGGGCGTTTCAGCCTCGAATACATCGTGGGACTCGCCCTCAGCGGGAAACCCGCCATCAACGATCACTTCGTCCGTCTCGATGAGGATGCACGTGCCCTCGCCCGACGCACCGTGCGCGTGCCCGAGGGTTCCCCGAGTCGCGAACCTTGGGCGCGCGTCGACGTCACTTTTGCAGACGGCCACACCCGAAGTGCGGAGATCGCCGCCCCACGGGGTAGCGCTGGACGTCCACTCACGTCCCAAGACTGCCGTGACAAACTTGAAGCTGCGGTGAATAACGCCGAATCACTTCTCACCACCATCGCCGCCCTGCCGCACCAAACGGTGGGCGATCTGGCCCGCGCGATCACGCGAGCCGTCAACGAAGGAGACACATCAGATGACTGACTGGACCGCGCTCGAGGAGGATGCCCTGCGGATCACGCGGGATCTCATCCGGATCGACACGTCGAACTTCGGCACCGGGGAGGGCCCCAACGAGCGGCCCGCCGCGGACTATGTGGTCGAGCAACTGCGCGAGGTGGGTCTGGATCCACTCCTTATCGAGAGCGCTCCCGGCCGGGCCAACGTCATCGTGCGCATCCCCGGTGTGGACTCCGAGCGCGGACTGGTAGTGCACGGCCACCTCGACGTGGTGCCCGCCAATGCCGAGGATTGGAGCGTGGACCCGTTCTCCGCGGAGGAACGCGATGGCATGATCTGGGGCCGCGGCGCCGTCGACATGAAATCGATGGACGGCATGATTCTCGCCAACGTGCGGCGTATCGCGCGCGAAGGCATCGTTCCTCCACGTGATCTTGTCATCGCCCTCTTCGCCGACGAGGAGCAGGGTGGCAACTGGGGAGCGCAATGGCTCGTCACCCATCACCCCGAGTTGTTTGCCGGGTGCACCGAAGCGATTAGCGAGGTGGGAGGCTACTCCATCACATTGCCCGT